>Ga0222719_10004610_pt1 | contig 12075 bp, 13 predicted proteins | sample C33_34DmetaG_FD_165039 | JGI IMG/M metagenome (GOLD analysis project Ga0222719, IMG submission 165039) | Estuarine water microbial communities from San Francisco Bay, California, United States - C33_34D | ecosystem: Environmental > Aquatic > Marine > Unclassified | place: USA: California...
AGACCGTTCATGATTGTAATAAATATTTTAAAGAAATTCTTTCTGTTCCTTCTAAATTTAACAGAGCAATTTTATTTGATAGTAGTTATTTTCATGGAGTTAAAAATTTTATTGATGAAGATATGAATGAAGATAGACTGACTTTAATTGGATTCTTTTATGATTTAACTCATAATCGTTTAAAATACCCAATAACAGAATCTTCAAGAAAATATTAGTAAATATTACAATATATACTAAAGACTTATTTTATTGTAAAATAGGCTATGGCTTTAATAAAAATACCTTTTAGACCTGGTTTTAATAAACAATTGACAGATACTCAGAATGAAAATAACTGGGTGGATGGAGATAATGTTCGTTTTAGGTACGGTCAACCTGAAAAAATTGGAGGATGGCAACAAATAACCTCTTCTTCTTTAATAGGTGTAGCAAGAGCAAATCTTACTTGGTCTGATTTAGACGGTAGAAAATACGCAGCTATAGGAACTAACAGATGTTTATATATTTATTATTCTGGGGACTTCTATGACATAACACCGATTGATCCAGATCGACAACAAACAGGGGCAGACATAACAACAACTAATGGATCTACAACTGTTACTATAACAACAACAGCAGCACATAATTTAGAAGTTGGAGACATAGTTACTTTTGAAAATGCAGGCTCTTTTACTGCAGGTCAAACAGATTATACAGCAACCGATTTTGATGATGTATTATATGAAGTTAAAACAATACCTACTACTCAAACTTTTACAATTGAAATGGCTTCAGCTGAAACTGGTACAGGAGCCACGAACGACGGAACTTTAGATCCTCTGCCTTATATTCAAATTGGCCCTTTAGTTCAAACAGCAGGTTATGGATGGGGTGCAGGATTATGGGGCGTTTCTACTTGGGGAACACCTAGAACAACAGCAAATAGTACGATTGATCCTGGTAGGTGGTCATTAGATAATTATGGTCAAATACTAATTGCAACTGTTCATAATGGACGTTCCTTTAATTGGAGTCCAATAGCTTTAGATACAAACGCACTTACTACAAGAGCAACCAGTATTGCTAATAATCCGACTAAATCTGTAATGACAATTGTTTCTGATAGAGATAGGCACTTATTTCATTTAGGAACTGAAACAACAATCGGTTCTACTATCACACAAGATAAAATGTTTATAAGATTTTCTGATCAAGAAAATAGAAGTGTTTATCAACCAACATCAGTTAATACTGCAGGAACTTTTCAATTAGATTCAGGATCTGAAATTAGAGGTGCTGTTCAAGGTAAAGATTATACTTTTATTGGAACAGATACTTCAGCATATATTGTTCAATACGTAGGTCCGCCTTTTACTTTTTCTATAAGACAAGTAGGTTCTAATTGTGGTGTTATTGGTATGAACTCCATGGTCTTTGTAGATACAACTGTGTATTGGATGTCTGATGAAGGTGGATTTTTTATTTATGATGGATCTGTAAAAAGAATGTCTTGTCCTGTAGAGGATTTTGTTTTTAAAACAACAGGAACTAATCCTGGTTTAAATCAAAATGCAGGTCAACAAGTTTACGCTTCTCATAATAGTTTATTTAATGAAATTATTTGGTTTTACCCCGATGCTTCAAGTCAATTTGTAAATCGAATGGTTGCTTATAATTATTTAGAAGGTACTTGGGTAACAGGTACATTAGCAAGAAGTTCTTATGCTGATCAAGGTGTTTTTGATAAACCTTACGCTACAAAATTTACTTCGAATAATTTACCTAATTTTCCAACTGTAAATGGAATCAGTTCGTCGCAAGGAACTTCTATATATTTTGAACACGAAACAGGAGTAAACGAAGTAGATAGTTTAGGAAATGTTACTGCCATTCAAGCTTTCATTCAATCTGGAGATTTTGATTTAGACCAAGATGGTGAAGGAGAATACTTTATTAAGATTAGAAGATTTATACCAGATTTTAAAGTACTTCAAGGAGATGCAGAAGTGACGCTACAGTTAAGAGACTATCCTTCTAATACCCAAACTAGTTCTCCTTTAGGGCCATTTACTATTAATAGTTCAACAACTAAAGTAGATACCAGAGCTAGAGCAAGACTAGCAGCTTTAAAAATATCTAATGACTCTACAGATGAAAATTGGAGACTTGGATTATTTAGATTTGACTTTCAACCCGATGGTAGACGATAATGGCAAAAGTCACTGTATATATTCCTGAACCTAAAGAACAATATGAAGTTACAAACCAAAGACAAATTGTTGCCTCTTTAGAAACATTAAAGAATCAATTAAATTTTGCTTTTCAAGAAGAACTAAAACAAGAAGTAGAAAGATTTACTTGGTTTAATATGAGGTCAAATTAATGTCTTGTAATAATGTCAACACAACAGGATCAACTGTACCAGGATCAGCTGAGATAGATTTTTATCTTGCAGTTTCTAAAGGAGACTTTACTGGTTATTCAAATGTAAGTAAATTTGGAATTAACCCTACAGTTGGATCTGGTGGTTTTGAATCTATATGGGAAGGAAGCAATGCATATCCTTGGCCTACAGACGTTCAAACTATAAGTGTTGTCAGTGCTTCTGCAAATGATGCATCGGGTGGAACTGGAGCAAGGACTGTAGAAATTCAAGGATTAGATACTAATTGGGATGTCGTAACAGATACAGTAACAATGAATGGTACAACACCAGTTGTTACAACACAAACATTTAGAAGAGTATTTAGAGCAAGAGTAGTTACAGCAGGATCTTTACAATCTAATGCTGCTCAAATAACATTTACAGGTTCTACTGATGCTACTATTTTAGCTTATATAACTTATGATACTATTGGTATGGGTCAAACTTTAATGGCAGTATATACTATTCCTAATGGTAAAACTGGTTATATTATCAATTTAAATGTATCTTCTTCTAAAGACAGCGAACATAGATTTAGATTTATGACAAGAGATAATGCAGTTACTGATGCCGCTTGGAATGTGAAAGAATATATGTCTGCAAGAGGTGGTTTTAGTAGTTGGAGAAAATATGCAATAAACAAAGTTACAGAAAAAACAGATATAGATTTACAAGTAATTTCTAATTCTACATCTAGTGCATCAGGAGGTTTTGAGTTAATACTCATAGATAATTAATGGCAAATATATATAAAAACGCATTCTATGATCCAACAACTACAGCCTCAACAACGCTGTATACAGCGCCAGCTAACGCTAGAGCTATTATTCAAAATATACAAGTTACGAATGAATCAGGATCTAAGATCTGTAAAACAAAAATAACTGATAGTTCAGCATCCACAACTTATCAAATTGCCTATGCTAATATCACTGGGCCTACAATTTGTAATTTAGCAAAAGGGCCTATTATACTAGAGGAAAGTGATTCAATTGCACTTGAATCTTCGACCACGGATGCTATAAGTGCTGTTGTGTCCATTTTAGAAATATCAAGAGAAGATCAAAATGGCTAAACAAAAGTTTGTTCATTATGTCCCTAGACCAAAACCTAGGAAGCGTCCAGGTCGTCATAAGAAGAGTCTTAACAAAAACGAAAAAAGAAGTTATAAGAAGTATAATAAACAAGGAAGAGTATGACAAAAACAGTAATAATTAACGGTCAAGAAGTTCCAGTTCTTCCAGCAAAAGCTGAAGAAGAAGTTTTGAATAAAAGAACAGGTAAAGTCTATGCTAGCAAAGATGATTTTGATAATGATGTTGCTGATCCCAACACTGACACTAGCGTGGATGATTTACAAATTAACCAAAAAATAACAGTTGCATCATTAGATATATTTGGTAAAACCAAATAATGTTACCTAAAGGTGGAACCGAGTTACAGCATGGGTTCTTAGATCAATATGCTGATAAAAAATTATTAGATCAAGTACAGATAACTACTTCTGTACCAGAGAAGATTCCCTTACATCCAACTAAACCAAATATACTTTGGCAAAAAAATTCTTACGATCAACCTAACATTGCACCATGGTTTAGTCAGAAAACTAATCATAATAAATATGACTGGTATGTATTTAATAGTAATTGGAATTATGAAAAATTTAGAATGATGTTTGATGTACCAACAGAACGATGTCATGTAATTAAAAATGGTTGTACTAGTTTTCCAATTAGAAAGCATTATAAAAAAGGAGATCCTATTAGAATCATACATCAAAATACACCATGGCGAGGTTTGTCCGTTTTGTTAGGTGCAATGCAATTAGTTAAAAATCCATTAATTAAATTAGATGTATATAGTTCAACACAAGTATATGGAGAAGATTTTAAAAATCGTAATGATGAAAGATATATTCCTTTATATAAACAAGCAGCTCAATTACCTAATGTTAATTATATTGGTTATAAACCTAATAGTTATATTTTAGAACATTTAAACAAATACAATATGTATGTATATCCAAGTATTTTTGAAGAAACATCTTGTATATCTGCTATTGAATGTATGTCTGCAGGACTTTACTCTATTGTAACTAACTTTGGAGCTTTATATGAAACTTGTGCTGAGTTTCCTATGTACGTTACTTATACAAAAGATTTTAAAATATTATCTCAAACGTTTGCTGCAGCAATTGAAATGGCTGCTGAAACTCTACATGAACAAGCAATACAAGATAGTTTAGACATGCAACAAGCTTTTTATAAAAAATATTATAATTGGAATAAAAGAGCTATGGAATGGAATAATTTTTTATATAATATTATAAATGCAAAAAAGTAAAAATTGGTCTAACGACGATACTTATCAAACAATTAAGGAAATTAATGTGAATTCTCAAGATCCAACTAAACCGATATGGTTTGAAGAATATGAAGAAGAAGTATTAAAAGATGATAAGATAAGATTATGTGTAGGAACTCCTGTGCATTCAGAAGTGTCTATTCATTATACACAGTGTTTACTAGAAATACAAAAAGAGTTTATGAAAAAAGGAAACAATGTGTCTTTCTTGATGCATAAATCCTCTTTAATTACACAAGGCAGAAATTTAACAGTAGCATCATTTTTAGAAACAGAAGCAGATTATTTATTATTTTTAGACTCTGATATTGCAATTGGGACTCATGTTATAGAAAAAATGATTAAAGCAGATAAAGATGTTATATGTGTGCCGTACCCATTAAAAAGTATTCAATGGGCTAAGATAAAAGAAAAACAAGAAAGAGGTATGTTAAAAACAAATGATGATTGGGAAACTGCTGGATGTAGTTATCCAGTAAGAATACCTGACATATCTAATATACATGTGGATAAAGGAATAACAGAAATTACTCATGCACCTGCTGGATGTTTATTAATTAAAAGATCAGTGTTTGATAAATTAATCATGACATATCCAGATCGTAAGATAAAACAAAAATCAGTGATTAATGGTCAGTATGAAGAAAAACAATTTTATTATAATTTTTTTGATACTATTCATGATAAAGAAACACAAACTTATATGGGTGAAGATTTTGGATTTTGTAAACTATGGACTGATATTGGTGGTAAGATATTTGCGATAATAGATGAATATATTATGCATGTTGGTGAACATCAATATATTGGTCGTTATATGGATGAGTTTGTAAAACGTGACTAAATTATATTTAACATCACCGACCACGGGTCAAGTAGATATTCATTACATGAGATCTGTATTCTTATTACAATCCGAATGTAATAAAAGAAAAATACCTATTACATTACACTTGCATAAAAGTTCTATTGTAACCTTTGGTCGTAATGCTTGTACTGCAGCTTTTTTACATTCTGACTGTACCCATATGTTATTTGTAGATACTGATATTCAATTTAATGAACAAGATATATTTAAAATGATTGAAGCAGATGAAGAAGTCACTTTAATACCCTATCCAATGAAATGGATAGATTGGAAAAAAGCAGGAGAATTATTTAAAAATAATAAAATACCTATTAATAAAGGCGGGTATCATTTTCCTATAAAGGTATTAGATGAAGATAACTTTCATTCTGTAGGAGGTTGGATGGAGATAGAACGGGGCCCTGCGGGTTGTATGTTAATTAAACGGGAAGCTATAGAACGTATGATTAAATACTATCCAGACCTTAAAGTTAGACAGAATCATTTGATTAATGAAACTGTTAAAAACATGGAACATTCTTACAATTTTTGGGACACTCAATTCATTAAAGAAACAGGCCAGATAATAGGGGAGGACTTTGCCTTTTGTGACCGTTATAGGAAGGCAGGAGGACGTATATTTGCCTTAATAGACTCTGAAATAACTCATCATGGTAACTATCCTTTCCGAGCCAAGTTCATTGACGAATGCAGTAAAATTGAGTAAATTTACATAAATACGTATTTACAGGAGCTAAATAAAATATGAATCCAGTTTTAATGGCAGCACTTATATCGGGTGGTATAAATGCATTACAAGGTAAAAGAGGTTCCGACCTTTTAAAATCAACAGTTAGAGATACAGCGATTGCTTATGCATTAGGCCCTGGAGGTATAGGGGGAGGTCAAGCAGGTCAACAAGCAGCAGGTTCAGGTATTAGTCAATTGACAGCCGCAGAGGCTGCGAAACAAACTGGTAAAACAGCTGCTGAAAAACAAATGTTAGGAGAACTTGCAAAAGAAGAAGCTTCAAAAGGAATAGGTAAACAAACATTCGGTCAAAAATTACAAAAAGGTTTTACTGCAATTGAAAAACCTTTTAGAGATCCAGTAACAGGAGACATATCAAAATTTAGAGTTGGATTAGGCGCAGCAGGTTTAGGTGCTACAGCATATGCTGCAGGATTGTTTGATCCTAAACCAGCCCCTACTCCAAAATATCCTGGCTACAATAGATTTTATGCAGCTGATCCAGGAATGTTTCAACCATTCTCAGGAAGATACGGACCCGATTATGAAAAATATCCTGAAGGTTCACCGTACTCAGGAATGCAAGAAGGTGGTATAGCCGATCCAGAAATGATGTCTCCTGATGATGAAATGTTACAGTATGATATGCAACAACAATCACAAGATGGTGCAGGCATTGTTGGAAATTTAATGCAAAGATTTAGTCAGTCATTACAAGACCCAGAACAAATGGCAAAAGCTATGAAAGGGTCTATGAGAAGAAGAACGCCTGTTATAGATGTTACTGAAGAAAGTGAGACAGTTAAAGCAACTCCAACTTCAGGTACTTTACCTGCAAGAATACAAAGAGAATTTGTAATGAAGTTTCAAAAAGATCCAGATAGAACAGCAATTGAATATGCAACTATGATGAGAGATAGTGATAGATTAACTATAGCTGATGTCCAAAGAGCAAAAGAAACTTTACAAGAGCTTACTAATGAAACTGAAATGGATACAAGTGACATTGAAGGTATCATGGGTTTACTACCAAATATGCAAGGAACGGAAGATGTTAGAGTTCCACAAGCAGAAGATGTTAGAGTTCCACAAGCACCAGATGCACCTGCACAAGTTCAAGAACTTATGGAAACATTTAGAGCAAGAGCGGCTAACGAACCACGGATGCAGGAATTTAATAAAGGTGATTTAGTAGATGTATTACCATCTAAATATAAAAGAGATGAAAATGACGAATCAAATTACAAAAGAACCTCTGGTAAAATGGTAACTGATGAAACAGGTAAAGGATCAGGAAACAAAGATACAATGTTAGCACAGTTAGCAGATGGCGAATTTGTAACTAAAGCTAAATCAGTATTAGGTGCGGGTAAAGCTATGGGTGGTAAAGATAAAAAAGAACAAAGAGAATTAGGAGCACAATTCTTCTACAAACAAATGAGTGAACTTGAGAAGATTGCGGAGAGCGCTTAATGGATTTAGTTTTATTTAAACCAGAAGAGATTGATAAAATTTGGCCTTTGGTTAAAGATAAAGTTCAAGCTGCTTTAGATCGAAACCATAATTTTAGAGATCATACTGATGTAAAAGAAAATTGTAAGAACGGTACAGAACAACTATGGGTTATTGCAGATAAAAAAGATAATGTTCATGGTGTATGTATTACACAGATTATGCAACAAGCTAACTATAACATTGGTTTAGTTAGAATTGCAACAGGACATGATTTACCTTTATGGGTAGATAAGATAAATGAATTTGAAAACTGGGCTTTCAATAAATTTAAATGTAAAAAAATTGAAATTTATGGCAGACCAGGTTGGAAAAAAATGTTAACTCCATTAGGATATGAATTTTCTCATGTTCAAATGGATAAATTTTTAGGAGGAAACTAATATGTCTTCAGGAGGAGGAGGTGGAGGCGGAGCACCCGCAGACACTACAAACGTACAAACGATTAGAGAAGCACCAGAGATAGAAGCTAGAAGACTAGGTTTAATGGATGAAGCTGCTAAGTTAGCTGGTACTCCATTAGGTTTACCTTCATTTCAAGTTGCTGGTTTATCTGCTGCAGAGACACAAGGTATTACTCAAGCTAGAACTGGAGTAGGTGCTGGACTTCCTTCTATTCAAGCTGCAGAAACAGCCGCTGGATTAGATCCTTCATCACAACAGTTTCAACAATATTTAAATCCATATCAATCTTACATCATTGATGAAATTAATAGACAAGCACAAATGGGTCAACAACAAGTAGCACAACAAGCAATTTCTGCTGGTGCATTTGGTGGAGGACGAGAAGGAGTGCAAAGAGCAGAAGCTGAAAGAGCAAGATTAGCTACTATTGGTCAAGCTCAAGAAAGAGCTTTCACAGGTGCACTTGGTGCATTCCAAACTGGACAACAATTAAAAGCTCAAACTGGTATTGCTGCAGGTCAAGCAAGAATGGCACAAGGAGCACAAGACATTCAAAACTTAATGGCAGCAGGTGGTTTAGAAAGAGGTGTAGAACAAGCTAGACTAGAAGCTGCAAGACAAACTTCAGTACAAGATATTACAGATCCGTATCAAAGATTATCATTTGTATCTGATATTCAAAGAGGAGCACCTTCAACTCAATCTACAGTAACTCAGGGCTTCGCACCAACAGCTTCACCTTTTGCTCAAGCAGTAGGAACTGGTATCGGAGCTTATGCTGCGTTGGCTCCTAAATAGGAGAACAATGGCAAAGTTAAAAGACAGAGTATTATATAAAAAAGGTATCCTTAAACTGCAAGGTGGAGGTATGGTTCCTCAATCACCGTTCACGGCTCAAGGATTAAGTCAAGCAGGTATATCTGCTTTAAATACTATTAAGAATCCTACAACCTATTCTCAATTTGCAAAAAAATTACCTATGAGAACTTTAGGTGTTATGGGTTTAACTAATCCATATACATTACCTTTTGCTGGTCCAATGATTGCATACTCAATTTCAGATGCATTAACACCACAGTCAGTAAAAGATAGAGCTCAATTAAAAAGACAAGTTGAAGGAGAATATCCTGGAATACAAGATTACATGGAAGTACCTGAAAGAAGATCTACTGTTGATTTATTAAAAGAAGCTAACAGATTAAATCTTAACTCACCATTAACACAACGATTAAATAAACAATTAGGTATTGAAGTAAAACAAGACGACCGAGAAACAGGGCCTGAAGTTGTTGAAAAAGGTGGTTCTGACATGCAAGTTAAAAAACCTGTTGATGTAGAGAATAGAGACCCTAATGATAACAATCAACAAGCACAACAGTTGGTTAATGACCAAAAGAAAACTATAAAAAATGCAGATAAAGTTTTTAATGAAATGGAATCTAAAGCTAGAAGCCAAGGTAAAATGACTGATTTAAATAACGCTATAGAAGCTGCAAGAGAAGTTATGGGAGAACAAGGTTATGGTAAATCAGGAAGATTACTTTTATTACAATTAGCATCTAATTTATTAGCAGGTAAAACTATGCAACCAGGCGTCCAAGGATTTTTAGATGTGTTAGGTCAAGCGGGTCAAAATGTAATTCCAATGGCTATAGCACTTGAAAGAGAAAGAGAAAAAGAAGAATTAGGACTAGCGAAAGTATTATTAGAGTCAGGTAAAAAAACTGGAAAAGTTACACCACCGTCTATTAAAGTAAGATATAGATTACCGAACGGTGAGATATCAGACCCAGTGCCTGCATCGACCACGGACACAGGACAATATTTAGTTTATGATCAATTACCTGACGGTCAATCTGTTAGATATTTAGTAGAACCAGGACAAGTTGTAGGTCAAGCACCTATTGAAGACAATGTAACTAATAAAGCAAAAATATTAAATGAATATAAAGCTGTTAAATCAGGACAACTTTATACTGATTTATTTATTAAAGTAGCTTCTGAAAACCCTGATTTGATTGGGGTTAAAGGTGGTTGGAAAAAAATGTATTTAAAAGCAGGAGAGTTACTTAAAATAGCTACAGGATCCGATTCTTATAAAGAAACTATTTTAAAATTAGCAGATAGAGAACAACAAAATTTTCAAAACTTTAAAGCCTATGGTGAAATAGAAGAAGGTGTTGAGAAAAAAATAGAAAGTATTTTTAGTAAGATTGAAGATAAAGCAAATGATTTAGAATCAGCATCCGAAGAAATTCAAGCTCAGGCATTATTAGAAACACTTGAACTGTTATCTACATATTCATTAGCTCAAACACTTAAAGATAAAGACCGATTAGCTGTAGCCGACATTCAAAGAGCAGAAAAAAGATTAGGTAATACAGTTGGTTATATACCTTTCTATGATAATAACCCACTAGAAATTATTACCGCATACAAAACAGTTAATGATAAATTTAGAAACAGATTAGGTGGAATTAGAAATCAATGGAAAGATATTTATTATTATAATCCAATGGAACTAGATGCAATTGACAAAGATTTTGCAACTCAAATGCAAGATAAGAATCAAGAAAATATCAGTAAGTTTATTGAAGGGTACACTCCTGATAATAGTCAAGATACTCAATTATTTGAACAAATGTTTAACAAAGATAACTTACAAGGAATTATTAAACAATGACCCCACAAGAAGTAGCAGATTTAATTAATTCTAATCAATTGGATTTAAGACAACTTGATAAAGACCGTTTACAAATATTAGATGGTCTTCAAAAGAAAGGCGTGCTTCAGACAAAACCTATTGGAGAAGTATTACAAAAACAAAATGAAGTTGCAAATGCATTAGCAAAAGAAAAATCGTATGAAGAAGACCCAATTAGAGCTAAAACAGGAGATATTTTAAATAGAGATACTGTAAAAACAATATTTGACATGGGTTTCTTTGCAACTCAACTATTAATGGATCGTAAAAGATTAGCTCAAGTAATAGCTAATCCTGGTAAATATTCAGGTCAAATAAATAAACTTAAACAAGTATTTTCAAAGAAAAGCACCAATCAATTTGTAGGTGCTTTAAAAAATTTAGGTGACTCAGCTAAAAATTTACCTACTCCTGTGGGTAATATATTAAGACCTGTAGTTGCAGGATCTTTAGGATATTCTGCTGGAGGTATAGCATATGATGTAGCCGATGATATTATAAGAGCTAAAGAAGGTATTACATCTTCTGGGTACAAGGAAGATTTAGAAAATAATCCATTTTTGAGAGCTGCGGATGATTTCGCAGTCGGTCTTGCATGGAATGCAGGAGCTGAATTACTAGCTCCAGCTGCATTTGGTGCAGGGCATTTAGTCAGAAAATTTTTAGGATTAGAAGGAGATTATGCAAAAACTATAAAAGCTATAGCTGAAAGAAATGGATTAGAAGCTTCTTATCTAGAGATGGCAGATCCAAACTCAGTAGGAGGTAGAGTTGTTAAAGCATTTAACAAAGTATTTGGTCAATTACCTTTTGTAGGAAATCCTGCAATGGCTGCTAGAGAATCAAGATATAGAGAATTTACACAAACATTTGAAAAGAATTTTAATTTACAACCTAATATGCATATGGCTGAGTTAGCTTCAGTATCTGATGATATTGCAACACAAATGGCTAATAACTTTGTAAGATTTAGAGGAGTATCTGATTCTATGTATGACAGTTTTAGATCTATGTCTAAACAGTTTGGTGATCCAATGATGATTGACCTTAACTTCTCAAGAAAATATTACAATTCATTATTAG
>Ga0222719_10004611_pt1 | contig 12071 bp, 18 predicted proteins | sample C33_34DmetaG_FD_165039 | JGI IMG/M metagenome (GOLD analysis project Ga0222719, IMG submission 165039) | Estuarine water microbial communities from San Francisco Bay, California, United States - C33_34D | ecosystem: Environmental > Aquatic > Marine > Unclassified | place: USA: California...
AAACAATGTAAATGATATTTATTTTTATATTTCACTTAGTCAAGATGATATTATTGAAGCTGTAAATTAAACCACTGCTTTAGCAATATCTAATTGTGGCTAACGGTTTGGCTAAGAAACGTAGCCTTGTAATCACGTTTCAAAATTGCACCCGACTTTAATTGGCTAAGTTTTTTAAAGGGCATATTAATAACTCTGAAACTTGGGCAAAGATATTTGGTATATCCCAAATTGAATTTTATGAATACCTAGAAGAAGGCACTTTTAAAAACTGGCTCAAACGTGAAGTTTAATTGTGTACAACTCCTTATATGTTCACAAAAGGTTCACAATAACGGAGGGTAGGTATGTTATAATTACAGATGACAATGATTAAGCAAAGATTATTTAGATTAGAGTACAATAAAAAGTTAGTGGCAGCGGCTTACAATAAAAGTTTATTGTTTAACTTTGCTCGCAAGCACTGGCTAAAAGGTACTATTGTGGAGCAGTACGAACCCGAATGGGTGATACGCCACATAAAACAAAGAAACAAATTACTAACGGGCAACGCCCTTATAAATGTGAACTAACTATGAACACAGATTGGATAGAAAGAGAGCGAGAGGTGCTTTACGAAATGTTAGGGACTCTAATGAAGCTAGATTACAAGACGGCTATGTTTAACCAAATGAAAGCTGACGGAGAAAACCCTAGTCGGGATAAAATAAACAAGCTGAAGCAAGAGTACTCAGCACTAAAAAGGATATTGTGATTATGGAACAACAACAGAACAACTTAGAACTACCCTTTAACCAACTACCAACCTTTGACACCCAGATACACTTTCTTAAATTAGAACACGTAGGTACTCAACGGGTGTCGTACATGGAAGTTTGGAGTAAGTCCCTTAGAGGGGCTAAAAAGAGGGCAATACGAGCGTTTATTAATGGGTCAGCCCCCAACATAGACGTAATAGTGAAAGAAATAACAAAACAAGAGTGGCAACTAAACGAAAACGAGGACGAGGACTGAGCCGAGAGGCTTGGTTTTTTATTGAGCTAGCGATTCTTTTTGGGTTGGCTCTTTTAATTAATCATTTAACGACAGGATGAAAGCAAAAGTAAAAACAGATGGTGGTAAAGTTTCCATAGTAAGTGGAGATTTAACAATAGCCACCAATTTTGACAAAAACTATCCAACCTTGCCAAGGGAGTTTGTAAACGATGGTTGGCACAGGGGGTTTCCCACTGAGGTTTGGGTAAAGACTTACGTTAACGAGAACGTGGGTGAAGTAATTTGTGTGGACGACACCACAGGTAGTGTAATTTTAGTTTAGAGGTATTAGAAAATCAGCTCCGCAAGGAGCGTTAAGAGCGAAGCGATTATCAAAGACTTAACTGACAAAGAATTTTTTAAAGCCCCTAGCAGGGTGCAGTATATCTATATGATGGGTATGATGAAGCAGCCCATTGGCTCAAGCACTTATGAAGAAGCTATCAAAGAACATCCTGAATACTTTCCTGATGAAGTTGAACATAGGAAAAAATGGGATGCGATACCGCAAGAAGTACACGATAAATACAGGGAAGAATATTGGAAGATTGAAGAAGAAGCAATGAAAGATGTACCGCCAAGCAAAGGTATTGTTGGTTGGATAGATGACCAAGAAGGATATAGTGAATGGAATAAGAAATGGACTGAAGCAAACGAAAAAGCTAAACCTTTGCGTGAAGCATTACACAAAAAATTCTATTCCGAATATGGTATTGAATGGAATGGATGGTAGCACTTGTTGCTAACTACTTATATGTGCACCTTTAGTTCACAATAACAAAGACACAACACCCATAATTTACGCGGACTCAATCCTAATTGTGAACTCATCGGGTAGAACTTCTAGGAGTCTGTCCATTGTTTTCTTTGAGGAGGTGATGTCTTTTACGCCATCACCATCTATGTCAATGTGATTAACCCCTGCTAAAATACAACCAAGGATGTCGGGCTTGCCTGTTCTTGGGTTTTTACTTCCCGCGAAGTTACCTTTGTGAATCAAAATTTCACTCCTTTCCTCAACATCTTGCACCCAAAAACACTCACCAAACTTAGGGGACACGTGTTTTTTTACAGTGTACTCACGCTCTGGAATACAGCTAACTCTTCGCTTGTTGTCAAGCCAAGGTAGCTCTAGGGTTTTGCAAACAAATTCAATGCCGTTACGCTCGTTAAAAACAATTAAGTCCCCAAGGGTTTGTTTGTCGGTGTAATTAAATCTTTTAAGAAGTGCTTGCATTTGTGCTTGAAAATATATATATCTTTGACCTCAAAGGTACAAACAAAAGAAATGATGTGTTATAATGATGAGAAGTTATTTAGAGCTTCCAAAGTTTAATCCATTTGACCAGATGATGTATATCGAAACATTCCACAGTTCTGTCAAAATTGTGAGGCAGTATTTATCAATGGCGATGACAAGCTGAAAATTAACGGATTGTGGTATGGTTATATGGTTTCGTTGTGAGGTACGAGCAATGAACTATATAACGTGTTGTATGTCTGGTGCGACTTTAAAGCACAAACTTTATTATAAACACAGACCCTTTTTCTTTTATTTTTTGAGAGAGGGCAAATTAATTTGATAAAATTAAAAATGGAAGATAAACTAAATAAAAACGAATGGATAGTTAAACCTATATCTTTGAAAAGAGCAAGAGAACTTGTAACTAAACTGCATTACTCTAAGGGAGCAACAAATACAGGTGTTTATACTCACGGATTGTTTAGAAAAGAAAAAAGCATACACGAAGAAGATTGCTTAGGTGTTGCTTGGTGGCTACCACCTACTAAAAATGCTGCTAACGCAACTTACCCTGAAAATTGGAGAAGAGTTTTAGCATTAACTAGATTAGCTATAGAACCAAGTGTGCCTAAAAATGGAGCAAGTTTTTTACTAAGCCAAAGCATAAAATTAATAGACAAGCATATGAAATGGGAATGTTTAGTAACTTATGCAGACACTTGGCAGAAACATACAGGAGCAATTTACAAAGCAACAAATTGGGAATACATGGGAGAAACAAAGCCATCACCTGTATTTCAAAATGCTGAAGGTAAAATGATGGGTAGAAAAAGAGGCGGTAAAAACTTAACAAAAAAAGAATTATCTGAACTAGGATTTAATGAAATAGGTAAATTTTGCAAACACAAGTTTAGGTTTTTATTAAAGGGGTGGAAGAAAAAAAAAGAAGAAAAAGAGATTGAAACACTTACTTTATTTAACACACTGACCTAAGCACTTGCATACAACTCCTTATATGTTCACAAAAGGTTCACAATAACGGAGTGACAAACAGTTATAACCCCAAGTCAAAATATTTTTGTACTTTCGTTTAAAACAAGGAAGATGAAAAAACAAGAATCAAAAGAGTTCCACGTTATTTTTGAGGACAAGGTTTATGAGGGAGTCATTTATGATGAGTATGACTACACCCCTGCAACTTACGATGAAGACGTTGAAATAATCCCAATCAGCTTTGAGATAGTTTGCTTTTTAGTTGACTTTGAAAAGGGAACGAGAGAGCCGATAGTGCCCAGCAAGGAACTTGAAGCTAAAATATTAGAGGAGGCTACTTAAGAGCGCCCACAATCTCTTTTTTCCACTCGTTGGGCATCCTTACCTCAGCGCAAGGGAATCCGTTCTTTCTAGCCCACTCTAGGTACGTTGTGGACGAAGCTTTACTTATAGTGTTTGACCCGCGTTGAAAGATAATTCTAATGTCAAGTTCGGGGTTACACTTTTTTGCGTTCTTTAAAACAGACCTACTCCTAGCGTCAAGCACCCCTTTTGTCTCAATGTACATATTAGTGCCGTCGAGTTTTTTTAATACCCAATCGGGAGTGTAAGTTTTCTCGACAACGTAAGAGATTTTCTCAGACTCGTACTCAAATTCTACTTTGCGTTTCTTTAAGTGTGTGGCAAAGTCCTTTTCAAAAATTGAACGGTAGTCCCCCTTTTTAGACGCCCTGTGTCGCCTGCGGTTGTTTGGCTTCTTTCTCGGCAAACTATCGCTTCTTTCTTTTAACCACCTTTGTTTTCTTTGGCGTTTCTATGCGCTTTATCTTAGCGCCCCCTGCGTGTTTAGTCTTATATACTTTGCGTTTTCGCATTTACTTTGTTTTTAATGAAATTAATAATTGGTGTAGAACAAAGACCTATGACAAGCCCCGCTGTCTTTGGACTGTTAGTGAGGTCAAAAGAAACGTAAGCACTTACTTGGCACTCAACTTCTCCCCAAGCTCCCGCTAAAAGAACAGCCCCAACAATGGCTATTGCTAAGTTATCCCATCTATCGTTAAACCAATAGTAAAAGGTTGGGTAAGATTTTTGTTTTGCGCTGTAACGAATTAACTCCGCTAAAATTGCGCCCATTATTGCTACTAAGTAAATCATCATATCTCGTCTCTTTTTACAATTAGTCTTTCTAGTTTGTCTTGGGATTCTTTTTTAGACAGCCCGCTCCAAAACACCCTTACGTTATGGGTCTTATCTCCGTCGTAGTTAAAGTAAATGTCGGTAGCTGTGCCCGAGAGCGCTGTTTTTACTTCTTTAAATCTTAAGGTTGACAAAAGCCAATCAACGTTGTACGACTTTCCGTTTATCTTTATCTTGTTGTCAAGCTCAGGTGGGATTTCCTCTAGTCCTTTTGTTGGAAGCTCCTTTACCTTTTCGTAATCAAAAGTAACGTAAGATTCCCACTCGTCAGAACAGTACCCACTATAGCCGCAAACAAACACTTTAAAAAGAAACTCCGTATTGCCAGTAGAAGACGGAAACTTTTTCGAGTAAAGTTCTCGGCTTAGGTTACGCAAATCTATTATGTCGGCTTTAATCATCATTATACAAAAGAAGTTCGAAAGTCAGTGTTAAGGTGATTAATGTAAGTTGTTCTGTCTCCACTAGAAAGTTCTGCAGGGAAAAGAACTTGCTCGTAAAGCTCAAACGCCCCCGAATCAAACAACCCCCAAAGCTGGTCAATGGTTTGTACGTTTGAAAAAGAACTTTCTACTTTACTAACCCCATCAAGAAGATAGTTAGTGTTATTAGAGCCGTCTCTTACCACCTCTATTAAATACGTTTGAACACCCCACTCAATAGGCTCTAGTATTTGAAGGTCGTTTCCTGAACCTTGGCTCATTCCTAAAACTTTAGAACCAACTAACCCTCTTGCTCTTGAGTAACTCCAAGCGTTATTTCCTCCTGCTCTTGTAAAACAAACATCGTCAGAGCCAGATATGGGCGTCGTCATTCTAATAAGGGTGAATAAATTACAAGCCCCAATGGAGGTAATACCTGAGTCAAGCGGGTAGCTTGAAAACTGAGAAGAGTCCGCTTCAAAACAGGCTTTGTTTAAAAACCCGCTAGGGTTGTATTGCATTTGAGAACCAGAGGTTGTTTCAGTAGCGTCTTGGTTTCCACTACCGTCGTAGAACTTACCTGAGAAGCCGTTGTTTACCCCTATGTGGGACGCAATGGCGGCAGTGTCTATGTACCCCCCATCGAAACCTATCGTGGCTGTAGTACCGCCCCCGTCTTCCCTTATGTCAACACAGTCTGTGACAGCTTCTGATAGTTGGTAAACACTCCAGCCCCAAGAAGCTGCTTGAGACATACTATCAAGTACGGGTGAGTAAATGCCTGAGGTGCGGGTGTAAATACCTTCAATGCCTACAGAAAGAGTGGATTGTATCCTTATGGTCATCGAATCTTAATTACTTTGTTTTGAGGAGTATCGCATTAACCATATTAGTAAATCTCCTGCTATTGCTGTTAAATAAATCATAGTATCATTCTAAAGGCTTCCTTTAAATGTTTCTAGTTCTAAAATCTTACTTAAAGCCGTTTGGCTTGTCCAATCAGAATCGCAATCAAACTCAAACTCTCTTGAGTGAACTAAGTTCAATTCCTTAGCGTGAATCTCCACATCGGCTTTATTGTTTACCCAATCATATCTTACTGAGTTAATCCACCAAGTGAAGTCTTTTAACTCGATGTCCTGAATTTTTTTGATTCCTGTTTGTTTATACATTTTCTATGGATTTGGAATTATTGGTTGTGGCAATATAGCGCAAATAACAGCGTAGTTTCTAAAGTCGGTATTAGCTTTTATACCAAATGCAAGTTGCGCTCTATTTCTGAGTGCTAATTTATAAAATCGAGTTGAATAGTTTGGAGGTGTTGTAGATGAAATGAAATTATGATTACCAGTAACACTGTTAGGTGTTAAACCTGCCGTATATTGAATGGTCGATTGATTAGCGTCTATTATAGGTAAAGTCATAATAATTTCATACGCAGGCACATAATAATCTGAGTTGCCTAAAGTGTCTGTGTATGCTACAGCATCGCTCAATAGGGTATTGTAAAGTTTGGGGTCGTTATCAAAGTTTGAATCAGCGATATCGTGAACCCACCTGATACCACTTAAATTATCAATAGCGACATTATTACCATAAACTTGAAGTCCGTTTTCATCAGTCCATCTGTCTTTGTTTCCAAATGGGTTATTGTACATAAGGGTATTACCTGTGGAGTCAGTTGCAAAATCTAATATCTGGGTTCTTAATTGTACGCCTGAAGCTGTAGTTTCATTGAAGTTATTATAAACTCCATTTGCTAATTGCCAACCCGCATCATAAGTATCATAAGATGTAGATTGTTGTGGTTTAGTAGGTCTTTTATACAACGTAATTAAAGGTGCTACACCTCCACCACTGCCGCTACCTTGAATTAAAAGACCCTCACATTTTACTATGTTAGCCATCTATATCAATTACTTTGTTTTCAATTATTGTGTCGTTGTTGCAAAGGTTAACAACCGAAACGTTTCCTCGTTTCTTTCCCCAACGTGGCGTCCACCCCCACCCAAAAAGCTTTCGCCTTTCCCAGTGGTCGGCAACTAAAAAGTCGTTGTTGTTCGTGATAGTGAAAGTACCTAAAGAGTCCCCATCAACCCAAATGAAGCTTCCATTTGTGCAATCTTTGTCAAACGTAGCCACGTTAAACTTTTTGGCGGGTTCAACCTTAATAAAACTAATTACTGTGTCGTGCTCAACGGTTCTGATTGTTTGAAGTCTCGTGATTTGTTTTGGTTTAATGCTCAGTGAGTCTCTTAAAGTAGCTAGTTCCGCCTGAAAGCTTTGCTTTAGTTGTTTTGTTGTAAGTCGTTGTTTTATAGCTGTTTGTTTTTTTTCGCTAATGACTGCTTCGTAGTTGTCCTGCGATACTAAAAGCTCATCTTGGTACTTTTTGCAAGATTGCACCGAAAACAAAAGTGCAACAGCTAAAGCGGCTACGACTGTAACCTTCCAATGTTTCTTTAAAACACTTAACGCTATGTTTGTTGCTATACTTAACATCTTATTTGATATCCGAATATTGTTTTAGTTTTTCCCTCCATTGTACCCACTACCACGTTACGATAGTAGTACTTTACTTTTGTGCCTGACTTATGCTCAACCAATACGTTGCCGTCTGTTGACTCTCCCGTTCTTATTGTTTTGTCAAACTTTAGGTTGCTTTCGTTTACTTCCTCCTTTGAGATGATTTTATATTTGCTGTCCATTGTTAGCGGCAACTCTTCTACTGTGTACTCGTAAGCTTGTTGATAACGAACCGAAACCCTTTGGTCTACAACGTACTCATCACCCACCCAAGTTACATCCATAATGTGATACCCGTGTGGGAATATCTGCTCTAGCAAATCAAAGGTGAAGTCAATAGGGCGTATCTTGTCCATTGACTCTGCCAACTTCTCTAGCTTAACATCCGTGCTTGAGAAATCAATCACCGTTCTTGCTGTTTGCAATTAATATCGTCATAAGTCTGTCGAATCTGTCAAGAAGCTTTTGCAAGTCGTCCTTGTTGGCTTTGTCTTTGTAAAGAGTTTCTATATCCTCCTTTATCTTTCTGTAGTCTTCAAGGAGAGTGTCAATGGTGTCAAGTTGGTAGTTCTCTCTTGCTTCATCTTCGCCTATCTTCTTTCCACGCGTCTCTATAAAGGTGTAAAGTTTGTACGCACCAAAAACTAATCCAATTCCTACGGTAGAAAGCCATCCAGCTAACTGCCCAACGGTCATGTCTAACACAAGAAGCAACTTAGTAGTCTTTTCCTTTTGTGTTGTAAAGAACTGTTCCACTGCCCGTTGCTCCGTCTACTTCGATTGGCTTAACGAACTCTCCAGCAAGGTGGTCTGCGTTGTAGTTGTTTGAACTCGCCGAAGCTAACGTAGCACTTGTTCCGTCGTTAAACACAATAGGTACAGCAGCACTTTGGTCAGCAGCTATCCCCACCGAAACAACTTTAGTGTCGTTCTTCTTAATGATTTTAAGTGCAGCTCCCGACAAATCAGAGGTAAAGCTAGAAGCTAAGAACCCTTCTGTAGCTGAATCTACTCTTGTTACAATTCTCCACTCACCACTAGCGTTATAGATGTAATCACCTACTACAAGTTGATTGTCGGCTGAAGTTGTGAACTTAGCACCTGATGTGGTTACAGTACCCGTTCCCGCTGTGCTTGGAGGTACAGTGTCTTTTGTGGTATAAACTTTTGATGGCATCTTTTTGTTCTTTCCACAAAGATACTAAGGAAAAGTTATTGTTGTTATTTTAAATAATTTATATGTTTGTGATTATGAGTAAAAAAACAAGAGGGCTTATAGAGGCTCACAAAAAAGGATACAGAGTTACAAAGTGCGGGACTAAGGCCACGAACCCAATCGGAAAGCAAATGAGTTTGTATTTGACTAAAAGATACAAGTCCTTTTCCTTTAGAAGCTCGGAAGGGGTTGTTAATATAGAGCTACACAGACTTCAAGGATACCAAAAGTTTGGAGATAAAATAAAGCACCTTTTTGTAAGGCACTTAAACGGCAATGAGATGGATAATTCTTGGGACAATATAGGTATTGGTACTCACAGTGATAATATGATGGATATGCCTAAAGAAGTTAGAGTAGCAAAAGCTAAACACGCATCCTCTTTTTTAAAGAAATATAACCACGAAAACGTAAGAGAGTTCCATCAAAGCGCAAAGTCCTATAAAAAGACAATGGAGTATTTTGGCATAAAGAGTAAGAGTACTCTGTGTAACATACTAAACAAGTGATGCTTAAGCGAGGGGTATTATTTGAAAAGTTTAGCTTGTAGTTTCTTAGACGGCTTCCACTTACCCTTAGTAGCTCTTATTATCTCCACAATACCTTCCTCTATCTCCCTTTCCGACGTACCAAATTTATACTTTATTAAAACAGCTTGATTGTCTTCGTTGGGTTCGTGTATTATATCAAAGAACTTTTTAGCAGAGTCCCCATAACTAGCATAACTTATAAACTTGTTAACAGCTGATTCCTGCTCTTCCTTTGGTAGAGACTGGATATACTCCTCTACCTCTCTTGGTATGTCGCCAGTGTCAAACAATTGTTCACCATATTCAATAGCGAAGTCTCTTATCTTTTGGTTTTGCTCAATAGAGCCAACCCTGTTTTTTTCTAGCTCTTGCTCTAGGTTTTCGCTTGTCCTTAAGTCTCTGTTGAATTGACTAGTAGAACCTATAACTTTTTTTGAGGCTGACTTTATTAGGTCTTCTGCCGACTTTTTAGCGTTATCGGATAAAGACTCATCGGAAACAGTTGAGTTTGCTAAAGCATAAACCATACCTACTGTTGGGTTTGTGCTTGGGGTTGTGATAAACTTCTCCACAAAGAACTTCATCTTAGCGGGAGAAAGACCCGTTTCATCTGCTATAGCCTTGTAGAACTCAGGCATACCTTTTTGATAGTACCCCTTCTTTTCCTCTGGAATATCCTTACCCCTGTTGTAAAAAAGTGGTCTATCCCTAAATAAATCATATTCAGTTACATATCCAATAATACCCCCTGCAAGCGGGTTTCTGTTTAAGGCATCCTTTATAGACTTAGACGGTCTTGGGTCTATCGGTAAGGTGTGGTTCAAAAACCCTTCCAAGGCCTCATCCATAATAACGTCAACACCTTGTGGCTTTCGTCCCATTTCAGAGGCAAGCCAACGTTGCATAAAACCCTCCGCAAGAGAGGCAAACGGTATGAACTGAGGAGTTTTAGCTACTCTTATGTACTGCCACTCACCTTTATCGTCTTTAGTGCCAGTTGGAATAACAAAGTAAGCTCTCTTAACATACGGAGAAACACCCTCCATTGTTTCTAGGAAAATCTCACCAGCCTTTTTATCTTCGTCATCATCACCCCTTAAAGCAGATATTAAAGCTAAAGAGCTAATGTAAGTCAATCCCGTTAATATACCCATAGCTTCTATAGTTTTACCAAAAGCTTTTACTGGATTTTTTATAAAGTAGTTAATCGCAACCCTACTACCTTGTGTTGCAGCCTTAAGGTAAGGAAGGCCAGACTCCAAGTCCCTTGTAATGTAACCAGCCTGTGAGAAGTCAATTATTTCTCTCGCTTGTCTAGCAGCGCTATGTTTCAAGTCCTTAATAGCTTGTTCTCTTTCTTTACCCGTTAGACCCTTAGCGTCTATTTCTTTCATGCCCTCTTTTGATACCTTATCGAAAACAGCCAATCTAAATCCTATTTCCGAGTATCGGTTGGCGGCTGTTAAGAAGTCAAAGAATTTTTTAGCCCCTATTTTAGCCTTCGGGGAAACAAAGTTTTTGATTGATACCTTGTTTTTAAAAGAACCCTCAAGATACATAAAGTCTAGCATACCACCGTACTCAACAAAATCACTGAACGTTTTATTATTCATACCACCACTCATTTTTCTAGTAGCGCCAATAAAATCAGCGGTTAAGTTTGCAATGGCAGGTATCATCATTCCTACGTTCTTTTGGTAAATATCTGTGGACATAATGATGTGTCCAAAGTCACGAGGAAAGTTAGTTATAGCAAAGAAGGCGTTTATTCCAGTAGCCATAGCCTTAAGTAATCTTGAACCAGATGCAGTAGCCACGAACCTTCTCATCTTGGGCGACATTATTCCTTGCTTTGTGTCGTACCACTGTTCGTATACTTCGGGAGATACGTAAACCCTTTTTTGGTCTCCGTCTTCATAGTAGTGAAGGGTGCTAAAGCCCTTTGGCTTTTTAGGGTACATTATATTACCCTCTTTTGTTTTCCTTATTGTTCCGTCGGCTAACCTAATAGGCTTTGCCTCTTTGAAGTTTTTGTTTATTTCTTCTAGGTTTTTTAATTCCTTTATTTCAGCTTTGGATTTGTTTGGCTTTTTCTTTAATTCATTATATCTACTTAAAACCTTCGGCAACTCCTTTGCTATTGTTTTGTTTACTTCGTTGAAAGCCCTTCTTTTTGACAAGCTGTTCATAGCAGATGCTAACAACCACCTAGAGTCTGTTACAAGACCGTCTGCGCTACCCTCATTTAAACTCTTTATCATACTCTCCGACAGCCCGTATTCGTTGGCTATCTTCTGCACCTTTTGAGGGTCTACAACATCGTCTTGTATCAAGTACTGAATAAACTTTCTTGGTTGGTAATCCACTTCTATAAGTTGGTCTAGGGTTTCTTGGCTTACAAGTCCGTCTTCCTTTGCCTCTCTTAGCATACTTCTAAACTTATCAAAATACATATCAGCCCTTTCGTTTAAGGCTTCAAAGTCTGAGTCCTTGGCTCTTTCTGTTAACCAAGCGTTAGCGTTCTCAAGGGTGATGTTGTTTGGGTGCTTGATTGGCTTAAGCCCCCGCTTCTTTCTGTTCTCCTCAATAGCTTTTATCCTTCTGACTTGAATGATGTCGTCAAGGGCTTCGTTTTTAGACTTGCTTAGGTCTGAGTATATTTTATCGTCGATTTCTTTGAATTTAGCCTTAGCCCTAGCCGAAGCTCCCTTTGTTGTTACTAATCTGTCGGTCACTCTTGATAGACCAGACTTATCCATTAAGCTCTTAATCGGGGAGGCGCTATCAATAAACCTTTTTACAAACCTATCGGTAGCGTCCTTTATCCTCTTTTTAAAGGTCTTGTCAGCCGAGGCTTTTTCTCTGCTTATACGCATAGCCTCGTTAACTTTTTCTATCGACGCTTC
>Ga0222719_10004613_pt1 | contig 12069 bp, 15 predicted proteins | sample C33_34DmetaG_FD_165039 | JGI IMG/M metagenome (GOLD analysis project Ga0222719, IMG submission 165039) | Estuarine water microbial communities from San Francisco Bay, California, United States - C33_34D | ecosystem: Environmental > Aquatic > Marine > Unclassified | place: USA: California...
AATGACTTTTAAAATCACATCTTTTATTTCGCTAAACTCGTTCATCTTGACTCTTTAAATAATTGTAAAACTTAATGTACCTTAACCAAACTTCATAAGATGGTTTCTTTTCTGGATAGCAAACGCTTGAATAAATTGGGTTGCCTTGTTCTATGTTTCTTATCATTATGCAACAAATGTAAACAAAAAAGCTAAAATAAAAACTATTTTTTTTACAACCTTATTTGTATAGCTTTGCAAAATGCGTTTAAAAACACAACAAATAATCAGCATTTTAATCCTCATTTGCGCTTGTATGCTTTTCACATCCACATTTTTTTGCAAAAAAGCCAAGCCAATTAAATACAAAAATATATACATTGAAAAAGAAAGCCAATGGAAGCAAATATATCAGGATGCAGAAATAAAGCACTTAAAGCAAATGGATAGTTTAAATAAACTAACGATTAAGCAATTTGAAACCAAATATCGGACTATTAAAAAGTTTGTTTTTGTTCACGATACAATTAGCTTAACTCCCTTAGATACTTGCAAGCAATCATTGGTTTATTACTCTACCCAATTAAAGGGTAAAGAAAATCTGCTTGAAATTTGCAATGATATAAGCAAAGAAAAAAGCCTTGAACTGGACACCTTAAACCAAATCACATTTGCTCTGGCTGAAGATAACGATCAACTTACAAAAAAACATCACAAGCAAAGCAAACGAAAAAAGAGATGGCGCAAAATTGCCGTTGCTCTTGGCCTTGCCTTAACCTATAATTTAAGCAAATGAAAAGTATATTTTTCGCCCTAATTGCCTTGACCTTTTTTGCAGCCAAAGAACCAGCAGCAAATCTTGCAATAATAAAACCAAAGCCAAAAGTAAAAATAATATCTTGGAATGACTTTGTGAATGCCGTTATTTATGTAGAAAGCAAAGGAAATGACTCAGCCTATTGTGCAAAAGAAAAGGCCATTGGTTGCCTCCAGATAAGGCCAATAATGATTCGTGAGATAAATCGCATACAAAATAAAGTAATCTATAAACATTCAGATGCTTGGAACAGAGCCAAATCAATAGAAATATTTAATGCAATAGCAAAAGATACAAGCTATGAAAAGATTGCAAGAAAATGGAATGGCGGATATTATGGGGATAAAAAAACCAGCACCCTTAAATACTGGGCAAAAGTAAAAAAACGCCTTAGAATATATGAGTAAATCTGGCCACTTGGCCGTTCTCCTTGTGGTGCAAAAATCCTTCGATTGCTTTTGGGTTGTGCTGATAACCTTTTTTGTGATGCCAAGAGTCTGTGCCACTTGGACTGCGTAAACTTTCAATAGTAATCCCTTGAAAATCCTTACTCGTTTTATGGTGAACGTGATGAGTATAAACATACCGATGGTTAGTTTCTGACCACCATTTAGGAAATTCAACTGCCATAAGCAATGGCAAATCACTCATTTTTGCACCATCTCCATGAGTAGTTCCAATAAGATTAAGGCCATATTTAAACCCTTTTCTGTGAGCAATAGAGCAATCAAAAGTAATGTTTTTATTTAGTCTGAACCAGCTTTGAATAACATCAGCAAGAAAAAAACCACTTTGGTAATCATGATTAGAAGGGTTGAAAGTAAAATGCACATCCGCTAAGGGCAATAACATTTCTAAGCAATCAATGTAAACTTGCTTTGCTTTGAGGAAATTTGAGTACCACATTCCATCGGTATCTTGTGGAGTTCCAGCAGTAGTTTGTCTTTTTGGCGAATCAATGTGTAAGATGTCATTTCCTCCAATAAAAAGTATCTTGTCTATGTTATACCCTTGTGACTTATCAATAATGCCTTGAACGCCCTCTAAAACTCTTTTGACTGCGATGTTTTCGTTGTAATCTTCCCCAGTTTCAAAGGCCATGCAAAGTTTGCCAATGTGAACATCTGCTGGATCAATAACCAACAAATGCCCATCTTTGATTTTATTGCGTTTTATCTTTGGGTATTTTGGTGCATACGCTTTTAAATCATCAATTAGTTTTTCACGTATAGTATCATAATTAACTGCCCCTTTGTAATCTGGATTCGTAAAGAATAAGGATGTATCTTTTGTTTTAACCCATCCATGTTTTACGTTATTGTTTGGTATGCCAGCATTTTCGCAATAGTCATTTATCTTGCTTTTTAACTGCAAGTATCTTTCCTTGATTGTAAGGCCACTCTTTCCAACTAATTGCCCAAGTCTGTCATAATATTCGCTTTTGCTTTCTTCCTCTTGAATTGGGTTATTTGTAAAAAGTTCAAAGTATTGTTGCTTTATATTATTTGACATTGTTTTTTTGCTTGTAGCTTCTCTGCTCAATGTCATTTGTTCGATTGAGCCACCCTCTTAAAAACCTTTTTAACCTTGCATTATTTTCAGCAAGTCGGTAATATCTGCGCTTTCTAACTTGGGTTAGTTTTTCCAAGCTAACTAAGTACATTTTCTCTTTCGTTTTTCTGCCAATAATCCCATCAGGAACAACGCCAATAAGTTTTTGCATCATCTTAATTGTTCGCCTTGTTCCAAGATTGTAGGCCATGTCAAAGTACATTATTTGCGCTAATGGTTGCACCAAGTTGACATTTGCTGGTAAGTAATATTTGCAAAAAGCAATGGCAGCAGCTTCATCATATACTGTATCCTTAAAATCTGCCAAGTTTTCAAAGTATTCCTTATTGTAATTAAATGCTATTCCGTAAATTGTCCAGCCTCCAGAATCGCCTTTTAGTTTATGCAGCTTTGCACCACCTTCCCAAATTAGTGTGTGCTTAAAAATATCACGTTTGAAACGTTCAAAGTTTTCTTTGTTGTACTTTGAATTTGCTTTGCGTATAGCCTTAGTTAACTTATTCATTTTTCGTTGTTTGATTTTTAAAGAAGAATAAAACAATAATCATCACTATCTCCAGTAAGTCTTTAATATTGCCCCCAATTAGCCTTTCAAATACCTCTTCACTTACTTTTCCTTTTGCGAAGAAATAATTTAGCTGCACCATCTGGTAAATGTTTATGATCAAATACGTGATAATAAAAACGCTACCAATCCAAGCCATAAAAGACAACTTGCTGCTGCCATCGATGCCCAAGAATTTAAGTAGCTTTCCCATTATTTATTACTTGCCGTAAATATCCATTTCAGATATTTCCAGTAATTGCCTTTGTGGTCTTTTTTTACTGTTTTGTGAGTTAAAGCCACCCAATATAAAACGGCTAAAATACTGGCAACCGAGCCAATGTAGCCACTAAAATCCAAAGATGTCAATATTGTTGGAATAACTAAAATCGGCAAAGTTTCAATTGAGTTAAGCATTTTTGATTCCTTTCAAATGTTTTAAATAATTCGCCATCCCATCAGTAAATGGGTTGACATTGCGCTTGATCAGGTGCTTGTATTTGTAGTAAAAATACCAAGCCAAATTTACACCAATTAACCTTCTTTTTGCCTCTGACTTTTTAAAGCCAGTTGCAAGCATTATATGATAAAATATTTTGTTAGACTTGTAACCACCTCTTCCACTTATCCAGTGATAATCATGGAGAAAACAAGAAATACATGGATGGTCTTTGTCTTGTACTAATGTGCAGCCATCATATTCTAATAAAGGATTCCAGCTTGTATCATTCAAAGCCTCATCTACCATTTGATTAATTGTTAAGTTTAATTTATAGTGAAAGCATTGCTTTTTTAGCTGCGTTTCAAGTTCAATTATTGTCCAAAGTCTGTAAGGTTGTTTCATATGTCTAATGTCAAAAGTTCTGTTTTTATTTCAAGCCATAATGATTCAGGCATTTCGCTTATCGGGCATCCACCATTTTGAATTTCATTGCGCCAATCACTTGTGGCAAACTGCACAAAATCTTCAATCTCCTTTTTCCAAGCATGGAACAAATCATATACATAAGGTTGAGCCTCTGGTTCTGCCGTTTCAATCTGTATGTCTACGATGTTTTGCCGTTGGTTTATTTCATAACGCCTTAACTCAACCTTGTTTAATTTAATTAGGTTTTGAATAATTACATCTGGGCTTCCTAAAAACTTGTATTCCTCTGTAATGATTGCACCATAGTCGACCAATTCTAATTCTTGAGTTTTTGTACAAACTAAAATATCAGGAACAACACCAGTCGGTTCAATATTTAAGTAAAACTCCCCTAATTTATAATGGCCATTTTTATAGTCTAAGATTATATTTTCATAAGCATTGTGCGTTTCGTTCAAAATGTTCAAAGGATTTTGGCCTTGCTTGCTTATGTCGGTATATTCAATTAAATCTATCATGGAGTTAAATATTTAAGAACAATGTTTTGAAGTTTACGATAGCGCAAAAGTGCGCATTGAAAATCTAATTCAGCCGAAATAGTAACTGTTTGCGTTTTCATTTCAGTTGATACGCCTCCACTTATTTTAGTCCAAACCAAATCCCAAGAATCCCCACTTGTATTTGTTCCAGTAAGTTTAAAAGTATCGCCATTCGCCCAAGATAAAGAACCAAGACTTGTTCCACCATTAACCAAAGGAATAGCAGTAGTGCTTGCAAAATAAAAACCATGATCTACAGTTGGAAAGCCTGGAATGCTTGTAACTGGTGCGCCTAATCCAGCCGTTCCATAATGATTTGTTCCAGTTGTTCCCTCACGCAATGGATCAAGCAAAAGTTCAAATGTCGTTGCAGCATCTGGCAATTCTTCAAACCAACCCCCTTGCGCCCAGTTTGAGCCATTATTAGGGAAAGAAATAAAACCTTCTCCAGTTGTCATTGAACCAGTTGTATTCCAAACAGTTGTTCCATCCCCAGGAACTAACTCAGCAGTCCAAACAATTTCATATGTCCATAATGCCGTAAATGTAACCCCATCAATAGTAACATCACAAGTATTAACTGCTTCAGCAGATGCAATGGCCGTAATGTTTAAAACCATTTCCTCTGAACTATTTATTGTAGTTGTGTTCAGCGTTCCTTTGCTTATGCTTACAACGCTATCTTCTTTGAAATAAGAGCCAGTCAATGTGATGTTTACAGTTGCCCCAAATGGAACAGATGATGTATCAGATGTAACATTAAAAGGTACGCCACCCTCTGCAATTTCTTTAAGGTTATATAAATAACTTTCGTTTGTCGCATCGTAATCAATAAACAATCCTAAACTTTCATCGGATGTTGGATTTGCCGTTCTTTGTACATCATTAAAAACGGCTTGCATCATTGCACCACCATCATTTCCATTAGTGCTTAAAACTTGTATTAATCTTTGATCTAATGACTTAAAAATATCCCCTAATCCAGAATTGCCACCTCTAAACCTATCATTGTATTTTGTTCCTCCAGTTCCAGTATTTACAGAACCAATTGCAACCTTAATCCATTGGCCACTCCAAAGTTCATTTTGAGCATCATAATTACCCCCATTAAAAGCCCATCTTGAGGAATCTATATTGATTGAATCAATCGCATATATTGATCCATTAGTGTGCAAATCTCCTTCAATTGTTTTAATATTATCCTCATAAACATTGGCAGCCATTATCAATGGCAATATTTCGGCCTTTGCAGTTCCAGATACACCAACTAAATTAAAAACTGGTTCTTCCCATTTGGATGTTGTATTGTTCCAATAAAGGATACCAAAAACATCTGCAATTTGTCCTGAATGATACAAGTTGCCTAATGTTACATTATTACTCAAATTTGCGTTTGCCGTCAATATATCGTTTGCAAACTTTTCGGTCAACCCATAATCAGCAGTGCCATTACTCCAATCATTATAACTAAATTCTATACCGATTCTTGATTTAGCAATAGTATCTGCAATATAAGCAAATTTCTGTCTTATGAATCTTGAACGAGTAATTCTGTTAGTGCTATAAATATTTTGATACCAACTTGTTCTGGCAACTACCTCTAAATTGTATTCAACTATATCTTCATTTGGCAACCTCACTTCATAAATTACATCAAGTATTTCATTTGGCTTGTTTGTTGTATCTGTATGGCTTATTATTTCATAATAATTTGGTTCTGTATTGCCATACAATTGCATTTCTTGATCTTTTAAATAGTAATAATCTCCAGAGGAATCTTTTACCCAAAAATCAGCATAAACCATGATGTCATTTGCCCAATAATTTGTATTATTATTTGTGACTAATGTTTCAATGTCTTTAAGTTTAACAACAATATTTGCATACAATTTTGTTAAATCTCCAACATCAGTATTTGACAAAGTTCCCAAAACTGCTGATGCCGTTGTAGTATCAATGTAATCTACTCTACTTTTACTAATTTCTGTGCTTATTTCCCTTATTGCTGGTTGGAAAGTATAATCAGGAATTGCTTCAAAACAACTTCTTGCATTATCTTGGACATTTATGCCGTTGCTTATGGTGTAAACGCTTAATGCGCCTAATGTTTTTGTGTATGCGTTAAATTCTGTGCTTGCTGAATATTGGTTGTCTATATGCCTTATAACATAATAGCCATTTGTTAAAACTATTTGAGCATTAAAAACTTGTAATATATTCTTTATAGCATCTGTGCATTTAATGTATTCATCTTCCTCTCCAAAATTTCCAGTTAAAGTAAAATTTTGAATAAAACTTTCCTTTTTAAAAGATACATTGTACAAAGTACCATCAAGTTGGTTTGTAGCCTTGTTTTCAATTGAATCTAATAAATAACGAGACGATGCTCCATACAATGCAGTGATGTAAGTATTATTGTGTTGAATTATTTGCTTGATAATTTCAAGCCCTCTTTCCCTATTTAATGGCAATGAAAACGTACCAAAATCAAAATCAACGGAACTAAGTAATTTTAATCGGTCATTTGCTTTTATATTTACAGATGGTGTACCTTGAAAACTTGCCCTTGGCAAAGTCATTTGATCTGTTACTATAGTACCATGCCAGAATAAATCTTGCCCCTTGTAGATTACCAGTAAATAATCATTCTCTTTGCTTTCTGCAATGGCCGTTAATCCATCAAAAATTGCTTGTGATTCCACAAGTATATCAAAAGAACAACTTGAACCCATTATGTTGTTTTCATAGGTTGTAGAGCCTTGACCTTCATAGTCTAATTCAAAGCCTTTAGCTGATAAGTTTACCTCTACTGGTGTAGGTGTATTTGTTTTGTGATGTAATTCAACTGTGTAACTATTACCAGTTATGCTTTCAACTTCTCCATAATATACCTTTGCCATTATGCTCTGCTATTATCTTTTAATCCCCTACCTAAAACACCAACTAAATCTCTGCCCTCAATCCTAAATTTGACATTTCCACCATTGTTATTATTTCCAACTGCATCAGCTATCATTCCTCGAAGATACGAACTTCTTATGGCAACCTCTGGGTCGTTGTTCGCAGTAGGATACTCGGCCAATAATCCAAAAGTAGTTCCTTTCATTACTCCACCTTCTGCCAATGCCGTAGGTTTTGCAATATCTTTACTCATTGCATTTTTCATTGTAGAACCAGCTAAAACTAAACCAAAACCAGCAGCAATTGCACCTCCAGCACCACCAAATTGAACCATTGCAGCATCAAAACCAAGCTTCGCAACTCCAGCAGTTATCATCATTTGCCCCATATTTGTAATAAAATCTGCAATTCCTGACATTATTGTATTACCCATTGCTTCGCCTACATTTTCATTATTTGCAATAGCTTGCCCCATGTTTTGAGCCATATTGCTATACAAATCGACTTGAGATTGACTAAGCATTCGGTTTAATTGGTTATTAAGGTTTTTTTCTTGCCTTAGTTTTTCCTTTGCTAATGTTTCCGACTCTTTATTTGCAGCTTTTTCATCTCTTGCTTGTTGCTTTAATTGTGCAGCTTTTTCATCCGTTAATTGTTTGGCATAATCAATTTGCGTTTTAAGCAATTCTGCTTCAAGGTCAGCAGTTTCCATTCCTTGAGATTTATATAAGCCAATAAGGCCAGAAAGATGTGCAGCTTTGGCATCAAATATTTTCTTATCGTGATCAGCTTGTGTATCTACACCTTTTGCAAGTCTTTCATTTATTCGATTTTCAATTTTTTGCTCTTGAGTATCTATTTCTTGTAAGGTTGTTTCAAATGCTTGTTCTTTATCTTTATTTTCTTGCTCTGCTATTGATTTTTTGTAAGATATTTGTTTATCTAAACTATCAGCTTCAGCTTTATTTGCTTCCTCTGCATATTTTTTGGCAATTGCTACTTTTTTAATAGCAAAATCAACCTCCAATTTGGCCAATTGATTTTTTGCATCTTTTTCTAAAATAATGCCATCTAACAAGTTTCGTTTTACCTTGTTCTTTGCATCAATTAAATTATTTTCTAATTTCTTAGTATTTATTTGAAATGGTGTGAGTTTTTTTGTTTTGCTTGAGCCTTTATCATCGTCTAAATCAATATCAGGCATTCCACTTTCCCCAGTTAATTCCTTAAGTTCTTCCCTTAATTTTCGTGTATTACGTTGTGCTTTAACTAAAGCCGTTGAGGCGTGTTCTGCACCACGAGCATAAAAATTAAAAATTCCTTTTGCATTTTCTAATATACCACTTGCATCTTGTTCCTTCTTTAACTTTCTTTCTTCCCTTACGGATTCAACTAATTCATCGTGAACAACCTGAGCCTTTGCCTTAGCTAATAACGCATCTTTAGTTTTGAGAATAGCTTTTGTGGCTTTTTCTTCATTGATTTTTTGCAACTCTAAATTACCTAAAGTAGTGGGATAAGTATCATTTAATGATTTAACTGCCTTAAGCCTTGTTTCCCTTGCAATAGTTTCATCTTTTGCAATTGCTACTAAATTGTCTAAAGTTGTAACCTCTTTATCAATTGAAGATGTTGCTTTTTCTGTTATCTCTTGTTGCCTTTTTTGCGCTTGATAGGCTTTGTCAAAATGTTGGCTTATTTTAAGTGCTGCAACACCTAAAGCAGTTATGGCAGCAGCAGCAACAAGAATAGGGTTTGCCTTTACAACTCTATTTAAAAGTTCAAAAGATGTTTTAAGGTGTTTTAATCCTCGCAAACCTTCAGCAAAAACCATGACGGCTTGCATCTTGTGCATTGCCTTCATTACATCTTCATTTTCATCGCCCAGTAATGCTGCTGCACCTTGAGCCACTTGAAATGACCTTGCAACTCCTTCAACGGCATTACCGACTTGCTGAATGCCGACCTTCATTTGGGATGCTTTCATTCCCTCTTGATAGGCAAGTGCTTGGCCAGTTAACCTTTTTAAACCTTTTCTTTGATCTGTTAATGCCCTTGTGACATGGTTTAATTCTGACCTAAGTTTTGGAGGAACGACAACGTATTTTTTCGCTTGTTTTTCTAATTGCCGTAATTCATTAGTAAGTATTTTAAGGTTCTTTTCTTGGTCTTTTATTATAAGGTTAGTTTCCTTGAAAGATGTATTAAATTTCTTATAAGATGCTGCGTAATCTTTGCCAATGGATTGTGCAATTTGCTTTGATGCCTTTGCAAGTTTGTTTCCATTGTTTTTAATATCAACAACGGCTTCCTCAAAGCCTTTCTTTACATCAACGCCAATGCTTAAGTTTAAATCTGTTTTTCTACTCATTGTAAATGATGCTAAATTCTAATATAAAATGAACTAACCCAAACCCATCTGCAAAATCTTCTTCTTCATCTATTTGGTTAAGAAATTTCGTACCTTGAACAACTACAGTTCCAAACGTTCCAACCTTATCGGCCAATGCCGTTTTAATAGCATCTGATAAAATAAAAGCATTGTTGTAATCGTTTTCAAAAACATTTACTTGCACCCTTGATTGATAGCTGGTAAAACCAGACTTTGAATTGTAAGGTACATTGCTTATGGTTTGGTAAGTAATGCAAGGAAATGCCGTCTTATCTGGCACTCGTAATGGATAAATTCGATTCGCAACTATATCAGTAACTGCACTTGCAGATGATAATAAATTGTATATTGCTTTTCCTTGCTTCACTTAGTTTAATGTTAGTTTTTCAAATTTGTCTTTGTTTGCCTTAATCCATTCCAGCGTTCCTTCGGTTCTTTCGTCCCAATAAAACGGCCACAATTTCTTAGGGCTGATATTCTTTTTGGTATGTGGCGAAACTGAGAAATATGCCAATGTTCTGGCAATTTCATAGGTTTCCTTCGTTCTTGCAGTATCGGCTTTGCGTTTACCCTCTATTGCTAAGGTTAAATACTCTGGACTACTTTCCTCATATTCTTTTTGGCGCAAGCCTAATTCTCCGTAGGCCACTGTTTTAAGTAGTTTAAAGGTTGTGGGGACTACTTTGCCCCCTTCGCCTTTTTTTCTACTTTTTCATCTGAGTTTTCTGTAAAAAACCCAAGCCAAGTTTTTGTGAAGACTTCGCTAAATGGGTTCAAATCTGAAAACTTTGTAACTTTTTCGCCAAGTTGCTCAACCGAATCAAAAGGGCAGTCTGTGCCGTTTACTTTACTTGCACAAAGCAAGCCGTTGTAAGCAATAATTCTACTACTTTTTAGTAATACTTTTATATTGCCTGACATCATTTGCTGCCCCATTTCTTCGATATTTTCAACGCCCATATCTTCAGCTATCTTTTCAAATGATAACATATTGTAATGAACATCGTACTCCTTGCCTAAAAATATAATCTTATCCATATTTTCTTAAATTAAGCTACTGTTCCTTGTGTAACTGCTCCAGTGATTGTAATATCTCCAGAAAAACTTGCTGCATCATTATCTGGTGCGCTTAGTGATAAGCTACCTAATAAAGCTGAGCCAGTATACTTTACATCTCCAGTTACATTAGTTGTAAAAACCACAGATAAATTTGTTCCAGCGACCATTACAGAGTAAAGTTCTTCGAAAGAATATTCCGTTGCCCCTACTGAGTCATCTTCAAATCTTCCTTCAAATGATCCAGATGCACCGAAATGTCCGTACATAAATTCTTTACTTCCAGCACTACTTTTGCTTGTTACTTCGATTAAATCTTTAGTGAACGAAATGTCGTTACTTACTAAGTTTGCAATCGGTTTTAGTGTTCCACTATCATCCACGAATAAACGTAGCAGAGTTCCATTAATTGTTCCTGTTGTTGGCATATTATTTTATTTTTTAATTTTTAACTTTCTTACTATTTCTTGTAAACGTATTAATATTTTCAATTTTACGCTTGCTATGTTATTGTCTATTGCTGGCCTCATAAATGGCTTCGCAACCATTCTACCTCTATTATGCCCATCTGCATTCTGTCTTGGTGCAGTTCCATATTCAAAAAAATGAGCCAAGTTTCCTTGTGGGTACTTTGGCCCGATAAGTATGTTATACGGATAGTTTTTTTTCTCTATAAATCCTATTGAATTAGCTACTCTTGTGCTTAATGGCCTTGCATTTGCTCTTGCATTGGAAACAATAACTTTAGCTTCTTCCTTCATCATCTCACGCACTCGGCCATCGGCAAGGGAAGCTTCATAATATTTCATTTTATGAACAACTGATGCCATGTTTACTTCTAATCTTGTTGTTTTCCTTGCCATTACGATACTAATTCTGTCTGTACTTCTATTAAATGCCTCCTCGTAATTTCTCTGATTCCCTTGATGACGTAATTTTGCCCTTCATAAACGATTCTCATTGATTCATTTATTTGTGTAGAATACCGCATTGTCCATTTTACTGGGTAAGTGCTTTCTACTTTATCAGCAGCAACGCTTTCTGAACTTAGGCTTGTTTCCATCCTTGCCCACATTTGGGTTGTCAAGGTTGTCCAAGTTATTGCACCACTTGCCCCAAAACTATCAGTTGCGACAGTTGGGTATTGTATGCTCACAAGTCTATCTAATCTTCCAGCGTTCATGTTATGTAAATGCTCTTAAACAATAGTTAAATGCAATCGCAGAAACCCCTCTTGGAATGTAATGCAATTTTACTGGTAATTGATCTCCTCTTTGCTCATATAAATCTGCAACAATTAGCTTTAAACAAACTTGCAAATCTTTAGGAAACAATGCAGCCGTATATCCAGCCTCAATTGTCACTTTGTATTTATAGCCGTATTCATTAATGTCGTATGTG
>Ga0222719_10004623_pt1 | contig 12060 bp, 16 predicted proteins | sample C33_34DmetaG_FD_165039 | JGI IMG/M metagenome (GOLD analysis project Ga0222719, IMG submission 165039) | Estuarine water microbial communities from San Francisco Bay, California, United States - C33_34D | ecosystem: Environmental > Aquatic > Marine > Unclassified | place: USA: California...
GAAGAGATGCATATCAAAACACTGCGGAGGAATACTGATGTTTCAAAGACAACTACCAAAGAGCCTGTTCACGGCGGAGAACCAAATACTGTTAGACAAGAACGAAGTGGAGGACCTGGAACATCTCAAGGTGGATATTTTAGCCAATCGTGGTTTATCGCAACTCATAGAGATAGATCCCACACGGAAGCTCACGGACTATCCCGAAGAGGACTACGCTACTTCACAACTGCTGTGCAGGGGCGACGTACTGGGAGTGACACAGGCAGAGAGTCCGGCCATGCGGAGGCTGTTCCGAGCGATACAACCCAAGAGTAGGCGAGACTGTGTGTTTGGCACCGCACTGATAAGACCGGTGGCGGTATCTGGCAGGAAGAAGGCCACGATGTTCCATGACTGGAGTAAGGAACGTATGAGTGACACCATAGTGTACGAGGACGATGCCATAGATAGGATATCAGATGTGCTAGACATAGACAAATACGAGGCGGACATGTACAGACGTGCGTTCGCTAAAAAGAACGAAGAAAAGATCATGGAGTTCATCACAAGGCTAGGCAATCATCCTCGCAAGGACGAGATAATCACGATGCTACAATCACTGTCAGGTTTTGGATTATGTAGGGCACACGCCGTGAACCTAGGCAGGCTGATATGGGCGTTGGCCTACCAGAAGGCACACAATCCAAAGAAGTTCTGGCAGGCATGTCTCAAACACTGTCATGGATCCTACAAGCGTTGGGTGTACAGAACGGAGGCCAAGCGTGTTGGCATTAATGTTGTCACGCCGAGCAATTCAGACAGGTGGGACACTCCAGAATTCCAATACAGGAAATACGGATGGTGGAGCCAGAAAGAATTCATGCCGGGCATGTATGTCAGAGAATTGTATCTTGACAAAGTGGAGTTCGCAGGTATGATAGCCAACGGTAGGGTGTTCCGAGGAGACAAGGGAAGGTACGTAACTTTCCTAACCTTGGGAGTTGGTAACGGACAATATATAGACGTCACAATCAAAAAAGCATTCGCCTACAGTGACCACGACGTGGTGTGGGGACAGGGCACGATAAGACATTCTAACAATTCTGACTACGTGGAGTGTTACGACTCAAAGGGTTTCGGGTTAGAAAAATTTATCAAAATGTAAAACAAGTAAATATCCTTGTATGAAGAAATGTATAGTACAATATTGGATTCCTGCTGACACCTACAAGGAACCGGAGTACAACAATCTTCTCAAAGATCAACCGCTAAACGAAGTCAGCGCGAGGAGTTTCCAAAACTATGCTGACAAGTGTGGGGTCGACTTCATAAGAATAACAGACAAAAAACTAGATTGGAAACATCCTACATTTGAACGATTTGATTTGTGGCTCAACGACGATTGGTGGAAAGATTATGATGAAATAATGTACACAGACAGTGACGTGTTTGCCATGCCATCCGCTCCAAATATTTTTCAAATGTATCCGCAAAAGGAAACGTTTAAGTATTGTCGTTACCCGAGAATAGAAACAGCAAACACCCAGGCACAATACGATTCATTTTATCACGGCCTGTATACAGATTGTTCACTAGAACAAGTGAAACTAAAAGGATTCCAGACCGGAGTCTTTATGTTGACCAAAAAGGCAAGGGAGATAATGAAACCTTGGATAGCAAAATTTAAGCAACTGGGCGAGTACCAGGACGGTGAAATACTTAACTGGGCAACAATTAAAAGCGATGTTCCGGTGACCAAGATGAATGAATGGTTCAACTTTAAAAATGCTCATTTTGAAAATAAGCCAAAAATTTATTTCTTCCACGCGGCAGGACGTAAAAAAGGTAAAAAGGGTCAAGAAGAGGGCATAAGGAAATTCCTTAAAAAAAATGGCATTGTATAAAACATACGGTTGTTCATTTACAGAGTACCAATGGCCCACCTGGACCTATTTTTTAGGAAAGGTTGCTACAGTCAAAAGACACGGGGTTCCTGGTTGGGGCAACGAGGACATAGCAAGATCAATATTACGCAATGCTGATGACCAAAGCATCCAAGTTGTCATGTGGAGTGGATTTGATCGTGTAAGCAGGGACAACAATAAGAAATTCAAACCAATAGGCGAAGGAAAATATACAGGCAATGACTACAATCTCGAAAGATTGCTATCAAGAACATATGAGCAGATATATTTCACAAATAGATATTGCTTGGATAAAAATATTGAAATTTATAATTTTTTAGCCTTTCCGTTGGAGTTGGGCGAAGGCAACACGTTACAAAAAATAAAACATCCATTACATAAATTTTTGCCAGACACACCAATATCATTTAGTGAATGGTGCTTGGACAATAAAGCAATGATCATACACAAAAATGACAGTCACCCATCGGTGTCCCAACACCTTTATTATTACAATACTGTAATAAGTCCAATATTACGAACCAAAAAAATAGATGAAGACATTGAGCATTTAAGAAATCAAGAACTTGCCTTTTCAAAAATAAACACAAAGTTAAATTGGAAAAATTACACAGGCCCGATTGATTATTAAATACCACAAATGAAATCAATACAAGATATCTATGACTCGCAGGAGCATCAATCCGATAAGGGTCGAGAGCACAGTTACATCAGCAAATACTATATGCCAAACTTTGGACCACTGAAGGATAAGGTAAAAAAAATCTGTGAGATAGGAATACTCAAAGGTAGTAGTATGAAACTGTGGTATGAATATTTTGACAGAGCAGAAATACACGGAGTAGATCGTAAACTGAGATGGTTTGAGTATGACCATGCACCCTATCTTGATAGGTGTAGATTACACATAGGAAGTTCAAATGATGCTACAACATGGAAACACATTCCAAAAGATTTTGACATTATCGTGGACGATGGGCATCACGAGCCGGTAACCCAAATTCCAACTTTTAAAATAGCGTTTGATCATCTAAGGCCGGGCGGCATCTATGTGATAGAAGATATAATAGACATAGACAGGGATAGACAACTGTTTATGGATCTACACCCTAGTTGCAAAATTTACGATTTTAGATCCAACAAAGGACGTCATGACGACGTCATCATACAATATGTCAAGTCTTGATCTCTTAGCTCTCTGCAGAGCGTATGAAAAACGTTTTCCTTATGTTCCAGATGATTGGTTCCATTTAAAACAGTATGCGCTACCTATAGGATTCAGAAATTCTTTGAAGAATGTTTGGAGTTTTGGCGTATCAAAGGAAATACGGTTTGAAGAAGGAATAAAAAAACACAATCCAAACGCCAAAATTTACACATGGGATCCTACCCCTATTGCGTTGTCCACTGCTAACAATTCAAGAGCCAAACCGATACACACACCAAAAGCCTACGATCCATCGGAGCAAGACATGGTTTTCTACACCGTAGATCCTGAAAAGAAATGTTGGAGTTTAGAAAATTACGACCCAGAAAATCTAGTTGACAAAATGTATGTAAAGACGGAAAATCTAACGACCATTAAAAATAGACTGGGTACCGATGTGGATTTAATCAAACTAGACATAGAAGGCAGGTGGTTCGAACTGTGTAACGAAATCATAGATCTCGATTTACCCGTCAAGATGGTACATGTTGAATTTGAGATGTATTTTGGATCACCGGAGGAGGAGTTTCTTAAACTTGACAGCATCGTTAAAATTTACAGAGACAAAGGTTTCAAAGTTTACACCAACCGACTGTTAAGTGAACCAATGATTGAACTCTGTTTTGATAGGCATGAATAAACTTTGCGTGTTACAAAACTTGAAGAGTGTGGACAGTGACCCATGGCCACACATCATTATAGAAAACGCACTGCCCCAAGACATACATGACGAGCTGTTATCCACCTTGCCCAACGAGAGACTGGATCGGCAGGAACCTCGGGATCATCATGGCAAACTGACATGGCAGGCTATGGAGATCATAGAAGAAAAACAACCAATCAGTCAGATCTGGAGTGAGTTCATAGAGTACCACCTTTCTCGTGAGTTCTTTGACAAAGTTATAAACGCCTTCGAGCCATGGAGCAAAAAAATGCCTATCAAAAAAGAAAATATAAGATTACATGATCGTTATGACTCCGCAAATAATTCAGGGACAAATTGCTACACCGATTTCAGTTTCGTCAAACATCCTGCCCAAAATAATGTCAGTAACAGGACACCCCACACAGACAACGAGAAAGAAATATACGCTGGACTATTGTACCTAAAACATGCCGGAGACAGAAGCACCGGGGGTGACTTCTGTATTCACAGGCCCGGCAATCTCAACATGACCAAACACAGGGTATATGAACAACCCGGTCCTATAGTAAAAAGTTGTAGGTACAGTTCAAATAATTTTGTGATGTTCTGGAATGGGGTGGACACACAACACAGCGTGAGTCCTAGACTGGATGCTGAACATCCTAGGTGGAGCATCAACATGATAGGCAGATTCACCGGTGTACGCAATTGGAGGATGCCTAACTAGTGGCGTTCAGAATCAAGAACAATTTGACCTTCGTTCATATCGCCAAGTGCGGTGGAAACACGATTGCGGACTGGATACGTAAAGACACACACCTGTATAGCGGACAACCTCATGAGTTGCCCAACACACTGCCCATTGATTGGCAGGATAACATGTTCTGTGTTGTAAGGAATCCCTGGAGCAGAGTGGTAAGTTTCTATACATATTTCAAACACACATGGACCAAACATACAAGGCACGAGTATCTAGAGATCATCAACAAAGGTTTTGAAAACTTCGTTATGAACTGTGAGGATTGGCATCCCGACATAGATCCCAGCATAGGGTTGCCATGGAATAGACAACTGTGCTCGTTGTACACACACACTAATATGAAATATCTTAAATTGGAAAATTTAAATTCAGACTTTGAGGAAATTAAAAAGATATGCGGCAGGACGGATGGCCTCGAGACAAAGAATCAGTCTAACTCTTTGCCATATCAATCGTTCTACAACGATAAAACGATCAAACGTGTCTCCGAGATATTTGAGCAGGACATCAAACAGTTCAAATATTCATATGAAGAAATTTAACACCCGTGAAGGTTCTCGAGGGCGTAAAGCGTAAATTACCAAAGATAGCGTAAATTAAGAAATAACGCGAACGCGTTAAAAAGCGTAAAGCCGACCTTGACCTTTTGGATCTCCGCCGGCTCCACAATGTTCAGATTAGAATGTGAACTTGATTCCTGCCGCGGCATCCTGCGTGTCTACGCCAGACGCTGGGTCAGTCATCTCGAAAGCACCATATACACTGAAGTTCTCACCGATCTTCTTCTCGGCTCCGATCGTTGTGTATGCGTTACCGTTCTCAACCTTACCGTAACCGCCCGACAAAGTTGTATCACCGATCAGTGTAGACACAGTGAACTCGTTCGCACTTGTTGTTAGGTTGGTTGATTCCACATCTTTTATGGTGTGGTTGTACCCGATGGTTGTGGCATCCGAGATGTCGTATGAAGCACCAACACCTTTGTACTCGATGCTGTTCACCTTGTCATCCGTGTAGGCGATACCCACGTTTAGAGCGTCACTCACGTCCATGCTGGCCGCCGTCTCGTAAACGTCCACTCCCGACTTGCCAGTTGTTCCATCCACTTTGATCATGTTGTCTAACTGGATTGCGCCGAAAGTGTTAGAGTAGATCACTGTGTGTGAGTCCCTGCTGAACAGTTTCTGTGCGGCTCCACCGCCGTATTCTGGGAACACGTCTGTCTTGCTTGTCACTGCGCCCTTGAACACTGAGTTCTGCCTACCCGCTGAAATCTTACCAGCGGTGCCCATGTCAACACCGGCGAACGCCAGTTTTGAATCGAAAGGTGTAGAACCAGAGTCATCCGCGTCCACGTCCACTTCCAGCGTGGCGAATCCGTTCACGCCCTCTGATATGTCCTGCGAGAAATTCGCTCCGATCGAGGAACCATTGTTCTCGGCCTTTGATGTTGAAACGCCATTGGCGTCCTCGTTGTTTGAAAGCATGTAGTTCAGTGAACCGTACACTTCCATGTTAGCCGCTTCGGCTGGTGCCGGTTTCAGTATGTTCCACAACACCACTATCGCGATGATTATGGCCGCACCTATAGCCGCCTTCTTCTTTTTGTTTTTCATTATAGATTGTCTCCTATGTTTTTCCCTATAAGGTTTATATAAACGCGAACACTAACAGGTGTCAGTGAGAGCGTGTGCGATCACTGGCCTTGTGACCGCTCTGGATTGTAAGGCATATTTATCAAAAAAGCAACACTTAATAGTTGCTTTTGGTAAACTTTATCCACACACCTGCAGGCAAATAATTACAATGAAACAGGAGGATGAATCATGGGCATACACTACGACTACAAGAGCACCCGGGGTGCCAAGAAGATGCAGAAGCAACAGCAACGGGATCAGCGCAGGAGACAGCGCAGGACCAAGCCGGAGGACCAGATATCCGAGCAGTCTCAGTCACAGGACATGCGAGAACAACGACCGCTAACGTTGGACATGATAACAGATCCAAAAAAATGATCAACCAGAGATTGTTCGATCACTACAGCATTGACACCAGCAAGGACCTGGGTATCACTAGGCACTGTCCCCGTCCCTTTGACACTGTGCTCATTGACAAAAAGGGATCATGCTATGCCTGTGAGTGCCAGTCATGGTTGCCACAGAGCATAGGCAACCTACAGGTCAAATCATTGGCCGGAATCTTGGGCAGTGACGTACACAGACATCTCCAGTCGTCTATCGAGGATGGAACCTACCGTTACTGCAACGAACACCGGTGTTCGTACATAAAGTCCAAGGGTGTCCTCAATGCCCATCCACGACACATACAACACCTGAGACTCGCCATTGACGACAGTTGCAACCTAAGGTGTCCCAGTTGTAGGAAGCACTTGATATTCCACAAGGAGGGGTCTTCGTACAACCTGGGTATGAGATTGGCAGACAAAATAAATGATTGGCTCAGGACACAGCGACATGGCATACAGGTCCACATGGGCTCAGACGGTGACCCGTTCGCGAGTCACGTGTACAGGCACTTCATGCAACAGACGCCGGAGCGTGACAACATAAAGTATTCTATACTGACCAACGGACTGATGTTCAAGGAGTTCCACACACGTGTGCCCAGCGTGATCGCTAATCTCAACGAGCTAGGAGTCAGCATAGATGGGGCCAGCAAGGAAACCTATGAGAAACTGAGGCTCGGAGGCAAATGGGACAAGATAAACGAGGCCATGGAGTGCATGTCTGATCTGAAACGCAGGCACGGCTTCAAGTTAATTCTACACTTCGTGGTGCAGAGGGACAACTTCCACGAAATGCAGAAGATCATAGACCTGGGACGGCACTACGGTGTTGACAACGTGTGGTTGAACAAGATAGAGGACTGGAACACCATGGGCGACTTCGACAGGCAGGACATCTGGCATACCGTAGATTTCAAAGAGCAATTGGCAGGCGTGGTGAGCAGAATACACGAGAGCGACGATAGGTTCATAGAGTGTCCTACTCTAATAACTGAAGAGGCTCGTTGTAAAAACAAAAACTGAATTGTAAACGCGGGAACACCGCTGACTTCCCTATCTCCACAGTGTGCATGATGTTGGATCTCAACACTATGGGATTCAAACATTCAACCCGGTCTATCTCGGTACCATCCTCATCAAACCACACGTTCCATGTGTCACGCGTGTTGAGGACTGGCACATTTATCTTTGCAATAACCGGGGGCACGTCCACGTGGGGGAATGTTTTGAGCTGTTCATTGGACACAGTGAAACTCATATCTCTGACTTTGAGATTCATGTCTTCGAACCACTTGGTTATCTCTAGGTTAGGGATTGACAGGTAGTCCTTTATTTGTTGACGTGTCAGATGTGTCCAAAAGTGTTTTGGAGGGTTGCCTGCTGTGATTCCTGTGTAGAACCCGTAAAGACTATCTTGTATTTTCTGTAAGTTCGGACAATCTAAAATAAAATATGACTTCATACAAAGTATATTTAAATAACGGGAACATGGACGCAAAAAAATTAATTAAAAATCAAAGCATTTGTGCCTTACCATGGTCAGGATTTCAATTGGATCCGGATGGCAGAGTGAAGAATTGTATAATATCTAATGGTGGCATTGGCAACATCAATACCACAAACATCAAAGACATCATGCATGGAACCAAAAACATCGAGCTCAAAAAAAAAATGCTACTGGATCAAAAACCCAAAAACTGTGAAGGTTGCTACCTGCAGGAAAAAAATAGATCAAATCTAAGTAGTATAAGCAGTAGGTTGTATTACCTTAAAGAGTTAGGAAACAAGGTAGATTTGAACTTTTACGACGACGAAAAAAACTTTGCTCTTAGACACGTTGACCTTCGTTGGACTAACTCATGTAATCAAGCCTGTGTGTATTGTAGTTCAAAATTCAGTAGCAAATGGGCCCATGAACTAGGAGTCAAGGTAAAGTCAAACAAGGAGGCGAGGCAAGAGGTAAAAGATTACGTGTTTGAAAACATTGGACAACTAGACAATGTCTATCTCGCAGGGGGAGAGCCTATGCTGATGAAGGAAAATTTTGAATTCCTGTCTTTGTTGAAAGAAAAAAATCCCGGGTGCTCCATTAGAGTCAACACCAACCTAAGCACCACCTCGACAGGTATTTTTGAACTGTTGTGTTCTTTTGAAAACGTCCACTGGACAGTAAGTGTGGAAACTATTGAAGAGGAATACGAGTACATCAGGTATCATGGTAATTGGCAGAACTTCTGTAGTAACTTAGAAACCATAAAAAGATTAGAACACAAGATCAGCTTCAACATGTTGCATTTCATATTAAACTATAACAGTATCTACAAATGTGTGGATTTCTTTATGTCTAAAGGATTCCACGAAAACAGTTTCATAATCGGTCCTTTGTATTCTCCAAAACATTTCAACACACTCAATCTACCCGGACCTATGTTAAACGGTGTGATATCTTCACTGAAAGATAAACTGGCACGAGGCACAGGGGGCTACCTAAAAAACAGTTATGAGAATCTGCTGTCATACTACACTAGTACCAAATGGGACAGCAACATTGATTCTTTTCATCAACACATGAAGACGTTGGATCAGAGACGGGGATTGGACAGTAGGAAAATATTCAAAGGATTGTATGAGGAGTTAAATGCTTACACACTGGAATAAATTCGCAAACACAGACTGTTTGGTTGTGCGGGTTGGACAACACACAGTTTATCCAATATTTAGGGTCGGCTATACCACGCTTACTTCTGTGTGTGATGAGAAATACATCAATGGGGAGATAGGCAAATGTGATCACATAGACGTTATGATTAGAGATCCGGAGGAACGTTTTGTGTCTGGGATCAATGAATACAGTAGGCAAAACAACATAGACGTGGAGGATGTGTGGCATCTGACCAACATGGGAAAACTTCATGACCGACACTTCATACCACAATACATTTGGTTGATGCACTTGTATAGGTACTACAAAGGAAACGTGACCATACGTCCGTTCGAATACATAAAGAAGATAACACACGTACACAGAAACAAAGATAAAAAGAAAACTAAAGTACGGGTACTTCAAAGTTTTGTTGTGCCAGATTATTATTTGCGCGGACTCTATGGTCACACCTTACCATTGGTAGACATCGTTAGGAGATACAAAGATGTTTTGTCCTAGGCTAGAACATTTCACTAGATTGAATCAGGATGGCTCAATCGGAAAGTGTGGTCACATGATTACCGATAAGAGATTCAATAGTCACACACAAATGGAAAACAGTGCTTGGCTGAAAGATTTAAAAGATCAAATGTCTAACGACCAATGGCCCAAGGAATGTATGAGGTGCCAACAGTCGGAAAAAGTTAAGGGAGAAAGCATAAGGACAAATAGTATCGACAGGCACAAACTGTTGACTTCGGTAAGAAAAGATTATTTGATTGTCGGAGGGGTTCTAGACAACATCTGCAACAGCGCATGCCAGTCATGTAATGCTAGGCTCAGCACCAAGATAGGTTCACTATCATCTAAAAATTATCAGCAAGTCGACAACTATCAGTTGTTTAAAACATTGCCAATGGAAAGGATAATCGAATTAGATGTCAACGGGGGTGAACCGACAGCCAGTAAGAATTACAAAAAAATTTTAAATGATTTACCTGCTAATGTTAAAATCGTGCGAATGAACACAAATGGCTCTAGAACTATCAAAGAGATCGAAAACATATTAAAAAATGGTGTCATGGTGATAGTGACCATGAGCCTCGACGGCATTGGCAAAGTACATGATTATGCCAGGTGGCCTATAAAATGGACCACATATGAACGTACCGTAAAGTCCTACAAGGAACTCCAGACAAAATACAAACTACTACATCTTGATTTTTGGTCCACAGTAAGTGCTTTGAATATTGCTGATTTACCAAACATAGAGAAGTTTGCTCGTGATCTAGAAATACCTCACGATTGGGCATTTCTTCAGAAGCCTGCTGTGTTGAACGTACGATACAAGAACGCATTAACTGATAGGGCTAAATCCCTGTATCCTGATGATGTAGCAATCGATGCCAACAACCAAGAAGACTTGTATAGTTTTATCGGTAGGCAAGACAAGTTGCGTGGAATAAAAATAAAAGATTATTTCAACTTCCTATAAAATTTATTGAGGAAAAGTTCGGCAAACCTCTTGTGGTGTTCAACACCGTAGTGTTTGCCGTCACGGGCATAGGAGGGTTCAGAGTGCAGTTCTCTGGCAGAGAACTTATCCCAGTGGGGCCAACAATTGGCTAAGGTGTAATCTCCTAACACGTTAAGACCTGTCATGTCATCGTGGGAGATGTAATCCTGTGCGAAACAGTGGAAAGTTTTGGCTCCATTAACTTCAGCGAACTTCTCCACCCAGAACACGTTGTTGAGGAAGTTACTCAGATCTGTGTGATCGTTTTGAATGTGTAGTTGCTCACTGGCGCCATGGAGTGTCGAGATCTCCTTGTCATACCATTCCCTGCGTGAAGACACGGGCCAGCACATGATCACTATCTTTGGATCTATCAGTTTCTGTGTGCCCCACAACCTACGCACACACGCATCAGCGGAAGCACCTGGGACACCCAAGTTCCAATACCGTAGTCTATCGGTGTTGTGTTGACTCAGGAAGTGTACCCAGTGCTGATCGTCGTCGAGGGCCTGACCAAACGTGTGACTACAACCAAGCACCACCACGTTCTTCTTGCCATCGGGCATAGGTTCCCACTCGTCACACCTGTAGCCAAACGAGTTGACATTGTGCTCGCTCCATGGTTTTTTGTCCAAAGTCTGTTGGTCGAGTCCTTTGTCTGTGAAAAATCCAAACTTCATTATGTGCTACCTCGCCCTATCTCTAACTTCTTTCTGATCAACCTACTGATGTACAGTTCCATGAATCCCATCCTGGCACGGTTCTCGAACACGTCCTTGTACTTCATCTTGGCCAGCATGAGATACTTCTCGTCCGCGTAGAGGTCTAGCCTGTTGCGTGACTTGATGAACTTGAATTCTAATGCTTTGTTGTCATCTAAATATCTGACCATCGGGGATTCTTCTTTGAGCATCTGCTGTGCCACGGTTGTGGGTATGAACTCTCTGTAATGCTTAAGCCTTATGCTGTAGAATCGTTTCACACAATTAATTATTTGCTTGATGGTGGACCGGAAAGGATTCGAACCTCCGGCCTTGAGTTCCGCAAACTCACGCTCTATCCAACTGAGCTACCGGTCCATTGTTTGGCGTGCCCGGCAGGATTCGAACCTGCGACCCCAAGTTTAGGAAACTCGTATTCTATCCAACTGAACTACGGGCACATATTTTGTTGGCGGTCCCTAGGGGAATCGAACCCCTCTTTCGAGGATGAAAACCACGTGTCCTAACCGATAGACGAAGGGACCTTGGGTGGCGGGAGTGAAGGGACTCGAACCCTCGACCTTCCGCGTGACAGGCGGACGCTCTAACCAACTGAGCTACACCCCCAACGTTGGCGGAGAGACTGAGATTCG
>Ga0222719_10004624_pt1 | contig 12059 bp, 15 predicted proteins | sample C33_34DmetaG_FD_165039 | JGI IMG/M metagenome (GOLD analysis project Ga0222719, IMG submission 165039) | Estuarine water microbial communities from San Francisco Bay, California, United States - C33_34D | ecosystem: Environmental > Aquatic > Marine > Unclassified | place: USA: California...
CTAGTGACGGATGGAATTTTTAAATATTCTCGAAATCCAATGTATCTTGGTATGGCATCTATACTGGGTTCGATAGCTGTATTTTTTAATCTGATTGGTGGAATTATTCTCATCGCTCTATTTTGTTTTTATATAACAAAATTTCAAATTATTCCTGAGGAAAGAGCCATGAGCAATTTATTTTCTCAAGACTTTGACAAATATAAGCAAACAACTCGAAGGTGGATCTAGTTTTGTCCTAAACATTAATGAAATTATCTACTTTCTTTCTTTTGTGGGTTTTTGGATTTTTTTTACTGTTATCTTTTGATTTATTTGTTGAGGCATTTGTCTTTGAGTGGTTGAGCTGGAACGGTACAGATAAAAATGATTGGTTTTTTGCTTTATGGTGGGGCTTGGTTGTGGTTTGGGCTTTGTATGGCTGTCTAAAACTCTACTCAATATGGAGCACAATCGATCAAGATTGATACATGAAAAAACTATTAACATGCTTATTATCTTTCTCTTTTTTTATAATATCGGAGAATGCCATGAGTGCAAATAAGGAGTTCAATGTGGACAATCAAATATACAAAGTGCTTACACTTGAAGAGTGGGAGCAAGCACAGATCTCGGGATCAATAATCACAGCATTAGACAGAAAAGATGGTTTTACCCACTTGTCTACAGCAGCTCAACTCAATGCAACCCTTGCCTTATATTTTGCCAAAGAAAAGACGGTAGTCCTCTTGCAAATTGATCATTCGCAGACAAGTGATCAGCTAAAATTTGAGTCACCTGTTCCGCCTGGAAATAGAACAAGTTCATTTCCTCATTATTATGGCGATTTAAGTACCAATGCTATTTCTAAGACGTGGAATTTAGATAGAGGCGCTTTCGAGATACCAATTGAGGTTATGCTTCAGGCTGAGCAAGATCCCAACTCCTAATGCTTTGCTGTAAAATAAAAAATTTTAACTGGAGATAAAATATGAAACTTTATTTGGCTTTATTCTTATCCATATTAATAATCCCTTGTATAGAGGCAGCTCATCATGGGCATAAATCTGCTGATGGAAATAACCCATTTATTCTGATTGCAAGAATTCATGTTAAAGAGGGCATGGTTGAGGAGTATCTTGATATCGCTAACGAAGTTGATAATGCTGTCGAATTAAGTGAGCCCGGCATGCTATTTCATAATTTTGATGCGGATCCAGATGATCCTTTGGCCTTTACCTGGACAGAGGTATATTCAAATAGCGAAGCATTTATCAAGCATGATGCTAATCCACCAGTGCAAGAATATGTTGCAAAACATGCTGAGTTGGCAGACGGATTTACTATAGAAATTTATGGTAATGTTTCACAAAAAGTGATTGACACCATTAATCGTCTAGGAGTTCCTTTGAAGCATTTCAAAACAACCAGAGTTGGCTATGTTAGAGAGAAAAATTTTAAAGAGTACTAAAGAGGAGCGCACAATTCATGATGACACTCAAAGAAGAGATCAAGCTTGATTGCTCTGCAGATCAGCTTTGGGATATTTTGTCTGATGTTGGAAGGTGTGACTGGGTTCCGACAATTGACAAGATTACATTAGATGGTGATTGCAGATATTTTGAAATGGCTGGCATGGGCCAGATTACTGAGAAAATATTAAAACAAGACCATGCCAGCATGACTCTTCAGTATTCGGCTATAAAGACCCCTGTACCTATTGAGCATCATTTAGCAACAATGCAAATTTTATCCCTGAATAACGGAGAATGCTTGTTGAAATGGACAACAGAAATATCTCCAGATATTTTTGCTGATAGCATCCATCAAGGTATGCTTATTTCAATTGAAGGGATTAAGTCCGTTATTTAAAAAATGATCTGTAATCTATGCAGGTCTGATGCCGCCTCAAGCTTTGATACTAACGATAATAAAACTTATTGGAGTTGTGATATTTGTGGATGTAAATATTTAGATAAGTCTTATTTTGTTGATGCTCAGGAAGAAGAGAAAAGATACTTAGAGCACAACAATGATGTTAATAACGCAGAATATAGAGCATTTTTATCAAAGCTCTCTAATCCACTCAAAGAAAAAATATCCCTTGGCGCTCATGGATTAGACTTTGGTTGTGGTACAGGACCAGCACTAGCGGATATGCTGATTGAAGAGGGCTTTAAGGTTTCGCTATACGATCCATTTTTTTATCCAGATAAGGGTGTGCTATCTATGCAATATGATTTTATAACCTGCACAGAAACCGCAGAGCACTTTTATGACCCATTCAAAGAGTTCAATACTCTAGATAGTCTCCTTAAACCGGGAGGCTGGCTAGGAGTCATGACCTCCTTTTTGACCTCTGACGAACAGTTTGAGAATTGGTACTATCGAAGAGATCCGACCCATGTAACTTTTTATTGTGAAAAGACCTTTCAGGTGATAGCCTCACAAAGGAACTGGAAATGCGAAATCCAATCAAAAGATGTCGTACTTTTGCAGAAAAACTATGATTAAAGCACCCACCTCATTTACTCAACGCTTAAAATTTATTGGACCTAGCATTATTGTGACAGGAAGTGTTGTTGGCAGTGGATCCATAGCTCTATCACCTTTGTTGGGAGCGGCAACTGGCTTTGCTTTGCTGTGGTGGCTTTTATTAAGTCTTTGGAGCAAACCTCTTATTCAAGCTGAAATTAGTCGTTATGTCATAGCCACCAATCAGACTTTCCTTGAATCTTTTTCAGATATGCCTGGGCCAAAAACAACCCTCAGAGATAAAAAAGCTTCATGGTTAGTGTGGTTTATGTTCATTGGTGTCATCCCTTCCGTTGCAGGTATGGGCGGCCTTGCTGGTGCAGTAGCAGAAGCGGGGCATCTGATGATACCGATTCTTAGTACTGAAATATGGGTGCTAGTCGCGTGTTTTATTACATGGTTTATTCTCTACCTTGGAACTTATCAGACGCTTGAAAAAATTCTACTCGGAATGGTTTTCTTCTTTTCAGTTGTAACTTTAATTATTGCTATTTCTATGCAATCGACGCCCTATGCAATATCAAGCTCACAAATTTTAGGCGGCCTTACATTTGCATTTCCATTTGAGCATGCAGCTCTAGCTTTAGCAGTTTTTGGCTTTACCGGAATAAGTTATGGTGAAATCATGGCATACACCTATTGGTGTTTAGAGAAAGGCTATGCCAAACACGACGGCAATCAGCACGAAGTCAAAGCATGGATCAAAGTAATGCAAACAGACGTTTGGGCAACAGTCTTTTTTGTGACCTTAGGCACTCTTCCATTTTTTCTTTTAGGCGCAGCCGTCTTGAACACTTTGGGTCTTTACCCCCCTCCTGAAGGTGACATCATTCAGACCCTATTAAATATGTTCACCACAATTTTAGGAACCTGGGCCAAATGGTTTTTTATTCCGTTAGCGTTTTTTGTGCTTTTCTCAACCTTGCTTTCAGGAACAGCAGCATTTACTAGAACGATTTCAGACTATCTCATTTCAATTGGTTTGGTTGCTGAAAAAGCAAACACTCGAAGGGATTTAATTAAGATTATTGCATTTGTCATACCTTTGTTTTCATCCATTGCTTATTTTTTGCTGCCAAACCCTATAACGCTTTTATTAATTGCTGGAATTTGGGCGGCACTTGGATTGCCAATAATCAATATTGGCGCCCTGTACCTTACAAGTAAATTAAGCCGAGAATTACAACCCAAACCAATAACCAAAATCATTCTGTGGATCACTTTGATTTTGCAGGTCTCTATGGCCTCGGTAATCTTGTATAGCCAAATAATTGGATTTAGCTAAGATTAAATTTTTAAAAGCTCTTTTTATGGCATAAAATGCACGACTAATTTGAGAAACGGCTAATGAGCAAGCAAAACAACAAAAGATACTACATTCACCCAGAAGGCTGGAGGTTTGCGGGAATCTTATTTACCACATCAATGATTCTTTTGTTTTTATCTATGCCAACTGCGCTTGTTACAGCTGGTTTCCTCCTTACCTTTTTTGTTTTATGGTTTTTTAGAGACCCTGAAAGAGACACCCCACAAGATCTAAATTTAATTATTAGCTCAGCAGATGGAAAGGTGTGTTTAATTGATGAAGCTTACCCACCAGAAGAATTGCCCATGGAAGCAGAAAAGATGAAGCGGATCTGTGTTTTTATGAATGTATTTAATGTTCATGTTAACAGGAGCCCGATACAAGGCAGGGTAGAAAATATCGTATATAAAAAAGGGCAATTTTTAAATGCAAGCTTAGACAAAGCAAGCGATAAAAACGAAAGAAGCAGCTTGATTTTAAATTCCGAAAATGGAGCCAAAATTATAGTCGTTCAAATTGCCGGTTTAATCGCTAGAAGAATTCTAAGTTTTATCTCATCAAGCGACCAACTTAATCAGGGCGAAAGATTTGGGCTAATAAGATTTGGTTCAAGGGTTGATATTTATATGCCATTGGATGCAGTAGAAAAATGTAAAGTTGGCGATAAAGTTGTTGCAGGAGAATCAATCTTGGCCGCCCTTAAATAACAAATGAAAAAATTAGATTTTAAAGTTCTTCTTCCTAGTGTTATTACCTTAACAGGTCTTAGCTTTGGCTTGAGCTCAATTAGATTTGCTCTTGAATCAGATTTTAATTTAGCCATTATTTGTATTCTATTTGCAGGAGTATGCGATGTTTTGGATGGTATGTTGGCTAGACATTTGCACAGTGAATCAGATCTTGGAGCTCAGCTAGATTCTTTGTCTGATTTCTTAAGCTTTGGAATTGCGCCTGGACTACTTATTTATATGTCAATCTTTAACCAAGATAGCAGCATAGGAGCATTCGCCGCTTTAGCCTTTATAATTTTTTCCTGCTTAAGATTGGCTTTATATAATGTAAGGCTAGAGAAATCCAAGGCCACGGACGGAGAGCCTGAACACTTTTTTAGCGGTATCCCCACTCCTGTAGGGGCAATTTTAATTATGTTGCCACTAACACACGCATTTATGGGTTATGACTGGGCCTATGAAAACCTTAATTTTGTGGCTGGCTACATTATTTTGATTAGTGCCTTGTTAGTCAGTCGAATCCCAACTTTTTCAATTAAAAGAAAGCGAATATTTATTCAGTCAAAGCTAGGTTTTTTAGTTTTATTTTCTATCACTGCCTTAAGCATAATTAATTTTCTTTGGATAACCATTAATGTCTTAGCCTTTATTTATTTGCTTACCATCCCTGTCTCCATAATAGCCTGGCAAAGCGGTGCTAAGCAGAAGCCCTGATTAAACAGGGCTTCTTTCAAAGATGCACTACTTGGTATATTTGTAATAGTCTTCCATAGGAATCATTAAGTGAGCGTAATCTGTCCCTGCAAACATTACGTAGGGCGCTCCACTCATAAAATCAGTAGAAAAATTTTCAAGGGTCGCAGGATCTTTTGGCATTAACATTAGATGTGGTCCAGACTCAATCCACTCTCCAGGAGTTGAATCCTCCTTGTTAAAGACCCCAGCCTTGGTATTATCCTCTCCCATGTCTCCATTCAGCATCCACATGTAACTATCCCTTTCCATGTTTGGTTTTACGCCCTGCATGTATGCCATCATCCATTTCATGCCTTCGTCATCATGACAAACTGCCATAGCTTCATGAGGATTCTTCCAGCCATTTTTTGGATATGGTCTTGGATTTGCAGACTGGCATGTCCAGCCATTGGTCCCTTCTCTAAGCACTTTTCCATCCGAACCTATAATTGCTGCATTATCTCCAATAAAAGAAGGAGCGGCACTTGAATAGGCCCATATTTGCCATTTATCAGAGGTATGAGATCCATATGGCTCATAAGCTGAAAGTGAGATTGAGATAGAAATCATCAATAAAGAAAATAAGCTAAATTTTTTATACATTTTTGTTTCTCCTGTAAACACACTATAGTTATTCATAGAGTAATTTAATTATGAATACGTTTCTTAAAATTATTGCATATTTTTGTATCGGCACAACTCCCATTCAAATTCTAATTATTTTATGGGGTATGCAGGTTGTGTTTTCATCGGATTATGGAATTCTGTCATTGTCCAACATTGAATTTATAAAAAACTACTTCACATTATTACTTCCAATAGTTGATTGGTTTTATTCCTGGTTTTGGAATGCCTGGCTAGATTTCATTTTTTCATTACCTCTAATTATTTCTCAAACTTTTAAAGCGATTGTCAGCACTTGGCTTGGTTTTTGGATACTTAAAAAAATAAATTAACACTGTGAAAAAAACTCTGCTTATCTTTGCATTCTTCCTCTTGGCATTTATTGCATGGGCTTTCCCTTATATCGATGAATTGCGTGACCAAGGCCTAACATTTGAAACCGCATACGGATATTTTTTTGGTGGACCAGACCATCCTTTCAATCCTAACGATGCGGTTCCACAGCTTGATTATTCAAAAGAAACTTCTTGGGCATCTCTGCCCTTAAAAGAGGATGAAGCTGACTTAATTCCAGCAGGAGAAGAGGGCATCGATCAATTAAATTCAAAGGTAGATGTATTTTTTGTCCATCCCACTGGATATTTAAAAGGACATACCTGGACTGATCCCCTAGAAGAAGAGTCAGCAACAAAAGAAAACACCCAATGGATGATGGCCAATCAAGCCAGTGCCTATAATGGTTGTTGTAGCATTTATGCCCCTCACTATCGTCAAGCATCTATTTATAGTTATTTTGGGACGGATGAGCTTCGTGAGGAAGTTCATGCTTTTGTTTATCAAGATGTAAAAAAATCTTTTGAGTATTTTATAAATAATTTCAGCAATGGAAGACCATTTATTCTTGCAAGCCATAGTCAAGGCACTCACCACTCCATTAGATTGCTAACAGAAGAAATAGACAAAACAGATTTGTACTCAAGGCTGGTTGGGGCTTACATTATTGGAGGCGCAATTTCTAAAGATAGAGTGAATGAAATGAGCAATATTTCTATTTGTGATAGTCCAACACAATTAGGATGTCTTGTGCATTGGGATACATTCAATGTGACTTTTTTAAATAAGGAAATGCCAATTTATAAAAATAATATTTGCGTTAATCCTATCACTTGGAAAAATGAAGGGACCTTATCTGATTTGTCTGATGCCAAGGGTGCTGTTTATGCCTCAGGTGAATTTGCTTTAGACTTCGTTGGGGATGATGGCCCTAAAGGAGAAACTTTTGGTCCCCTAGAAGCCCCCCTCAAGCAATATGTTCAAGCTCAGTGTAAAAATGGATTGCTATTTGCATCTGACCAGACTGGAACTAGATTTCAGGCATTTGGTGGCTCTTCAGGGAATTACCACGGTTTAGATTACGCGCTTTTTTATATGGATATTCGAGAGAATGCTAAACTTAAAGTTAGGACTTATCTGGACAATATTGCCCAATAAGACAAAATTTATTTATGGTTAGGGATTGAGCTGGCAAGTAATTCTAGGATTATTCTTAATAGTAAAGGAAGGAATTCTTGTTAACATATATTCAATTCAATAATTTATTTTTAAGGACAATATGACAGATTCGATTGCCACCCTATCTCAAGAAAATGATATTTCTATTATCAAGCTCGATGATGGTAAAGCCAATGCTTTTTCCTATGACATGCTTGCCCAAGTTAACCAATTGCTTGCAAAAGTCCCAAAAGACTCAGGAGCACTTGTTATCACTGGAAGAGATGGCCTGTTTTCAGGGGGGTTTGATTTAAAAACATTAGCAACCGGTGACATGGAAAAAATTACAAAGATGGTTCAACTGGGCTATCGTCTTCTTTTAGAGCTTTATTCATTTGATAGGCCAATTGTTGCAGCTGTTTCTGGCCATTCAATTGCACTCGGCCTGTTTGTGACTTGTTCGGCTGACTATAGAATTGCCGTGGATGGTCCATTTGTCTGCCAGGCAAATGAAGTACGAAACAATATGGACATTCCGACACAAATCATGGAAATTCTAAAAGCCAGAGTTAATAAGAATTATTTTTATTCTGCAGTTTTTCATGCAGATGCATACTCTTTTCAGGATTCAATCGCTGTTGGCTATATTGATGAGGTTGTTCCGGAGGATAAATTTATGGATAGAGTTATGGAGAAAGCTACAGAGTTAGCAACATTACCCCATCCCTTTTATGCAAATACCAAAAAATCTGCTCAAGATGATGTGAGGCAAAAGATTTCAGATGCGATAGAAAAATATGAAGAAATTACAGGGCTCAAGCAATAGAACTGAATATTAAAACGATATAGACTAACCCCAATGACAAAATATAAAATTTTTATTCCTGAGCATTTGCGCGCATACAGACCTAGACCTCTTAGATGGCTGGGTAAATTTTTAATGAAGATTACAGGCTGGAAAACCACCGGCCACCTCCCTAAAGATGAGCGCGTGGTCCTAATTGCTGGTCCGCATACCTCAAATTGGGATTTTGTTCTTGCCATGTCATTTATCTTGAGTCTTGATATTCATCTTCATTGGGTTGGAAAACATTCTATTTTTAAAAAAGGTTTTCGCAGATTGCTGAGAAAAATGGGAGGCATTCCAGTAAACAGAGCAAATCCAGAAGCTCTAAAAAATGAGATTTATAATGTTACTGAAAAATATAAAGGCTTCATAATCGCTATTGCACCAGAGGGCACTAGAAAAAAAGTTGATAGATTAAAATCAGGCTTTTTACGAATTGCTAATGAAACCAATAGCAAAATCATGATGGCTGGAATAGATTTTTCAAACAAGACAATTGAGCTGGGTGATTTTTTTAGCCCCACGGGCGATGTAGATCAAGATCTAAAATTTATAAAAGAGTATTTTGCCAACTTTGCAGGGAAGCGCCCAGAACTTTCATAGCCTTTCAATAAGCTCTTATTGGAGAAAAAAATGTTAAAAAAATTCTTTCTTTCTCTTTTTGCTATTTTGCTTGCCTTGCTCTCAATTGCTTTATTTAGAACTTTCATGCATGCAGCTCCTGATTCAGAGTTTGTTGAAGTTAAGGCTGTTTCTATTGACGAGGCCAAAGCTATCCAAAATTTGGCTGCATCCATCAGATTTCAGACGATCTCATATCAAGATAGAGAAAAATTTCCTCAACAAGAGTTTGATAATTTTATTAACTGGGCGTCAATTACTTATCCCGAGTTTCATCAAGCATTAAAACTTGAGCAGTTTGAGCATTCCTTGCTTTTTAAATGGGAGGGCAGCGATTCAACATTAGCACCAATCTTATTTGAAGGTCACTATGATGTCGTTCCAGTCATTCCAGGAACCGAGGATCTATGGGAAGAAATGCCATTTGCTGGGACAATTTCAAATAATAGGATTTGGGGTAGAGGAGCATTAGATGACAAAAGTGGAGTCATTGGGCTAATGGAAGCCGCTACACACTTAATTCAAAAAGGTTTTCAGCCAAAGAGAACCATTTATTTTGGTTTTGGTCATGATGAGGAGATTGGCGGTGGTGGAGCGGCCCTGATTACAGAAAAACTAAGAAAAGAGGGCGTACAACTTCACTGGTCACTTGGCGAGGGATCATTCGTAAATAGAGGATTTTTTCCAGGTGTAGACAAATTGGTTGCTCCAATCAATGTTGCTGAAAAAGGAATTATGAATCTAATGATTGTGGCAACAGCAAAAGGAGGGCACTCATCAACACCTCCAAAAAGGACTGCAGTGACCATATTGGCTGAAGCTTTAGTAAAGCTTGAAGGTGAACCTTTGCCTGGGAGCTTAGAGGGACTAAGTGCAGCTATGTTTGATGAGGTAAGCAAACATATGCCATTTGGTTACCGTTTTCTATTTGCAAATAGATGGCTATTTGGAGGCATGATTGATGCACAAATGTCATCAACACCAGTTATCAATGCGATGATTAGAACAACAACCGCACCTACAATGTTGAATGGGAGTATAAAAAGCAATGTGCTGCCGATAGAGGCCTCAGCATTAATCAATTTTAGACTTCATCCCAGAGATTCTATCGATAGTGTTACAGAGCACGTAAGAAGAGTTGTTGGCTCGGAAGAGGTAGAAGTGCGTTCTTTGGGCGGGATGGAGGCATCAGCTATTTCATCTTGGGCATCTCCTGGATTTAAGATTGTTTCAGCCTCCTTGGATAAAATTTACGGCGATGTTGTTTCTGTTCCTGGGCTCATGATCGCAGCATCAGATACCAGACATTACTCTAAAATTGCTGATAACTCTTTTCGCTTTAACCCATTTTCTATACTTCCAGAAGATATGACAGGTTTTCATGGAACCAACGAAAGCATAGATGTTGATAGTTATGTTGCAGGCGTTAAAACATACATTGAAATTATTAGAGATGGCTCAAGCAGCTAATATTTTAGAGAAATGAATCCTCAATATAGACTGCACACCTTTTCTAATAGCAGCGACAATGAAGCCCAACTTAATGAAGCTCAATTTCAGTCAATTTATGATCTAAATCAGGCAAATACTCCTGAGGTTGGTTCGCTTGAATCTATTCAGCACTTAAAACAATTAATTGAATTTAGTTCATACAATTTATTAGTCTTGAAAGAGGATGAGATTGTTGGGTATATAATTTGTATGAGAGAGGGCTCTGCTTATGGGTCTGAAAATTATAAATTCTTTACCCAAAGGCTGAAGAAGTTTCTCTATGTGGATAGAGTTGCAATTGATGAGCAACACAGAAGAGCGGGTCTGGGACAAGCTATCTATGAAGACATATTTGCACAAGCCATCAGTGATAGTTTGCCTATAGCACTAGAGGTAAATACTCAGCCTGTTAATCAACCCTCGTTAAACTTTCATGAGAAGATGGGCTTTGATCGAATTGGCGCTAAAGACTTTGATGATCATAGCGTTGCTTACTTTATTAAATAATTTATGAAGCAAATTTTATATACCTTCGCACTTACTATCTTTTTGATTGGTTGTAACAATGCTCCTCAGCCCCCTATTCAGCTTAATGATTTGAGTGATGAAATTTCTGTTAAAACATTGGGAAAGAGGTTAATTGATTTGCCTTTTGGCTTGAATGCATTGGAGCTAAGTGAAGAGGAGGCTCAGGAAGTTTTTATTGCCGTCCATGGAGGAAGCAGTGAGGGCTATGAATGGATATACCCCATTAAAACAATTGATACAAAGCAAAAGCATATGCACTTTTATCGATGGCCAGATAATGGATGCTTTCAAAGCTCTGCAGAAGAATTAGCAAATGAGATTAGCAATTTATTAAGTCAAAACAACTCTTATAAAAAAGTAACATTAATGGGCCATAGTTATGGAGGAATATTGGTTGCAAATGTTTTAAAGCATTGGAATGCTGATACTCCATTGGAGGTGCATGTTGTTGCTTCTCCTTTATTGGGCACGACAATGCTTAGAAACATATGTGGCTATGCCCCCATTGAAACACTCCCCAACAATTCATCGCTTTTTGAATGGAGAACCCAGCATCAGCTAGATAGCGCATTTAAAGATTTATCAGAAGACCCGCAGCAGATAAACATCAAAGGCAGTTTAGTAACTGTGCTCCCGGATACATATAAAGGTAATCGACTGGGACATAATTGGTCTATCAGCTGGGTTGCAGATGAGTTTTTTTAATTCCTTAGCCTCTATTTAATAACACCTTGGCTTAAGTTAAACTAACTTTTTTTAAAACAAAGATCACCATGCCTCTTCCAAAAATTTTACAAGATAATTTAGCAATCCCTGTAATTGGCTCTCCACTTTTTCTTGTCTCTGGACCAGAATTAGTTATTGCTCAATGCAAGGCTGGAATTGTGGGCTCATTTCCTGCATTAAACGCCCGACCTCAGCACGTCCTTGAAGAGTGGCTGCTAAGAATCAAAGAAGAATTAGCCCAAGCAAAAGCTGAAAATCCAGATTTACCAATTGCGCCTTATGCAGTTAATCAAATTTGTCATGCATCTAATGATAGGTTGATGGGTGATATGGAGTTATGTGTAAAGCATGAAGTGCCAATCATCATCACTTCGCTTAGACCGCCTGAAGAAATTGTTACAGCCGCACATTCATACGGCGGCCTTGTTTATCATGATGTCATCAG
>Ga0222719_10004626_pt1 | contig 12058 bp, 20 predicted proteins | sample C33_34DmetaG_FD_165039 | JGI IMG/M metagenome (GOLD analysis project Ga0222719, IMG submission 165039) | Estuarine water microbial communities from San Francisco Bay, California, United States - C33_34D | ecosystem: Environmental > Aquatic > Marine > Unclassified | place: USA: California...
CTTAGAGCTATGGGAATTCCCGTAACAGAGTTTACACCGAGCCGTGGACAGGATAAGATAGCTAGGGTAAACGGTGTTACTGATCTGTTTGCAAGTGGTGTAGTTTGGTATCCACCAACAAGATGGGCAGAAGAAGTTATAGAAGAATGTGCTGCATTTCCTGCAGGAGACCATGATGATTTGGTTGACTCTACTACACAAGCGCTGTTAAGATTCAGGCAGGGTGGCTGGATCAGAACCACAATGGATGATTGGGATGATGAACCCAAATACAGAAGACCAGTTGAGTATTATTAGAGGAAATTAATATGGCTATTGAAAAACCTATGGTTCCATTTACTGAAGACGATGATGTTATTGATGAGGATATAACTGTAGAGTTAAAGAATCCTGAATCGGTGTCCGCAGAGAATCCAGACGCAGTTTCTATTGAAACAGAAGATGGAGGTATGATTATTGACTTTACCGGTGAGCAGGTAGAGGAAATAATGGGAGGTGAGTTTGACAGGAACCTTGCGGAAGAAATAGAAGAAAATGATCTACAAGAAATGGCAAGCGAACTGTTAAGCAGTTTTCAATCAGATAGGCAATCAAGAAGTGAATGGGCCAAAAGTTATGTCAAAGGGCTTGATCTTCTTGGGATGAGAATAGAAGAAAGACAGCAGCCTTGGGCTGGATCATCTGGTGTATTCCACCCAATCCTTACAGAATCAATAGTTAGATTTCAGGCACAGGCTATGGGAGAGATATACCCTGCTTCAGGTCCCGTAAGAACAAAGATAATTGGGAAAATATCTGTAGAAAAAACAGAACAGGCTAAAAGAGTCGAAAACGAAATGAATTACCTTCTTACAGAAGAAATGACAGAGTATCGTGACGAAACAGAGCAGTTATTATTTAAATTACCTTTAGCTGGATCAGCTTTCAAAAAAGTATATTACGACCCCATCATGGAAAGGCCATGCGCAATGTTTGTCCCCGCCGAGGACTTTGTGGTTTCTTATGGCGCATCTGACCTTATGACATGTGAGAGATATACACATGTTATGAAAAAAACATCAAATGACATCATGAAACTGCAAAGTACCGGTTTTTATCGTGACATAGAATTGCCAGATCCAGAACCTGATATGTCAGATATACAAGAAAAATATGATGAGCTAGATGGAGAAACCGCCACTATTGAAGATGATGACAGGCATACTCTTCTTGAAATGCATGTTGATATGGAAATGCCAGAGCCGTTTGATGAAGAAGATGGGATAGCAAGACCTTATGTGATTACAATAGATAAATCATCAAGGGAAATATTATCTATCAGAAGGAACTATTACGAAGATGACAAAAAGAAAAGAAAAAGGCAATACTTTGTCCACTATAGGTATCTCCCCGGGCTGGGCTTTTACGGAACAGGACTTATACACCTCATCGGAGGCCTTGCAAAAAGCGCAACCTCAATACTTAGACAGCTCATCGATGCCGGTACGTTGTCGAATTTGCCTGCTGGTCTTAAGGCTAGGGGTCTTCGTATCAAAGGTGATGATTCGCCTCTCATGCCGGGTGAATTCCGTGACGTTGATGTCCCGGGTGGTGCAATCCGTGACGCTATTACTTTCATTCCTTACAAAGAGCCGTCATCGGTATTGTACCAATTACTTGGAAATATCGTTGAAGAAGGAAGAAGAATAGGGTCGGTAGCCGATATACAGGTTGGGGACATTAACGCCCAAGCTCCTGTAGGGACAACTCTTGCATTGATGGAAAGGTCAATGAAAGTTATGTCTGGTGTTCAAGCCAGACTTCATGCAGCATTAAAGAATGAGCTTAGACTGCTTGCTGCTGTTATTAGAGATTATATGGATGACAGTTATGCTTATGAGATGGAAGGAGATTTTTCCAGAACAAAAGATTTTGACAAAAGAATTGATGTTATTCCAGTATCTGATCCGAATGCAGCAACAATGTCACAAAGAGTTATGCAATATCAAGCAGCACTTCAACTGGCACAACAAGCACCGCAGTTATATGATATGGGCAAACTCCATAGACAAATGCTCGAAGTTTTAGGCATCCAAGATGCTAGTTCAATTATTAAATTACCAGAGGACATTAAACCAGCTGATCCTGTAACGGAAAACATGGCAATGCTTAAACAAGAGCCAGTTAAAGCTTTTAAGTATCAAGATCACGAAGCTCATATTAGAGTTCACATGGCTGCAGCTAATGATCCAAAAATAAAAGAAATGGTAGGTCAGTCACCTTTTGCTGGTGCAATACAGGCAGCTTTATCAGCGCACATAACAGAACATGTGGCATTCCAATACAGAAAAGAGATTGAAAAGAATCTTGGTGTTGCTATGCCTAATGAAGAAAAGCCATTGCCTGAAGATACAGAGGAAGAATTGTCAAGAGTTACCGCAGAAGCTGCTGAAAAGCTTTTGAAATCAAACAATGCAGAAGCACAACAACAAGAAGCGCAGAAACAACAGCAAGACCCTCTTACTCAAATACAGCAGAGAGAATTGGCAATAAAAGAGCAGGAGCTAGAACACAAAAAACAAATGGATATAGCAAAGCTGGAGCTTGAGGCGCAGAAAGCGATGATGAATGATAAAAATCAAACCGAAAGATTGGAATCTGAAAACAAGAGAGAAGGTGCGAGACTTGGTGTTGCCCTTACAAAACATTCTTCAGACGCTCAAATTCAATCTCAAAAGATTAAAAATGAGGCTGTTGCAGAAGGTACTAGGCTTGCGTTAGAAACAGTTAAAGATCTTACAAATGAGTAAAAATGAAACTATATACACCCACATTATTAAAAAAATTAGAGAAGAATCGGATGCCGTTTCTTTTCATTTGGCTTCAGGTAGAGTAAAAAACTTTGAGGAATATCAAAGACTTGTGGGAAAGATAGAAGGTTTATCTATATCAATAGAATTACTTGAAGAGGCTGAAAAAAGATATATCGAAGATTAGGGGCTTTTCAAATCGTCAATAGTTGTGTATATTTAAAATAACGTTATTTCAGACGCTTGAGTCTGCAAGGTTACGGTGAACCTAAATCACTGCAAAAAGGAACAGAGATGTACTCTGCAGAAAAAATAGAACTAGACGAAGATACTACTCGTAAATTACCTGAACCACAGGGCTATAAATTACTAATAGCAATACCAAAATTAGAAGAAAAAACTAGTGGTGGCGTTATTATTCCAGACAAACTAAAAGGAATGGAGCAGACAGCTTCTATTATAGGGTTGGTCATAGCAATGGGAAAAGCTGCGTACAACGATGCAGACAAGTTTCCGGATGGGCCATACTGTAAAGAAGGTGATTTTGTGATATTTAGATCATATTCTGGAACAAGATTTAAGCTTAGAGGCGAAGAATTTAGGTTAATTAATGATGACACAGTTGAAGCTGTTGTCGATGATCCTAGAGAATATACGAGGGTATAATGGAAAATACAGCAGAAAAAATAGAACAAGAAATTGAAATGGAAAGCCAAGACCTTGAGATAGAGGTTGTGGATGACACACCTGAAGAGGATCGTGGTAAACCAAAGAGGGCAGAAAATATACCTCCGCAAATACCAGATGACGATGAGGTTTCTAAATATTCTGGTGACGTACAAAAAAGAATTAAGCAATTAAAATATGAGTATCACGAAGAGCGTAGACAAAAAGAAGAAGCTAAACGTCTAAGTGATGAGGCTATCACCGCCACACAAAAGCTCATGGAAGAAAATAGGAAATTAAAAAAGACCCTTGATGATGGAGAGGGTGTTTTAGTTGAGCAAGCAAAAGGCAGAGTTCAGGCTCAACTAGAAAAGGCAAAGCAAGAATATAAAGAGGCATATGAGGCTGGTGATTCAGACAAGTTAATTGAGGCTCAAGAAAAATTAAGCACAATACAAAATGAAAAGTATAGGGTAGATAACTACAAGCCCCCAGTAAGAGCAGTAGAGCCTGAAGTTTCTCCTCCACAACAGGCTCCTGCTCAACCAAAGGTACAGGAACCTACAGGGAAAGATAAGGAATGGCTTGAAGCGAATAGCGATTGGTTTCAAAAAGAAGATCATGAAGATATGACAGGGTACGCTATGGGTGTACACCAAAAGCTAGTCAAAGCAGGATTAAATCCTAAACTAGACACAGAAGAGTATTATAGAAGAATTGATGAGGCTATGGGAAAAGCTTTTCCAGAGCATTTCAACTCAAACAAGCAGAGTGTTGAGACAGAAGAGGTAGAAGCACCTCAACGTTCTGCTGGTAACGTGGTTGCCCCAGTTAACAGAAGTGCAAAAAAACCACGCAAAGTGCAGCTAACCTCCACCCAGATTGGACTCGCTAAACGTCTGGGAGTTACACCTGAACAATATGCAGCGCAATTATTGAAGGAGTCAATATAATGGCTAATAGAGATTCACGCACACTTGAGACTAGAGAAACTACAGAACGTAAAGTAACTTGGAAACGAGCAAATGCTTTACCTGACCCCGATCCACAAGAGGGAGTAGAATTCCGTTGGATACGCACATCAACACTAGGTCAGAATGATAACACTAATGTTTCTTCTAAATTTCGTGAAGGCTGGGAGCCAGTAAGGCTGGAAGATCATCCAGAACTTAAAGTTTTACCCGATGTAGACTCCAAATTTAAGGGTAATGTAGAGGTTGGGGGACTGTTACTTTGCAGGAACTCAAAAGAAAACATGGATGCTCGAAGAGAATTTCATCGCAATGCTACTGCAAGTCAGATGGCAGCTGTAGATAATAATTATATGAGAGAATCCGATCCCCGTATGCCAGTACTCAAACCAGAGAAAAGCACACGCAAATAAAATAAATTTTAACTTTTAACTTAAGGAGACTAATATGTCCGCAACAGCAGCTCCTTTCGGTTTAAGACCAGTTGGAAACATGTCTGGAACTTACAATGGTTCTTTTAGGCAGTATCCAATACTGAGTACTTATTCCACAGGAATAGCTTTCGGTGACGTTGTAAAGCTCAACGATGCCGGATCAACTACCACTATCCAAAAAGATACTGGTACAACTTCAGCAACACCTATAGGAATTTTCTTAGGGTGTAGGTATACTGATCTAAGTACAAGTCAAACACAGTTTAACCAGCAATGGACAGGAACAGCTCATACTAATGCAATGGCATATGTATGTGATGATCCTAACATCTTGTTTGAAATTCAAGCAGATGGTTCTGTTAATGATGATGACTTAGCAGCTAACTGTGCGTTAGTACAGGGTGCATTAAATGCTACTTTAGGTATTTCTAGGGTTTCATTAGACATCAGTACTGCAGCAACTACAGCATCTTTACCAATTAGAATTGTTGATTGGAAAGGTGGTTACGATGGTGATGAAAAGGGCACAGCATATCCAATTATGCTTTGCAAATTCAACACTGGTCATCAACTTGGTATAGGTGCCGTTTCTGGTAACGCACCATCAGCAGCTTAATAGGGAGATTGAACTATGGCTATTTCAAGAGCGCAACTCCTTAAAGAGTTGTTACCGGGTCTAAACGCCCTTTTCGGTCTAGAGTACCAAAAGTACGAAGACGAGCATGCAGAAATCTATGACGTTGAAAATTCAGAGCGTAGCTTTGAAGAAGAAGTCAAGTTGTCAGGATTTGGTGCGGCACCAATCAAGCAGGAAGGTGCAGCTATATCATATGATACAGCTCAAGAGTCTTTTACTGCTAGATATAACCATGAAACTGTTGCTATGGGTTTTTCTATCACTGAAGAAGCGATGGAAGACAACTTGTATGACTCACTATCAGCGAGATATACAAAAGCATTAGCAAGAGCTATGGCTTATACTAAGCAAACAAAGGCAGCTTCATTGCTTAATACAGGGTTTGACACTTTCACAAGTGGAGACGGACAATTTCTATTTGATACAGATCATCCGACTGTAGCAGGTGGTAATAACCGTAACAGACCTACATCTGGTGCTGATTTGAATGAAACATCTCTAGAGCAAGCCGTTATTGATATTGCAGCTTTTGTTGACGAAAGAGGCTTATTAATTGCAGCAAGACCTAGAAAACTTATCATTCCACCTGCGTTAATGTTTGTTGCTACAAGAATTCTGCAATCAGAATTAAGAGTGGCTACTTCAGACAACGACACAAATGCATTAAGATCAAATGGGTCAATCCCAGAAGGTTATTCTGTTAACCACTACTTAACAGATAGCGATGCCTTCTTCTTGACTACAGATGTTCCTAATGGAATGAAGATGTTTGTAAGAACACCTATGTCAACTGCAATGGATGGAGATTTCAACACAGGTAATGTAAGATACAAAGCCCGTGAGAGATATTCATTTGGTGTATCAGACCCACTAGGCATCTACGGATCACCCGGTGCGTAAATAAACTACGAAGGGGCGTTATTCGCCCCTTTACTTTTTCCCTTAACAGTTACATTATGTAATTGACACTTGCCACGATAAGGAGATTTAAATGGCTAACTCAACTTTTACAGGACCAATACGTTCAAAAAATGGTTTTAAATCTATCACAGAAAACGCAACCACTGGCGTTGTTGTTAGTGATATTACACTTTCCACATACACAGCTGACATCACTATTGCCGCAACAGGCACAGCTTTCACAGAATCATCAATAGGAATACCAAGCAACTTTATACCTATGGGTGTTGCAGTAACTGTAACAACAGCTACAACTAATGCCGTTAATTTAGTTGATATAGGAACAGACGCAGATCCAGACGGATTTGTTGATGGTATCACAGCAGCTCTTAACAGCACAGGATTCAAGGGATTTTTCCCATGTAATGGTATATTAGGAATGTCTGGTGGTGCAACAACAGCAGCCACAGAGACAGCTGATGAAGTTGAGATTGTTATATCTGGAGCTGCAGGCGGTTCTGGTGGAGCTGTATCATTAAAGTTCTTTGGTATATCATCTAATTCACCAACTGCTTAATAGGAGGTTAATATGTCAGGTCGATCAGACGCAAAGGCATTTAACATTAGTCAAGGTGACGCTGCGGCTGTTCTAGGTCCTCAAAGATCTAGAATAAGACAGGTTGTTATATTTGGTAACGCCGCAGGTGCATTTACTATTAAAGATGGATCAGGCGGAGCAGACTTGTTGGTTCAAAGCTTTCCTGCTGGTTTGCACACTTTGAACATACCAGATCAAGGAATATTGGCTGAGAATGGAGCTTATATTCATGCATTTACAGGGTCTGGGAATAAACTAACTTTGTTCTTGTCATAATGCCTGTTAATAAGAAAAAAGGCACTATGAAAGGTCACACTATATCTGGTGGTCATAAACGCCCAACAAAATCTGGTGCGGGTATGACTGCCAAAGGTGTAGCTAAATATCGTAGAGACAATCCCGGATCCAAACTAAAAACAGCAGTAACCGAAAGCAAACCAAGTAAAGCTAGAGCAGCTAGACGTAAATCATATTGCGCTAGATCTGCGGGTCAAATGAAAAAGTTTCCAAAAGCGGCAAAGAATCCTAATAGTCGATTGCGTCAAGCCAGAAGAAGGTGGAAGTGTTAATGGAAAAAAATGTTCAATCTTTGCAAATAGAGTTTGCTGAGTGGAAATCTAAACAAGATTACTTAGTAAAACATGTTGATGAGTTAAGGTCAGATATGACAGATCTTAAAAAAGCTGTTTTCCAAGCTAAGTGGATGCTTGTGGGTGCTTTAACTGTTATTGCTGTTTCTAATACAGGAGCGATAACAGAATTATTATCGATGTTAAAGTAAATGATATCTAGAGCTTCAATGAAAAGTCAAATGAAAGGAAACAAAATGGCATTACCAAAACCAAGACCAAAGAATCTTAAAAAGAAGAAAATTGGTGACGATTTAGTTGCTGGAATTAAAAGTTTTTTTACCGGTTCTAAGAAAAAAGTTCCTGAAAATAAAAAGAGTCCGATTAGAAAATTAGCTGATGCCAAAAAAACTAAGAAGGATACTTTAATTAAATCCCAAAAAGAATCTACAAAATTTATAGGCAAGAAAGCAAATGCTACTGTAGATCCTAGAATAGTTAAAAAGGCAAAGCCTAAAAAGGGGCCAATAGTTACAAAAGAGCAGTTAAAGAAATCAGGTTTAAGTCTTCGTGATTATATGAACTTTCAACAAGGCAAGACAAGAAAGAAAGGCCCTGTAGTTCCTAAGAGAGTTGCTCCATCAGCAGGCGCTGGTAATGTTAAAACAGGTGATAAAAGACGTAATGTTCCTATAAAAAAACGCTATGGCGGATCTATGAAAGGCAAAAAATAACATGAAAAAGAAACCTGTTCAAAAAAAGAATATAGGTAAAATGTTAGAAACCTTTTCTCCAGCTTACAGTATCATGAAGGGCAAAGGCCCAATGAGTAAATTAGCATCTGCTTTAGGAAAGACAGGTCTTAGTCCTATAGGTTCTTTGGCAATGGACAAAAGAGAAGAGGCAAAGAAAAGAGCAATGGCCATGCAGGGCGCAAACCAAATGACACCACTGGCATCCAATAAAATGACAGAGATGCAAAGATTGTTTGCTGGGGGACCCATTAAAAGGAAAAGATCTATAGATGGTTGCGCTATGAAAGGAAAGACTAGGGCAAAATAATGATCGATATTGTTTGCCCAAAATGCAAAACTGCCTTAGATGAAAAAGCTGAAAATTCTACAACTTGTAAAGCTTGTGCAATGATTATTACAGATCATGTATGGGAAAGTAAATTTGGTTATGAGTGGGTTAAAGAATTAGAGGAATTGCAAAATGCCCAATCGTAACTATCGTGGCGAGTACGATAACTACCATAAAAAGAAAGAGCAAAAAAAAAGACGAGCTAGTAGAAATACAGCTAGGTCAGTTATGAATGCTGCTGGTAAAGTTAAAAAGGGCGATGGTAAAGACGTAGCTCATAAGAATGGTAATCCCAAAGATAACAAAAAGAAAAATCTTACAGTAAAATCTGCGTCAGTTAATAGATCTTTTCCAAGAACAAAGAAGGCTAAAAAAGTAAATAGGAGATCCTGATGAAAGTTACAAGATTAAATAGTGGTGGTTTTTTAACTTCTGGAACAGATGCTGGTGATCTTCAAATATTAAGAACAGCAAAAAATATAGACGATGGCTCTGGGATGAAAGCTGGTGGTAGAGTTAAGAAAAGTAGAGTTAATGAAGCGGGAAACTATACAAAGCCCGGATTAAGAAAAAGAATATTTAATAGAATAAAGGCAGGTGGCAAGGGTGGTAGACCCGGTCAATGGTCTGCTAGAAAAGCACAGATGATGGCCAAAGCTTACAAGAAAGCAGGTGGCGGCTATAAATAAAGGATTAATTTATGGTTGTCGCAGAGATATTAACAGGAATAGCTTTAGTAAAAAAAAGCGTTGATTTCATAAAAGAAAATATATCTACGGTTCAAGATATACAAGGCATAGCTAAACAAATAGACGGCTTCTTTCTTGGCGAAGAGCAGATGAATAAGGGGCAAGGGAAAGGTATGTCTATTATGGAGCAATTTGGTTCAGTTGAATCAAGTGCTACAGATTACATAGATAGAAAACTTTTAGAAGAAAAGCGACAAGAGCTAAAACAAATTATTAATTTAAGATTTGGACCTCAAGCATGGGATCAGATTATTGCTGAAAGAGCTGACAGAATAGCAAAAGCTAAAGAGGCTCAAAGAAAAGCCAAGATAGAAGCAAAAAGAAAACAAGACGAGATATTAGAGGTTATTAAATGGGTTGGCTATGGGTTTATAATCATTGGTTTGATTATCGGTTTGACGGTTGCAGGTGTAAAAGTTTATGCGAAAGATTACACAAGAGATCAAAAAATAAGAAATGGAACTTTAACTGTTCCCAAAATGACTACCTGCAGATTAAAAAAACAAAAAGTATTTAAAGATAAAATGGCTTGCATTTATGTTGGCGCACAAAAGACATATGAATTAGAGTTCACTGATATTCATGTAGGATGCCCACGCAATTATCAATGTGTTTTCAATCCTAATGGTCAAGAGCCTTCAATAGATAAAGTAATGGAAAGCTTAAGGAGCATTGCTAAATGAGTCCGTGTATTGGTGTTTGTAAGTTAGATGATAATAAAACTTGTATTGGTTGTAAAAGAACAATAGAGGAGATTAAAACCGCTTATGAAAAAATTACAAAAAAATAGTATATATGAAGAATATGATGAAGATGGTGACGGCATTGTAACAGATGAAGAGCTGTCTCATGTTAAAGAAATTAAAAAAACAGAAGACGAGTTAAGGAAACATTTAGCTCAACTTAGAATGGCTAGATATACTTTAATATCTATGGGTATATTTACAGTTGCTATGTTTTTCGTAGACTTGGAAAGAGTTAAGGCTTTATCTGATATAAGTAATTTGTTTTATTTGTCTGGTGCTGGTATAGTGGGAGCATACATGGGTACAACGGCATGGATGAGTAAAAAGTAATGTCTGGTTTAAAAAAATCACAGAGGTCTCTTCGTGCATGGACAAAACAAAAATGGCGAACCAAGAGTGGCAAACCTAGTACACAAGGGCCAAAAGCAACCGGTGAGCGTTACTTACCTGCGAAAGCAATTAAAGCTCTATCGCCCTCTGAATACGCAGCCTCTACGGCTCTTAAACGAAAAGCAATTAGAGCAGGTAAACAAGTGGCTAAACAACCCAAGAAGGTTGCACGAAAGACGAAAAATTATAGAAAGGTCACATAAATGGCAGTAGTAGTACCAGACATACCTGATTTGTTTGAGGAAGCTTACCAAAGAGCAGGATTAGAGCTTAGAACTGGTAATGATTTAAGAAACGCAAGACGCAGCTTTAATATATTAACTATGGAATGGCAGAACAGAGGCTTAAACCTTTGGACTATAGAGGCAGGTACTCAAGCATTAACATCTGGTACAGCAACATATACATTGCCAACAGATACAGTTGATTTGGTTGAGCATCAAATAAGAACTGGCACAGGGGTCAATCAAGTTGACACCAATCTAACAAGGGTTAGCGTTTCAACATATGCACAACAATCTGCCAAAAATTCCACAGGCAAACCTACACAAATATTTATACAAAGACTAGCGGGATCAACAACTGCTACATTATGGCCTGTTCCAGACAGTTCTGATACATATACTTTATCTTATTATAGGATAGCAGGGATAGACGGCATATCATCTGGTATAGATGGAACAACAACATCATTTGTGCCACCTAGATTTGTGCCTTGTCTTGTTTCTGGTTTAGCTTATTACATAGCTATGAAAAGACCAGAAGTTGCAAATAGAGTTGTACCCCTTAAACAGGAATATGAATTCCAGTTTGAACTAGCAGCAGGGGAAGACACAGAAAGTGCGTCTGCTAGATTTGTACCTTATGACACATTTTATGGAGCTTAAAGGAGATTGTAATGTCTAGATCAGAAACTAAAAAAAAACAAGAAGAGATGTTTAAAAAAAGAAGAAAAACTGTTAAAGAAGGTAGAATAATCGACAAAAACAAAGACTACACTGTAAGAGAAGATGGGAAAAAAGTTCTTAAAAAGAGATCAATAGTAAAAGATTTAGGCAAGGTTCTTCCGTTTCTTCCTGTAGGAAGAATGGGTAATATAGTATCTAAAGTGCCGGGTGTAAAAAACACTCTTACAAGAATAGGTGACAAAGTTATAAAAGGCGCAAGAAGCGTTGGTAACAAAATACAACAAAGAAATGTTAAAGGGCAAGGCAGTGGTAAGATTAATCCTCCTAAAGTTAATCCAAGAGCAAGCAGAGTTACAACAACAAGAAATACAGGAGGAGGACAGGGAAGCGGCAAATTTATTACTCAAAGAAGTAACAGATCCACTAATACACAAATTACAAAGCCAAAAAATACACAGCTAAAAAAACCTAGTACATCTTTAATAAAAAGACCAAACCAAAACAGATCAAAGTTATCAAATCCCTTTCCAAAACTTGCCGCAGATATTGCATTAAAGGGTTCTCTTATAAGTAGTCCATCTATAGGTAAGGAAAATAAAATTGAAAAGCCAAAAATTA
>Ga0222719_10004629_pt1 | contig 12055 bp, 10 predicted proteins | sample C33_34DmetaG_FD_165039 | JGI IMG/M metagenome (GOLD analysis project Ga0222719, IMG submission 165039) | Estuarine water microbial communities from San Francisco Bay, California, United States - C33_34D | ecosystem: Environmental > Aquatic > Marine > Unclassified | place: USA: California...
TAGTTTTAGATTCAAAGGAGAAAAAATGAAAAAACTATTTGTAGCACTAGTGGCTAGCGTAATCGGCTTGGCTGTTATTCCAACACAGGCCAAAGATCCAATCAAAGCAGCATGGGTATATGTTGGACCTGTAGGAGATGCAGGTTGGACATTTGCACATGACTTAGGTCGTAAAGCAGTGGTAGCAAAGTTTGGCGATCGAGTTGAAACAACTTATGTTGAAAGCGTGCCTGAAGGTGCAGACGCTGAACGTGTTATTAGAGACTTGGCAAGACAGGGCAATGACATTATCTTTGCTACGTCATTTGGCTTTATGGATCCCATGCTTAAAGTATCTAAAGAATTTCCAAATGTAAAATTTGAGCATGCCACAGGTTACAAGACCAGTAAGAACATGCGTCTATATGATGCCAGTTTTTACCACGATACCTACATGGCAGGTATTATTGCAGGCACAATGACCAAAACAAATACCTTGGGTTTTGTTGGTAGTTTCCCTATTCCAGAAGTATTACGCAACATCAATGCTTATACTTTAGGAGCACAGTCGGTAAACCCCAACATTAAAGTAAAAGTTGTTTGGGTCAACACTTGGTTTGATCCTCCCAAAGAATCAGAAGCAGCACAGAGTTTAATAAATCAAGGTGCTGATGTACTGCTGCAGAACACAGACAGCACAGCTGTATTACAAACTGCTGAAAAGAACGGCAAGTACGCTTTTGGATGGGACAGCGACATGAGCAAGTTTGCTGACAAAGCACATTTAGCCAGTGCTATTGCTAACTGGGGTCCATACTATATTCAAGCAATTGAAGAACTCAAGGCCGGCACTTGGAAAACCAAGCGCACAGTATGGGGTGTTAAAGAAGGCCTAAATGACCTTATCAAAATCAGCAAAGAAGTTCCAGCAGATGCTGTTGACCGTGTAAATAAAGTTAAAGCAGGTATTAAAGCAGGAACGTTTGATCCATTCACAGGTCCTGTTGTTGACAACAAAGGCAAAACTGTACTTGCCGCAGGCAAAGTAAGCGATCAGGCCTGGCGAGATACTATTAACTTTTTCGTCAAGGGTGTAGAAGGTTCGGTTCCTGGACAGTAATTAGGACAGCACTATGGGTTTCAAGTTAGCTATTGCGATGTTTTTTGTGTTAGCCAGTCTGTCTGGTGTGGGCTATTGGTATTACAACGACACACAGGAGAGAATTCGCACACTACAACAAAACAATGCCAAACTTGAAACTGCAGTACAAATCAATGAAGCCAGCATTAAAACCATGCAGGCTGACGCTGAAAAGAACGCTGCACTCAATAAACAATTACAGACTGAATTGCAACAGGCAGAGCGGTACGGTGATGAGTTGCGTAACACACTACAAAAACACAACCTTACTGCTCTGGCACAACGTAAACCTGAATTAATCGAAAAGAGAATGCAAGATGCGACTAATAAGTTATGGGCCGATCTTCGCAGTATTACTGACCCTAACGGGGTGCGGGATACTAAGCAAGCCGGAACCAAAGATATTAACAGTAACTAACACTGTTAAAACTACAGTACCTATAGTTGCCAGGCCCAAGGCAGTAAATCTCAACGACGTAAAAATCTATGTAGTTACAAAAGAAAACATAGATCAGTTCGAACAAGACTTTGCCAAGAAAAACGGCAGTTTAGTTTACATTGCTATCAGCATCAAAGACTATGAAAATCTCAGTCTGAACTTTGCTGAACTTAGACGCTACATAGAACAACAACAGCAAATTATTGTTTATTACGAAGAAGCAGTAAAGCCCGAAGAATCTAAACCCCAAGAAAAATAGACATAAATGTCTATTATCAATGTATAATATCGACAGTCATTACGAAAATATCTTTAGCGTTGCCAAAGAAATTTGGCCCGATGGAGTAAAAGTTGTTTACTTTTTCCCTCATGGATCGACCAGTGTTGAAAACATAGAATATTTAAATTCAGGTGATCGTGGACCTATCTTGTTGTGCTATGATCAAGAGCCTTTGATACCAGGTTATTCTGACGCAGTTTTTGATTATGTGCAAAAACAATTTGTCCACTACCCTGAAAACAAAATACTTTTGTTAAACACAGAGCAGCATAGCGATGCAAAACAGTATTTCATAAACAAGTATAATGTCAAAGATGTATACTATTTCTTTCATATATTTGCAGCCCATGATTGGTACAGAGGTTACAAATATCGTTACGATATTAAAAAACCAAGTAAGCGTAAAATAGTTAAAAAATTTATTAGTTTTAACAGACTAACAGGAAATGCAAGAAGTTATAGAAGCATCCATGTAGCAGACTTGGCACAAAGAAATTTATTAAACTTTGGGCATGTAAGTTATAGTGCAACTTGTCCTCTACATGAAAATAATATAGAACAATTAAACTGGGCAGAAAATAATTACAACATCGAAGTCAACTGGGCTAAGAGTGCATTAAGAAATATTTCAGATCTTAGAATAGATTCCGATCTCAACACAAACATACCCAATGGTAGCAGCAGTTTAAATCCGATAAAAGAAACCTTAGAATCTTTTTTGTTTGTAGTTACAGAGACCGAATTTTGGAATCGTAAATGTCATCTGACAGAAAAAATATTTAAACCAATTTTGTTAGCACAACCGTTTGTATTACTTGGGCCTGCACACAATCTAAAGTATTTGCAATCCTACGGTTTTAAAACCTTTAGTCATTGGTGGGATGAAAGTTATGATCAAGAAGAAGATCCAGTAAAACGTATCTGTGCAGTAACCAATATAATAGATTCTATTTGCAGAAAATCAAACGATGAACTACAATCTATGTTAACCAATATGGAATCAACCCTGTTGTATAATAGCATGTTATTCAGAAGTAAAGAATTCTTAGATAATGCATGGAAAGAACTGATATCTAACCTAAGGCAACATCAATAAATATTACATACAAGGAATAACTATGTGGGAAATGATTGAACGTATGGCTAGTGATAGATTATGGATCTATACTGCTATTTTCGGTAGTATTTTTGGAGCAGTAGTGACTGCTTATTTGAGTACGACAAGAATTGGGCTTTGGTTCTATGATAAAATGGACAATACTATTGATTACTTGGTTGCAAAGTTTGGATGGAAATGGTTAGAGCAACCTGAGGACGCTTGGCGTCAAAAGTATCCAAAGATTACCGCTAAAATCGACGACATAGAATCACGCATTCAAAAGTTAGAAGAAAAATAACTTTGACTTAACTGCTATCCTATTGTATAATCAATAAGTGGATTACTATCAAACGTTAGGCGTCAATCGAACGGCTACTGCAGACGAACTCAAGCGTGCCTATAGAAAATTGGCTAGTCAGCACCATCCTGACAGGGGCGGGGATACTGCACGATTTCAAGAAATACAGGCTGCTTATGATGTACTGAGTGATCCACAAAAGCGACAGCAGTACGATAATCCTCAACCACAACACCAGCATTTTGAATTTAACTTTGGTCCAGGAGGTATGGATGAAATATTCAGTAACTTTTTTCGAGGACATCAAAATCCATTTCAACATGCTAGACAACAACCTAGGCGTAATAAAGATATAAGAGCAGAAGTTGCTATAGGTTTGCAGGAAACATTAAAAGACGCTAAACGGACTTTGAATATAAGAAGTCAGAATGGCGTTAATCAAACTGTTGATATAACTATACCAAGAGGAGTCAGTGCTGGCACTACTATTAAGTATCCAGGCCTGGGCGATCATCTTTTTGAAAACTTGCCTAGAGGTGATCTGTACTTAACGGTTAACATTTATAATAATCCAAACTTTGAAATTTCAGGTTTGGATTTAGTTACAAATTTGACTATAGATTGCTTTGATGCTATACTAGGAGTTGACGCTCAGATTATAGGTCTTGACGGGAAAATTTTTACAGTGAGAACTCCTAAAAGTTGTCAGTATGGTACAAAACTAAAGATACCAGGAGAAGGACTTTATAAATTCCAACAAGATATTAAAGGAAACTTGTATGTGAAAATTCACATTAAAGTACCCTTTAATTTGACAGATGAACAATTAAATCAAATTAGAACAATTAAACAACAACTAACTGCAGGGTAAATATTTTTATGGTACAATCTAACCCAGACATAGAACGAATTATTGAATTAGCAACTAACATTGCACAGAGCAAAAGTCACGAATACGTAACTCTAGAACATTTACTACAGGGAATGCTGGCTTACGAACATTTTGCGGATTTTTTAAGTAAGTTTGGTGTAGACACAGAAAATATGCAAAAAGACTTAGATGCATATCTTAGCGGACAAGAGCATCTAGTCAGCAAAGTTTACGACGTAGTACCAAAGAAAACGCACAGTCTCGAACGTGTGTTTAATCGTGCATTTACACAAGTTTTGTTCAGCGGTAGGCAAAATCTACAGACTATAGATTTGTTTTTAAGTATCATGACAGAAGACAAGAGTTATGCTACTTACATAATCAACAAGTATGGTTGCGAGCGCAGTAAACTAGTTAGTTTATGGAATAAAACTTATCAAGAGAAACACAGTGGGAAACGTAGTAAAAATCATGCAGATCAAATTTTAGCAGAATATTGTGACAATTTGAATGTACTTGTTAACGAAGGAAAGATTGATCCTGTTATTGGTAGGGAATATGAAATAGACGAAATAAGCCAAGTCCTTGCCAAACGAAATAAAAGCAATATTCTAATGGTAGGTGACCCTGGTGTTGGTAAAACTGCTATTGCAGAAGGATTAGCACACAAAATTGTAAACCACGAAGTGCCTGCTTACCTTAAAGACTTTACTGTATTCAGTTTAGACATTGGTAGTTTGCTGGCAGGCAGCAAATATCGAGGTGAGTTTGAAGAAAAAGTCAAAGACGTTATGAAAGCTTTGACTGTAAAAGGCAACTGTATCCTGTTTATTGACGAAGCACACCAGATGCGTGGCGCAGGCACAGGAAATAACAGTGGGCCCGACTTTGCTAACATGATAAAACCCGCACTAACTAAGCGTGATGTCAAAGTTATTGCCAGCACCACATGGGAAGAGTACACACAGAGTTTTGAAAAAGACCGTGCGTTAATGCGTCGTTTTTATCGTATGACTGTGGAAGAACCCACTCCAGATGTGGCCAAAGAAATTCTTATGGGACTGAAAGAATACTTCGAAGAGTTTCACGGTGGGGAAATTAGTGCAGAAGCAATTGAAGCAGCAGTGGATTTAAGTGTACGCTACCAAACAGACAAACGACTACCTGACAAAGCAATTGACCTAATTGACACTGCGGCTGCAAAACTTAAAATCTATACTACAGGTTTTGTTGTACGTAAGAGCCACATCATTGATGCTCTCAGTAAATTTACTAAGATTCCAATTGAGCAGTTAGACACAGAAGCTACTAAGAACCTTGAAACACTGGAAGATGACATTAAAGAAAAACTCTACGGACAGGATCAGGCAGTGGACAACGTGCTTGAAAAGATTTATGTAAGTCGTGCAGGCTTGAAAGCAATCAACAAGCCCGTGGGTACTTTCTTGTTTTTAGGTCCAACTGGCACAGGTAAAACTGAACTGGCAAAACTGCTGGCAGAAAACTTGGGCATGAAACTGTTACGCTATGATATGAGTGAATACCAGGAGCGACACAGTGTAGCCAAACTGATTGGAGCACCTCCTGGATATGTTGGATACGATGACGGAAACTTGGGTGGTGGTTTACTGATCAGTGATGTAGAGAAAAATCCCAACAGTGTTATCTTATTTGACGAAGTTGAAAAGGCACACCCTGACGTCAGTAACGTGTTACTAAGTTTGATGGACGAAGGTGTTGTTACCAGCAGTAACGGCAAAAAAGCAGACTGTAGAAATACTATCGTTATTATGACAAGTAATTTGGGTGCTGCCGAAAGCGAACGTAACAGTATTGGTTTTGCAAGTTTAGCAAAACAGGGAGAAGATGATGCTGCGGTTAAGGAATTCTTTAAGCCTGAATTTAGAAATCGCTTAGACGGCATTGTCAAGTTTAATAAACTGGCTACGGAAACTGTACGCAAGATTGTAGTTAAGTTTGTCGAAGAAATGAACGACTTGCTCAGTGACAAACGCATCTACGTAGAGTTAAGCACCAGCGCTATAGATCATATTATTGACCAAGGTTACGATGACAAGATGGGTGCTCGACCATTGAGCAGAAAAATCAATGAACTAATTAAAGTACCGTTAAGTAAACGTATACTATTTGAAAATTTACAGAACTGTACTGTCAACGTTGAATATTATGATGGGGATTTACAATTTAACATAACAGAAAACACTTACCTTGTATATCCATCAGACAGCACCATAGACGAAAATGGCTACATTATCCTGGACAAAATTAAATCCAACTGTTAAGTCAGAGGACACTACCAAAAAGTTCTTCAAACAGTACTTGTATAGAGCACGACTGTATGTTCCAGGTGCCAGATTAACGCAGGGTTACGGCACCAAGTCATTGGAAGAGTTAATCAGTTTTCGCAAACAAATGACAGAAAAATACTATAACTATGGTGGCAGTTGGTTACAAAAACGAAAACACTACAATGAAGATATCAGGTTGGATGACCTGAGGTATTGGCGTAAACAAATCAGAGCAGCCAGTGAGTTTCATTTTAGAATAGAAGAACCATGGCTGTGCGTTTATAGTAACGACGAACAACTACTCTACGACTTAATAAAACAAAGTCCATCACAAGACAGATTACTCAGTGTCAGCGCACCAAAAGACAAAAACAGTATCGCAGCACTGGATGCGGGCGAAATATTGGTCAAGTCTGACAATGGTTACAGTTATAGGATACACTTAAAAGAAGGTAAAATGACTGCACAAATTGCTGATGCACTGCTCAACCTACTAGAGTCGCAGGGTGACACAGTAAAGATGACCAGGAGTTGTGAGAAGAATTTGCGTAAGCGCAGTGTATGGTTTACCAAAACATATTTCTATAGTAAGGACTTACAGATTCTTACTATGATTAATTTGATCGATCCAGATATTGTATCGGAATTTTTTAAACTTACAAAAATAGACCGATAAATATCTTGATGGTTAGGAAAACTAATGGCTAAAATCCAAGAAGAAATTATCGCAATTAAAGTTAGCAAACTAGTTAAAGATTCAGAAGAAGCCGGCAAATTAGTCGGTGATGAAACAGTGCAGGCACTCGAACAAGTTGCCCAAGAACTAGTAGGCGAAGGTGTAATTGTCGAAGTAATTGCTGAATAAACATTTTATAAAGGTAATAAATGAGTAAAAAAACTGTAAAGCAGATTACGCCCAAGGCATCTGCATCTACCCCGACATCGGTTCCAAAATTAACAAAACCAATTATGCCTGTCCCAGGTAAACCACAAACACCTGCTCAGATGCCTCAGGGACAACAATTTGATTTCACTAAAGTCCATGTTCACTTTGCGGTTCCTTGTTATGGCGGAATGGTTAGTGAGCCCACAATGACCAGCTTTATTAGATTTACATTAATGGCCAGTAAAGTTGGATTAAACTGGAGTTTAGACACCATGGTCAACGAATCATTGGTCACAAGGGCACGTAACAACTTGTGTGCTAAAATGATGACTAATGAGCAGGCAACTCATTTTATGTTTATCGATGCAGATATACGTTTTGATCCTCAGGCTATCTTTGGTATGATTGCGGCAGACAAAGATGTAATTGGCGGATTGTATCCTAAAAAATCTTTGCCTATCGACTACGTAATTAATTTAAAGAATGGTGGTCGAATTGAAGGGCCTTGTTTCCAAGTTGACACACAGGGCACAGGTTTCTTGTTGTTTAAGAAGGATGTTTACAAGCAACTAATTGATGCACATCCAGAGTGCAAGTATGTAGACGATATTGGCCTAGGTAAGCAGTTCGAACCTTTTATGTACAGTATCTTTGATACCGTAATTGACGAAAAAGGACACTATTTAAGTGAGGACTGGACATTCTGCCGTCGTTGGCAAGCTTTAGGTGGCGATATTTGGGCAGATAGTCGTGTGCTTTTAAATCACATTGGGCACTACGAGTTCAAGGGTGATCTAACAGCACTAGAGCGTAAAGGCTTAAAACGTGTTGATATTAACAGTCCTGAAGGTAAAGCCGCAATGGAAGCACAACAACGTGCAGCTCAGGAAGCATTAGCAAAGACACAGGAAGCGCAGAGTGTCGGACAGCCAGCCTAACTCCGAATCATTAAGTTTTAAAATTGGTTTGACTGCAACGTATTGGGGTAAAAAACCTCAATACACAGTATTGCTCAATGGAACTACTTATAGAGAAGGTCATTGCGACGAATCTTTGTCGATCATTGAATTTAGTGCAGATGTGTTAGAAGAACAAGAACATTGTTTAGAAATTAGGCTAGAAAACAAGACCAATTCTGACACTATTGCTCGAGGTGATGAAATAGTCAAAGACATGCTGTTAAACATAGACAGTATTGAAATTGATGAGATTGATCTAGGCGAGGTAAAATGGAATAAAAGCGAGTTTGTGGCAGACGATCCGAATAGGCCAACACTAAAAAATTGTGTAAACTTGGGTTGGAATGGTAGTTATCAACTAAAATTTACCAGCCCATTTTACCTTTGGCTCCTAGAAAACATGTAACGCTAAATACTATATTAATCTTAGTATAGTATGTATTCGTTTGAACTTTTTGAAGCACCTAAAAATATCGTAGTTTTGTACGCAGGGCGCTTTCAGCCTTTCCACAAAGGTCACAGAGCAGTCTACGAATATCTAGTAAAAAAATTCGGCAGAGATGCTGTTTACGTCAGCACCAGCAATAAAACTGACGCAGATAAAAGTCCTTTTACGTTCAGCGACAAAGCATATTTTATGCAGATTCAGGGCATTCCTATGGATCGTGTCAGAGAAACTAATCAGCCCTATCAAAATCCCGAATTAGTAAAAACATTTGATCCCGAAAATACTGCACTGATTGTGGCAGTCAGCGACAAGGACAAGGATCGCTTTGGCAAAATTGGATACAAAAAAGACGGTAGTTTAAGTTTCTTTCAAGACATACCCAATGAACTGGGAGACATGGCTCCCTTAAGCCAGCATGGTTATGTAATGACTGTGCCCACATTTGATTTTACAGTGTATGGCAAGCCCATGCGTAGTGCTACAGAAGTACGTGCTATGTACCGAGCAGCGAACGAACAAGTACGTAGAGAAATAATCAAAGATCTATTTGGCAAGTGGACACAGGAAGCCGAACAGATCATGAATGCAAAATTACAAGAAGACATCATGCCTGCCAGCGCAGACACAATCAGTCCTGTACATGAAAGTTGGAGCAAAAAGTACAAGAAAAGTATCGATTGTAGTAATCCCAAAGGCTTTAGTCAAAAGGCGCACTGTGCTGGACGTCGGGCAAGACAGGGCGGTAAGAAAACAAAGAGTCAAAGTGTAAGTGAAAACCTAGAAGGCCGCATGATTGACCTTACTAAAAACTTTCCCACTTACACAAGTTTAATTGGTCGGATTACAAAAGAAAATCCCACTAAAGTCACCATAGAAACTATTCAAGCAGATGGCCCTGGCAATATAAAAGTAGGCGATGAACTACGTATTGCCACAAACTATATTAAACGACTGCCTATTACAGAAAGTCATCATACAGACATTCCCAGCATGCTTGAAAAGTTTTTGCCTATTGCAATGAAAGAATTAGGCATCGCTAAACTACCCAGCATTAAGTTAACTAAGCACCTAAAGCCACATGGCACACAGGCCAGTTTTGGCATGTATAATCCAGACGATGGTAAAATTTACTTGGCAATTGCTGATCGTCACCCTGTAGATATTTTACGAACATTGGCACACGAACTGGTACATTTTAGTCAAGACGGCAAACATGAGTTAGATGCAGACAGTGGTGAAACAGGCAGTAGGGAAGAAAACGAAGCCAATTCAGTTGCTGGCGTTATTATGCGTCAGTTCAACAATGAGTTTCCTGATGCTATTAAGAGTGAACCACTATTAGCAGAAAACTTATTAAACAAGGCAACACCAACTCCACAAGAAATTATGCAAAAGCATGGCATGACTGACCAAGAGTTTATGCAGCAACTACGTTTGGGTCGTGCAGTGGAAATGGAACATACCAACAATCCTCGAGTAGCAATTGAAATTGCTTTGGATCATATCAACGAACGACCAGACTACTACACTATGTTAAAAAGTGTAGAACGTCCTATGGGCGAAAATAAAAAAAAAGATAAGAGTGTTGGCGAACTAGAGCAGACACTACGCAATCCTCATAGTTATAAAGCAATTGATCATGCCATGCAGAGCATTGCTCGTAAGTACAAGATCAGTGCTTCAGAACTGCACGACAAATTTGTTAAACATCACGGCACGATTCCAGACAACTGGGCTAAAAAACTAGAAGAGTTTGTGACTGCCAACTATGGCATTGGCAAGAGTCCCGGCGTATTGGCGCGAGTAGGACCTAAAGGTCAGGTACCCCGTGCCAAACTGCACGTCAATGTTCCCAAGAAGACTGCTGTCAAATTAGGTATACCTCACACACATCTTAAAGAAGCATTTGACGCACCTTACCCAATGGATTGGGAACACGGCGACGATGACGAGTCGTATGATGCATTAGTTACACTGCCAGACGGAACTAACATGAGCATTATGTTCAGCAAGGAGTATGGTGACTACGGGGAAGAAGAATGGCAAGTAGAGTTTTATCGTAACAACAGTCAAGACGTCACAGGCGAAGGTGATGCACAGCGTATATTTGCCACAGTATTGAGTGCTATCCAACAGTTTATTAAATTGGAAAAACCAAAGCGTATAAAATTCAGTGCTGCTAAACAAACAGGCGATATGACACCAAATACCAGCAGAACAAGTTTATATAACAGACTTGTACAACGTTTTGCTAACAATTTAGGATATGGCGTAAAAACTACAGACTATTCATTGAATACTGTCTATGAGTTGGAAAGATTACGAGAAGGTGTGGCGGAAGGCTCGGACAATCTAAGTTATATCGGTAATTGTACCGATGACGATGTTATTGAACATATTTTTGGTGACGCAACTGGCTTTGCTCAAGCGGTGGATGAGTACGGTGATGAATTTGTATTAGATGACTTGGTAGTAAAGTATGATCCAGAAACAGATATTCATAGTTTCTACTATAAGAAGCAAGGTGTGGCGGAAGTCAATGCCGCCGGTGAACTCTCTGTAGATCCTGATCTCATTGAGAGATTCACCAATCGAGGCTGGGAGATCGACGGAGAAGGACGTGATCAGATCGTCCTAAGTAAACCCAGCAGCAACACTGTGCTAAAGATCGTGGGCCAAGGTAGCCTACCACGACAGGCCGAGATACGCAGGTATGTAACATTTTTCCGTGCCAATCAACGCAATCCACATTTCCCCCGAGTAGGTCTCGACAGAGAACTCACCTGGAAAGGCCGCAAATACTATGCCTATACACAGGAACGGCTCCTGTCTTTGCCCGGAGACGAGGCTGTATTAGATTACCTGGAAAAATTTATTGGCAATTTGGACCAAAACACCGCCATCGACGAACGAGACATTCCCGACGGATTGACCTACGAACAGATAGATGGCTTGGTACAGGCCATCGATCGCATGTTCTCTGCCGGTTTCATGGGCGACTATGATTTGGCCAATTCAAGTAACATCATGCAGAGAGACAATGGCCAACTGGTTATAGTGGATCCCTTCAGCAGTCATGATGACGAACTTTCAGAAAACTTTGCTGACGGCAAGGTCAAAGGCAAGAGTCGCCCAGGGCGTGTTAAACGTGCAGGCGCAAGTTGTAAGGGATCAGTCACTGACCTACGTGCTCGAGCAAAAAAGTATAGTGGTGAACGTGGTAAAATGTATCACTGGTGTGCAAACATGAAAGCAGGGAGAAAGTAATGGCAATAAGTGTATTAAAAACTTGGTGGGGAGTCACTAAAGGCTTCTTTACGGGCGGCCCGATAGGTGCAGTTGTCGG
>Ga0222719_10004633_pt1 | contig 12048 bp, 15 predicted proteins | sample C33_34DmetaG_FD_165039 | JGI IMG/M metagenome (GOLD analysis project Ga0222719, IMG submission 165039) | Estuarine water microbial communities from San Francisco Bay, California, United States - C33_34D | ecosystem: Environmental > Aquatic > Marine > Unclassified | place: USA: California...
TAATCTTTATTTATTATTATTGTGGAGTAATATTTTTTTTAAACGCTATTTTATTGACTAATTGGGAGAATCGCATAGTTCTCCCTTTTTTTATGTAGTCTTTTTCATCTCAAAGAATATGTCTGAGTGTTTGATTGTATTACTATACTTAGGTACAATCTGTACAGAATATCCAGAGTAGCTATCTCCAAAGTTATGTTGTACCCATGCAGATGGTGGAGCAAAAGTCATATAGTTTCTATAGTCAAACTTTCTAGTCCTTTGATAACCTACTTGGTGTAAGTCTCCTTTCTCCACATGAACATACTTAGACCTAATGTTATAGTGGTCTATATAGTCGTTAATGAAGTTTATAGTCCTGTCATTTAGCACTAGAGGCAGTCCTCTCTTCATGTGTTTGTTGTCCTTGCCATGTGTTAGTATGAAGCAATGGTCGCCCCATACAAAGTGTTCCATGAACTTCTCTAACAGAGCAAACTCTACATTCTTAGCACCACTACACTCTATCATGTATTGTACTGTCTTGTTGGCTATCCATCCAAAGTCTCCTGAGTGATTACAGTTAGATATAGACCTAATTACATACTTCTTGGCAACACCAGACTCTAATATTCTTCTTATTAGATGATATTTACCTTTTACATAAGTATCAAATGCAACTTTATTGTCCATGTTCTGGTCTAACTGATGTCCACCTCTTGTAGTCTGTCCATTCCAACCATCAAGACCATCTCCTAAGTCTTCTAAAACAAATAACTCAAACGTACCATTCTCTCTATACTCTTGTATGATACTATCATATACAGAATTTAGGTTCTTGTTAAATATATCTGCATTATATTCATAGGAAAAAAGGCTTTTACCATTAGGATTAGGGTCTAAACCTACGTGAATATCGCTTAGGACGACTTTTAAGGCACTTTCGAAGGCAATGTCATTGGAACGTACCTCTAAAGGCTTATAATCGCTTAGAATCTCTCTAACGGTATCTTGTATATCTTCTGTTGTTAATGGTGATTCGCTATCTTCTGAGATACGAACTGACATATTAACACCATTATACTCTCCCTTATGCCAATAACCATCTACTTTAGATACTGGTATGCCATTAGCTTCACAGTATTGCTCTATTGCAGAGTTATCTGTTCTGTTTAGGAATCGTTTAATGTAGTTTCTTAGTGCTTGAAATGTAGAAGGGTCTAAACCAAACTCGGTATAAATCATTCTAGCAATATCAGACTTAGACCTATCTTTGTTTTCTAAGATAAAGTCATTATAGATTGCCCACTTACTTCCCATTCTTTCCTGTTATAAGATTTCCATTAGTTTGTTGTAAACTTCTTGGTCTATCTTATCAAAAGCATAGGCAATACCAAATGCTAAAGACAGTAAGAAACTAATGAATCCTGATAACCTAACGTAGTCTACCTGTCCTTCAGGAGTGTCTGCTGGGTCTTGTTTATTCTTTTTAATTGCATTATGTAAATGCTTAATGTCTTTGATACCAATACCAAATCTTTTAGCAAGTTTTGCACCTGCCTCAATAGCCATTATGATTTTCATTAGAAAAATATTTAAGGTTTAACAATATGTATTTTATTATCTCCTGTCCAAGCAGTATCCATATGAACCCAAGTTTTAGCAAACTCTCCATCTTCAATTCTTGTGAGTCCTTGCAATATGAAATCGTATTCGTTCTTTAATATGTCCTCTCTGATTTCATCTGGTGTAGCGTTCTTACAATTAATGTCAAATGCTCTACCATATTTATGCTGAGAAAACATTCCTCCTATCGTGCAGTTAGGAGGTCTGAATCCTCTGTATTGGAAGTTGCCGCCTTGCCTCCAATTATTTACTGTAGTGCTTCCATATCTGTCTCTAAAGAACTGTAATACATTAACAGTATCTTTATCCAAAAACCTTTGTGAAAAGTCGCCAAACCTTTCGTATGTAGTCTTATCTACTAGTTCATGCAAATAGAAGTTCTTAGTTACTTTCATTATTCTATATTTATTTCTTGTATAGAGTCTATTTCTTCTTGCGTTAATGCTTCTAGAATTAAACTATATCTTGGTTCTGATTCATCTATTGGCATACACAATTGATTTTCATGCACGATAGCTGTTGCTGAGTCTGCCCATTTATTTGCTGAATATTTAAATTCATCTACACCTACCTTAGATGTAAGATGTAAATGAATCTTCTGCTCTAGTGCATCAAATCCTGCTGTATCCTCTTGTGTAAATAATATTGCTTTCATATTAATAAATTGAATATTTAGTATTTAGCCAATCTGAAACCGTTCCAATATCGGTAGAGCTATGTGCGTCTTTATACATTAATGCTATTCCATAATCTATATCACCACCCGTTGATGCTCCACCAAATAATCTAGTAAAACTTGCAGCACTAAAAGTTTTTGATTTAGAACCTAAAGAAGTTTTATTTTTATAAACTTCATAAGTTGATGCAGACCTATCTACTACAACGGTAATAATTTTTAAATCTGTGTTATCTGCGTGACTAATAAAACTATTATCTCCCGATACAAATGTTTGTACATAAGATGCCCTTAAATCTATTCTATCAGAACCACTTGAACCTATTGCTGAATTTCTTGTATTAACGCTTTTTTTATAGACTATATAAAAAGTAAAACTTTCAGTACCACTAAATGATAACGCAGAAGATAAATCTAAAAAATCTGCTGCACCTATTTGAATAGATGCATTACCATTACCTAATATTGATGTTTTATAAACAGGCTGTAATGATGCAGTAATTTGAGAGGCTGTATTAGAATTGCCACTTTGGTCATTTGCTTGTCTAACATTATCACCATCTACTGCAAGTGTTGTGCCTGCATCAGAATATACTTCTTCATCGGGATTTATATATAACTCTAAATTAGTAGTAATAGGAGGCATATCTACACCTCCACCAGCATCAGCAGCAACAATAAATGGATTTAGTAAAAAACTCATCTTTGTAAAACCTTTGCTTCCCAAAATAATTGACTGAATGTTGTCTCCATATAATTTCATTATGTTCTATTTCCTATTAAGTAAATTTTTAAACCTGTTTCTGTTGCACCACCTGAGATAGCGTCAATATCAACAGTTATTTCAGCATCATCAGCTAATGCAGTATCAGATATTACAGCAGCAGTAGCAGCAGTCGTAGAAGTCTTTTCACCAAAGTCTATTGTTAATTTAGTAGACAATATTGAAACTCCTGTTTCATTTATATCAACTGTTGTTGTTCCTGAAGTAGTACCTGCCGTAGTTAAACTTGCCCTTACTTCTGTTAAAGTAAAAGCATAAGGCATCCTAAAAGTTATTTTATTAGTTCCTGTTGTTAGTGCTGTTGATTCATCAGATACAGCAACAATTAAAGATTCTGTTGAACTTCCTAAAGGTACTGCTGACGATCCATCCCAACCTGTAAAATTATTTGTTGTAGTATTAAACCACAACTCTCCTTTTTCTGTAGCACCATAAGAACCTGTATTAGTAGTTTGTTCTGAAGAAGTCCATCTTGATAATTGTAATGCATGAATTGTGCTAGAAACCTCTAAACTACCATTAGAAACAATTCCACCAGTTGCTGTAAGAACACCTGCCATAGTAACATCTCCATCACCATCTAGTTCTAAACCATTATAAGTAGCACCACCAGCACCAGTATGTGCTGTTTTAAATATTATACTAGAGCCTATCTCTCCATTTTCTATTACTAGGTTATCACTACCACTTTCATAACCTACAAGACCTTTTTGTGCTGTGTCGTGGAAAGTAAAGTAGTTATCTCCAGTACCTGCTGAAGTTTCTAGTCTTGCTATCTCTCCACTACCACTAGCATGAAGTTTAACTTGTGGACTTGTCTCACCTATTCCTACGTTTCCTGCAAAATAATTTTGGTCATCAGCACCATCTTGATATACTCCATAACTATTGGTAATTGTTCCAGCACCAGCGTTATCTCCTAAGTAAACACCATAGGCATTTGTTATTGTAGCACCAGAATCATTACATACTATACCAGTACTATAAAATCCAAAGGCATTAGTTATACTACCACCTACTTTGTTATAGTTTAAGTCTACTGATGAACCAATCATTGATGCACCATGTGTACCAGATGTAGAAATTGTAATAATATTCTGCGAACCATACATAGTACCACCACTCGTATCTGTTCCTCCAATACCAATTAAATTGTATGCACCATAAGCAGCACCTCCTACACTACCTTCAACTGAACCATAACTACCAAAAGCAGCACCATCTGAACCAAGCACTCTAAACCAACCACCATAGGCACTTCCACCTAATGAAGTATCTACTTTAGAATAAAAACCATAGGCAGTAGTAGTATTTGAATTTCCAGTTAAATCTATGTCATTCCCTATTGCAGTACCAGTACCAGATGGATTATGTGTTAAATCTATACCCCTTTGTGATGTTGCTGTCATATCTAATCCAGCATTCCAAGTAAGGTTAGCATCACCTTCAATAGTAGTAGAGTTAGTCCATACTGCAATTTGATTATCTACAGGTGTACCACTTATTTGTGCTGCCCCTGCGCCACTAGCAGTAGTTAATGATGTATCCCAATTAGTATTTGCTGCATCATATATTCTATGTGAATTAGATGTTTCATCGTAACATATAGCACCATCTTGTGCGTTTACAGAGTTCCAATTCGTACCATCAAACTTTATGTGTGAACCTTTAGATGCACCATCCCATTCTCCTAGAGTATAGTAAGCTGTACCTACAGCATCACTTGCCTCGTCATCTGTTGCATCCGATCTAAGTGCATTAGTTATTTCAATATAATCTAAACCATCATCAACAGCACTAATAATAAATGTACCATCATTAACAGCATTACCATTTCCTGAAGTAACTAAGTAGTCACCAGCAGTAATAGCAGATAAATTAGGTGTACCATTGAATGTGTATCTAATTGTGTTACCAGATTGCCATGCAATAGTATCTATGTCATATACAACTCCTGTATCATCTAAGAGATAAATATCATCTTGTACTTCTGTAGGAGGTGCTGACTGTGGAGATACGTAGTCTAGGGCATTGTCGAAAGTAGTATTCTCTCTCCATTCTATCTCACCTGCTGCGTTCTTTATTAATGTAGTTGATGGAGAAGCACCATCAAATCCTTTTGGATTGTGTAACTGTTCTCCTGTTAAGTTTCTGTGTTGATTACTTGCCATATTAGTAGATTATTCCTCCTCTGTAAGAAACGTCATTTAATACATTTTCACCTCTGTTATACGTAGGATAATCTGTTTCGTTATCGTGTATATATTCGGTCATTCTCTCTAGTATTTTTAGTCCATTTGAGAAAGCAACTTCCATAGTATGAGATACATCTGTGTTAGTTCCTTGCTCACTAAAATTACCGAAAGACCTATTGACTCCTTTAGAGTTAGATTTGATTGCAATGTCTAAAATAACATCATGTTTTACAAACCAATACATAGCTGGTACAATATAAGTATCAAATATAGTTTGATTAACAGCAGACAAGCTACTAGCATTGTTTTCTGTAACAATTAAGTCATACAACTCCTCAGTCAAGACAGGTTTAATGTGCTTTAGTTGAGTCTGTTCTATAGATGTAGTCTTTATAAAGTTAGGGTCTGTATTCGTGCTTGAGAACGAATTATCTATAACTTGTTGTGCTGTAACGAATTGTGCCATTTTTATTGTTTTATAGTGTTAAAGGTATTCAACAACGATTATGTTTCCAGCAGTTGCTGTGTCACATATAAAAGTTATTGCTTCTGTTGTTTCTACGAATCTACCTTTATCTACATCTACTTCTACATTGTCTCCAACAACAGCAGTACCTGTTCCTTGTAAGATGTATGCTTTAGCATCTGTAGAATTGTATATTTCTAATCCTTTTCTTTTTAAGTTTTCTGCAATTAAAGAAGCAGAAGTGTTAGAATAAGCTACTTTAGTTGTCAATGAAGAGCCTGAAGCAGCAGTCTCCATGTAATCTACCAATGAAGCATATAAATCTGCGTTAGAAGCCTCTGAAGGACTTGAAACATTCTGATAGTTCAAAGATATTTCGTCTCTTTCGTTTGCATCTGAATAAACTTTTACCTTATCGTCTACTAACTTTAGTTTAACATCAGATTTAGGTAATAAATACTTAGTGTTTCCTTCTGCAAACTCTAAGTGTGTCGATTTGTTTGTGATAATCCAAGCCATTATTAATATTTTATTTCTTTAAATTTTCCGTTTAATGTTTCAAAGGTTGTTAGCATATCTTTAGGTAATAAATCTATACCCATAGACCACATTTCTAATACGGCTAAAACCCTGTCAAAGTTGTCTCTGTGATAGGTACTTCCAAAGATAGAATTTATTCTGTGTTCGAATGATACTATCACATCATGTCTGAACTTCTCAAACAACCTAACCACGTAGTCTACATCGTCTTGTTTGATGCCCTTTGACAGCCAATCTACTTTAATTTTAGCTACGTATTCTTCGTGCATAGCTGTCTGTTCAGCAATGATTAATTTCTTTAGAGCATCTGAGTTTATTTTATATAAATCATCAGACACAAATTGCTCTATTCTTTTGCTACAAACTTCTACTTTATACCTAGCAAAGTCACCACACATTTTAGTCTTTGTATTGTCAAACTCTCCATCGGTATAAAATTTCATTAAGTTAACCTCTGTTTTGACTCTTAGACAAGTGCTAAAGATGTCGTGATCTTTTAATTTAGATATCTTCTTCTCTTCTTTACCTTTTCTTAAAATAAAGCTAATCCATTGAGGAACGCTTTTTCTAAATATGTAGATAAATACGATACCAAAAAGTAGTATAGAACTTACTATACTACCTTGTATGTTTTGTGCTAATATTTTTAGTATAGCTTCCATTGTTTATATTCTTATAAATATACTGTCATTTTCTGCATTGTTATAAGCACAGTAGCCTACAACAATCTGTGAAGTATCATCTGTTGTTAGTTTTGTATAGTCGCTATTATCTAAATATAATGTTGTACCCTCTGCAACAGTTTCTGCATTAGTAGAATATGGAGTGTTGGGAGCTAAAGTCATGTTCCAACCTGCCTTATTAACACTACCATCAGATATAAAATAAAATTTTATGTATCTATATCCTGTGTCTATGTCTGCTGGAAAAGAATTATTAGGCACTCCTCCCATTAATATTGCTCTTACTGTATCTTTAGGGAAGATATATCCTTCATTAGAAGAATTTGAGTTCCACGAACTACCAGCAAAAGAATTTGAATAAGTAGGTGTAGACGTTGCTGATCTATGCAGCCACTCTACGCTTAAATTAGAGAAACTAGATCCATTATTAGAACCTTGTATTCCTAATCTATCATACATAGAGTATGTAGCGTGTTCAAACTCAAAGTCTGTAACTGTTATCTTTGTAGTTTTACCAGCTTGAGCATCAAAAGTAATGCTGTAGTTTTGAGAACCACTATAGCTAGAATTTATGTTACCACTATCTAAAAATGTAGTAGCATTAGTTAAATTTCTTGTTGTTCCGTTTGTTGTATTGTTTAGCAATACTGTCTCAGAAGATGATTGAAATGTAGAGTCTCTACGTGCTGTTGCAAATCCTTTTGTTAATATGCTTACAGTTTCTCCTGAATTTACTGTTTCTAAGGCAATACCTATGATTTCATGTTGCGAAGGCAGTGAACCAGCAGTTATTGCTGTAACTATTCCTGAATCATAGTTATAAATAACAGGTTGCCCTATAGATATAGCACTGCTAGAAGTAAATGTAACAGCATCTCCAATTGTATCTTGCGTAGTAACGCTACCAAGATTTACCTTCTTAGATACACCGTTGATATTTGTATGGTCAACAGGTTCATTTGTGGCAGTATTTACTAGGTTCATTAACGGCATCCTAAGTAAATTTTGTTATTACTAAATTGCCTGTACCTGTATTAGAAAATACTACATTAACAGCACCTGAATAATTATAAGGCATTTCATATATAGCACCATGATCTCCTACTAACTTAACAGTATAATTTGTTGCAGAAGCAGTACCACTTCCTAATAAAATATAAGCATCTTTATTAGATAAATTAACAAAACTAGCACCTACTGTACCTTCGTTAGCAGCTAAAACCTCAACACTTACTGTTGTTACTGCTTGAGTAACTATAGTTGAACTGTTTGCTCCCTTGCTATTTACATAAGATAATAAAGTAGTGTACAATTCATCTGCACTAGCAGAACTAGGAACAGAAACATCGCTATATAAAAATTTATATTCTTTAGCTGGGACTCTACCAGAGTCTACAATAACAACAACATCATCACTTTTTTCTAAAGTAACATTATTTTTATACGTAGAGTATTGATCGCCATTACCATCAAAGTCTATGTCTAAAGTAGATATGTTATTAGTTATCTGTATCGCCATCTTTCTGTTGTTGTGGAGTGTCTTTTTGTTTTCCTCTCAACATTGTTGCTTCTCTTACTTCAGATATTAGCATAGAGCCTTTCTCTGCATCTGGATAAGCAGCTAATCCTAAACTGTTCTCTCTAGCTTCATCAACAGTAATAATTGAATTAACGTCAATTAAATCAATAAGTGATACTGGGGATTCATTTCTAAAAGATAATGCCGTAGGGTCGATGCTAGAGTGCATCTCAACCAAGTATTTAATCTCAGATAAAATGGCATCTTGATTTTCACCAATTACTGTGTTCTTAGCTACTTGATATTCGTTTCTAATTCTCTTAGTATCAAAACCTGTAGAATCAGCAATACCACTTAAACTTCTGAACCAATTGTGAGCAATAATTAAATCGCTGTCTGATTGATTATGTAAGTTAATCCATTCACCTTCAGAGTTTTGTATTAGTGGTGTAAATGTTGTACCTCCACCTTGCTCTGAGAACTTCCTTGTGATAGCCAACAGCTTACCTACATTCTCTTCTCCTGAGAACTCTTTAGCTAAGTCTTTCTTAACCTTTTTCATGTCCTCAGCAGACATATCTCCAACTATCTCTAGTACACCAGATGCTTGGAAACTGTTCTCTAATCTAGATAAGTTCCATCTAGTTGTTTTATAACCTATTGCAGCAGCATCTAAAGCAGCCACCCAGTCAGGTATTCCGTAATCACAGAACTCAGGTTCATATTGCTTAAAGTGGAATATAGCTCTTTTAGCACCATCAATCGTTTCGAACTCAGGATATAAAGGTAACACTTTAGCAAACATTTTTTTGCCTTCATATTGCTTCCAATCAGGGTGAATGATTACATGAGTTCTCTCCTTGTGTATTCTAACTTTAGTTGCATCGTGATGATAGAACTGAGGCTGTCCATTGTCTACCAATACAACCTCTAAATAAGCGTTACCGAAGCTATAATAATCGTTGAATATCTTCTTGAGTACCTTTCTTAAAGATTCTCTGTTATTATTTACTTGCTTAATAAAGTTTTCTAAAGGAGCATTACCTTCAGTTATGAACCCTCTACCTAGCGAGTAAATAACTTTATTATTTAAGATACTTCTGTGAGTCGATGCTCTCCTATTAAGTATAGCTAATCCTTGTGGAAATAAGTTATCTGTACCAAAAGATATATAATCTAATGAGTTATAATCTACTTTACTTGGCTCTTTTATAGTAGAAGCACTAGTAGTAGAGATTACACTAGACGAGAAACTTGTTTCTTTAGGATCGTTATCGAATTGCTTATTGTCCTTCTCCATCTTCTGAATTTTCAGAGTCAGCCTTACTGTCTACCTTTTCTACGAAATTTAAACCTGCATCATACAGTTTCTTGAGTTGCTTTTGTGAACATTCGTCTAACATATAAACGCCTTCAGGTCTAATAGTTTTTAAACCTTTATCTTTGTATTCATCTATTACGATATACTTACTAGCCATAATGTTTATTTAAAAGTAAAGAAAAAAAGGGAGAGCAAAACCCTCCCCTTAATATTAAATCAATGAAGCAAGAGTTACAGAACTTGGGTAACACTTCTCATCAGACATAGCAGTTAAAGTAATTACAGAACCAGCTTGGTCTGTTAACTCTTTACCTGTTGTTTGTGCTTCAGAAGCTAATTTTAGTGGTCTTTCTAACTGTAAGTTTTCAGACCATCCTATTACGTGATGTAATCCGTTAGTATCTAAAACGATAGCAACCATTCCACATAAGTTCTCTCCGATTTCTCTAAGAGCAGCAGCAGTTGTTGCATTGTTCTTTCTAACGTAAAACTCTAATTCTTGAGTATATTTTAATGAACCGTTTACTAACTCACCATTCTCTCTCCATTCAGCAGAATCTTGCTCAACTTGAATCTCAAAGAAAGTAGCTGCACCATTCATAGTGATAGTATCAATAGTACCTGAAGTTTGAGAGATAGTAGTAATATCAGCAACGTTCGCTAAAGCAATCCTTTGTATACCTCCACTATTCGGGTTACAATCTTTTGCTAATCCAGCCGTTAATGCCATAATATTATAATTTAAAAGTTTTGTTTAAAAAAAGTAAGGAAGGAGTCCGAAAACTCCCTCCTCGCCATGAAAGAATATACTAGTAAGCAGCAACTATGTAATCTTCGTGAATGAACTGAGTACCAGCTTTGTACTCAACTCTCATGTGTCTGTTCTGAGTTAATTTCTCATACCAAGACTCAATCTTAGTATCGTCAGAAATTCCATCTGTTCCTACAACTAAGTTTCTAGGAATAGTGAATAGGATTCTGTGAGGTCTAACTCCAGAGAAGTCAGCTTCAATATGCTCATCCCACTCAATTCTCTCTACGATTGGAATACCTCTGAACGCTTTAACTCTTTCTCCATCTCTTAAAGTGAAGTAAGCAGCATCAGAACCATTTAAGTCCTCAATAGTATCGATGTAGTTATCACCAACAGAACCTGTTACCATGATTCTACCTTCTTGTTGCATTAATCCTTTTAAAGATGCAGGCATTTTAGACCACATTGCTTTGAAAGCATTTAAAGCAGCATCAGTTTTTAATGCAGCGTTCTTAACGTTAGCAGTAGTAGTAGCAACGTTAGAATCCATAGCACCAGTAGAAGCATCAGCAACAACTTGTGGCGCACCAGCAACACTTGCAGTAACTACGATGTCAGTAGCAGTACCAGATACAACTAATCCGTTCTCTCTAGCAGCAACAGTAGCAGCGTGAGATGCAACGAAGTTAGAAATAGTAGTAGCGATATTAGTATCGAAAGCCTCTGTGTAAGATACACCGTTGATAGACAATCCTAAAGCACCAGAACCACCTGTAACAACTCCTGTATCAACTTGTGCAACAGCAACTGTATCTTGGTAAGTAGCAGAGTTTAAATCTAACTTCTGTGCAGCAGGGATATCTCCAGCATCAAAAGCCTTGATGATTCTTGGGAAGAATCCATCGTACTCTTTGTAGTCAGCATCTAAAGTTCCGTTAGGAGCATCAGAAGTTCTTCCTTCTTTTAATACATCTCCTAAGAAGATTTGTCTTTGTAAATCTCTTGCTAGACCAGCCATGTAAATATCCATAGCAATCTCTTCAAATAGACCATCACCTTCAGCGATGTCGTTTTCGCTAACACCTTTAGCTAATAAAGACTCTTTTACGTAGTTTAAGAACGCTTTACCGTTTTGAGCGATCTCAGCCTTCATATCAGCTACAGCTAAAGTCTTTTGTGTAATAGTAACTCCAGTAGAAGTTGTGAAAGATGAACCTTGAGCATAAGCCTTAGTAATCTTGTCTAAACTGTCAATGAAGTCTAATTTTTCAGAGTTCTTAATATCTGTTCTTACAGTTACGATTTCTCTGATGTCCGCTTGTACGAACAAAGGTTTGATAAAATACTCTCTAATTGACTCTTTTGAGTAACTAAGAGCGTGTGACATTAAATCAGCCATGTTTCTTAAATTGTTTTGTTAAAAATTAATTATTTACTTGTCTTTTTTTGGTTCTTCTTTCTTTGCTGCCTTTTTAGGTGCAGCTTTTTTAGGTGCAGAACCACCA
>Ga0222719_10004639_pt1 | contig 12042 bp, 16 predicted proteins | sample C33_34DmetaG_FD_165039 | JGI IMG/M metagenome (GOLD analysis project Ga0222719, IMG submission 165039) | Estuarine water microbial communities from San Francisco Bay, California, United States - C33_34D | ecosystem: Environmental > Aquatic > Marine > Unclassified | place: USA: California...
AAAGACTACATGTTTGCCATCTTTTCTTTCTATTGTTCCCGATAGTCCAATCTTATATCGACAGTAATTTGTGTCGATAACTTTGGAAAAAGTTGGACTACTTACATGGTGCATTTCATCTAGTATAATTGTTCCAAATTCTTTACGAATCTTCGGAATATTACGGTATAAACTCTGAGTGTTGCCAATTACAATAGGAGCGTCAAGATTAAACTTTCCGCTTCCTATAATTCCAGGCGTAAATCCATAGACTTTCTCTACTTCTTTTGCCCACTGGTTTCGTAGTGGTACAGTGTGTACAACTACGAGTGTTTTTTGTCCGAGTTTTCCGGCTATCGCCAACCCCGTAAAAGTCTTACCCCAGCTTACCCACGCGTTGATGATACAGTTATCATCGAGCTCGTCATAGACTGCTTGTTGAGATTCTCTGAGTACAAACCTAAAATCAGGAAAATCCACAGGCACATTAATCCTTTTGTCAACAATTTCATAGTCATCTGGTATTAAATCCGTTCTTCCAATAGGAATAGTAACCAAATTTTCTCGAACCCGTGCCATATTTTTTATAACAATAGGTGGGTCATTTGGATTCTGCGGAGGTATTTTATAAGTGAGCTCTTTGCTGAGATGCTCCTTATACTCCCGAGTCACTTCCAAATAGATTCTATTGCTAATTACTGCTTTCATAAGCCTAAATCTGTTTTTGCGGTTATGTATTGCTTGACGAATTCACTTCGTACAATATCTTTTATATCGAAGTCAATAAAATCAAACTCGTTCATTGCTTTTAAAATTCGTACAAAGTCTTTTAAGCCGTTTTTTGCCAAATCTGTTTGACGAAAGTCTCCACAAAAGATAACTCTACACTCTTGTCCTATTCTCGTAATAATTGAGTCTAGCTCATGAAAACTCATATTTTGACACTCATCAATGAGTATTACTGCATTTCGCAGAGTAACTCCACGAATAAAAGAAGTAGTCATAAAATGTACTAATCCTTTTGTTTTGAGAATTTCATAAGCATCTCCTCTCTGAAAAAGTTCTATACAAATATCTTTGTATGGCTCTTCATATACTGATGCTTTTTCTTTTTCATTTCCAGGCAAGAAACCTATATCGCGAGTAGGTACTGCGCTTCTTATAATTACGAGCCGTTCGTATATTCCTTTTGTCATATCGTCAAATGCTAAGTATGACGATATAAAAGTTTTTCCTGTTCCTGCTACTCCGTGTAGCATTAAGTTTTTAGTACTTTCGAACGCAGTTACTTGATTTTTTGTAAGTGGTTCGATCTCTTGTAAATCTAAATTCGCTCCCGCAAGAGTCTTTTTTCTTCTCGACATAAAATTATACTTTTCTTCGAGTGTCCTTTAGTTTTTCTTCGGAGTACTCATATAACAGCCAAGGCAATCCGCCTATATGAAGTACACCTGCCCAAGTTAATTCCCGGGGAGGTGGACGCGGTATGGTAAAAGGAGAATTAACATCCTTTAACCAAAGTACAGAAGCTTTTTCCTTTAATTCAACTTTTCGTATTTTGTAGTATTTTAAGGACGAATTCATAGTTTTTTGATAGATAAAAGGAGTTCCTTTACTATCTATAAAATACTTTGTGCTTTGCTTTAAAATACCAATTAAGGAATCTATTGAGTGTCTTAAAGGTACTAACTCTGTAAAATGAGTTTGTAGACGACGAATGCCGAGAGAAGCTCCCGGCATATTTTTATCGTCTACAACCTGATTATCTATCAGTAGTAACCCATCTATAAGTTCCCAATTACTATTCGGAAGAATAAAAACTGGAAACTCAATCTTCTTTATTTCTTTGTAGGTAACGATCAATTTTACGAAATCTTTTATTGTATTTACGTTTGAGCTTTTTTCTTACCCCAGCTCTCCAATTAAATAAATCTTTAGATTTGGGGGACAGTGCATCGTACTCGTCCCCTCCTTTCATTTTAATACGCTTCATACATTTTCTCAAATTTGCCCATGGAGTAATCATCTCCAACTTCGAAGTCACATCCTACAGGGGCTCCTGAGATAGATACGCCTCTATCCATTTGAATAAAGTTTTGAAGCTTTTCGCAGTAAAAATCTATTTCATCTTCTGGAACTTCTGCCAGAATTGAGTCATGAACCAATGCAAATATTCGTGATTTCATATTTTGAGACTTAATAAACTGTCCCATATCTATTGCACCTAGAAGGTTAATATCAGAAGCAGTAGACTGCACCAGAAAATTAAGACCAGACCTAATGCTATGACTTTTGATGCCTGCGTCTGTAGATGAGACATTCGGCAATCTCCTTTTGCGGCCAAAAAAGCTATAAATAAATCCATTGTGCTCGATAAATTTTTGATTATTGTCAATCCACTTTCTCAACTTATGAAAAGATCGAAAATAATCATCAATAACTTCTTTTGCCTCTTGCTGGCTAAAATAAGTGCCCGAATCTTTAGTAACTTGTTCACTAATCTTCTTCGGGCCTGCGCCATACATAATACCAAATGTTACTGCTTTTGCGGCTTGTCGTTGTGTTCCATATAATTCTGCGACATCTTCTACGTCACATGGAAGTTTAAATACTGTTTTTGCAATCGTACTATGAAAGTTTCCTCCACTACGAAATACATTCATCAACGCTTCATCGTCTGCAAGTTTTGCAGCAACATATACTTCTGCAGTAGTTAAGTCCATAGCTACAATTTTATGACCTGGAGCTGCTTTGATACACCCTTTTACAATAGGGTTATCACGAGGTAACTGCTGCATATTTAACTTACCACTACTTGATAAACGACCAGAAGTCGTACCATGCAGGTTAAAATTTGTTCTCAATCGACTATCTCTATCGAGCTGAGGAATAATCTTATCTAAGTAAGTATTCTTGATTTTAGACTTCTGACGAATATCAAGAATAAGTCCAGGTACTTCCGACTGCGCTGATAGTGCATTTAACACTTCTGCGTCAGTAGAGTCAGCCCCCGTACCTGTTTTCTTTCCTGTAGGGTTTAAGCCTAACATATCAAACAGTAGCTTTCGAAGTTGCACTGTGCTGTTTGGATTAAATTCTGCTCCTTGTATTTCTTCGAACTTACGAATCTTTGGATTTTCATAAAGAGTACGAATAGCTTCATCAATATCTTCCTGCATCAAAGATTGAGACTTGAGCAGGCGCATTTTGTCAAAAGGAACGCCATTATCTTGAGTATCAGTTAGAAATCTACAACCTGGGATAAGAATGTTATCGTAAACCCATGCTAACTTCTTATTCTGCTTAATCTTTACAAATTTTTCGTAAATCAAAAAAGTACATACTGCATCCATTGCAGCATATGTTTTCATTACATCAAAAGGAATAGACTGCCATTGAAAATCTCCCTTTAGTATGCCATGTTCTTTACGGTACTGCTCAATCCAATCATACATCGGTTTTTCATAGTCACCATAAGGAGTGTACTTTAGCGATAACTGCTTGAGTCCATGACCTCCAGGGTTCTCATCAATGAGATAATGAAGAAGCATGGTGTCTTCAAAGCGCGGAAATCTAAAGTTAAAATGATACTCAAAAAATGCCATGTCAAACTTGGCATTGTGAAATACTACAATTTTCTTATCGAAAAGTTCTTGAAGCAATCGTTCAGTATCATCATCAAAACAATCGGTGTCAATATAAGCCCCACTAGCCCCATTATAACTAAGACTAATACCCAGCATATGACCGTTCCGAGGATAGAGTCCAGTAGTCTCTGAGTCCAGAGCAATATAGTCTCCCTCGTGTCTAATAGCCTGTTCGATAAAAGCATTTGCTTCCTCCGTACTTTGTATACCAAAAGCAATATTATTGTCTATGACTACTTCTTCAATTTCTCCTCGAATATAAGAGATAATATTATCCTTCGAAGACTCCCAGGTGTTTCTTGCTTCTGGTTTAAAAGCAAGCATCGCTGGGTTTATAACAGGCAGAAATTTACCTTCTACTTTCTTTCCTGAATATTCTGTTACTGAATTAATTTTTGTAAAATACTTGAGTGCATCAGAGCCTACTAGAATAATCCAGTCATATAACTCTGTATCAATCTGTATATCGCAGTCTCGTTTTAGAACTTTCTTGATAGCAGGATCAGAACATAACTGATACTGGTCAAAATCAAAAGCTCCGCCAAATTCATATTTAAAATCTGTTCTACTTGGTTTGGTCTCTATTAGAGCGACCTTTGGGCTCGTCATATTTTATCCTTAATCTTTTAAAGTAGTAAAAACTATTGCAGCACATCCGGCTATAGTGAGAATTAAAAACCACCAAGCTAAAAGTCCCATAATTTCCTCCTATGAATAAAGTTTCTTTCTTAAATTTTCTACTTGATTTTCTGATAAACCACCTGGGTCTTTATCAGGTACGTTAATGTTTCTTGTTACAAGATCAACATTTTCGCACATTTGTTTTACATTTGCTGCCGCTTTTTGACCAGCTTCGTCACCGTCAAAGAATACTACTGCTTGTTCCACTCCTTGAAGCCGAAGAATTGATAGTTTATCTTCGTTAATATTCCTTGTGCCGAAACAGCAAACTGCGTTTGTCAATCCTTTGTCGTGCAGATTTATCATATCGTATATTCCTTCTACAAGAATAACGCTGCCTTGTATTGGGGTGACTTTCGAAGGATACAGAGGCATTCGTGCCCCAGGAGGGCTAATGAGATACTTTGGTGTACCTCCAGTCATGTGTCGAGCATTAAATGCTACAATCTTTCCAGATATGTCACGAATTGGAAATACTACTCGACCAATAAAGTGTTCATGATCTTGAAAAGCTTCAAACTTACGGTAGGTTTCTGGTTTAATATTTCTCCAGTTTCCAACGTAAGGTAATGCACTTGGGGGAAAAGACAAGCCTACACTTTCAGCTCTCTTTTCACGAATTTTCTTCTTAATAAGTTCTCTGCGTAAGTGTAAAAAACTTGCCTTTTCCCCAAAATGCACAAAAAGACTTCCCTTGAAGCCACAAGAGAAGCAATGAAAAATTCCTGTAATTTGATCTACCCGCATACTTGGATTACTGTCATCATGCTCAGGGCTGAGACAAGATACGACAAAATCCTTTCCTTTGGGTGTAAAAGGAACTTTTCTACTTTCAAGTAATTCTTGTACGTTCACTAACAGTCCGAGTCAAAAGATTGCCATTCGTCATATTCAGTAGGCTCATCATACTCATCTTCGCTATACCCGTCAGCAAAGGTATGTACTAAGTCTTCTTCAATCGCATACTGACAACCATGGTAGTAGTCTTTATGTTCATCATCCAATAAATGAAAATATGAAGAAATACGAGCTAACATTGTTTCTGCCAGCTCTATATTTCCTTCCGCCATCGCTGCTTCGAGAATATCAAAATAGGGACCTACTTTAACCTCTACTCTTGGTGCTAAACTCATCTTCTCATACTCGCTAGTTCTTTCATTTGTTGTTCGTCTATAATAGGTACGGCATTGGACTTATGCATGGTTCCGATACCTTTAACAAGGGTTCCTGTGTAACGTGGCGGTTCCACTCGAGCGGCAACTCCAGCTGTGTCGGGGGCTGAAGGGTACTCGAGGGTTTCTCGTCGCCTATGGGGATTCCCAGTAGTACCCCCAGCCTTTGCAGATATATGTTTTCGTCGATTATACGTTTTCTTTTTTCTTCCTGAGAAAGTGTGGCCCATTGATCCATAGTAAATCCCCATAAAAAACTCCTGCCATTTGAAGATATATTATACCAAAAAATAGCAGGAGTGTCAAGAATTATTTTTAGATGTCGTTTATTTCTTCGCCAGTCTTATGCTCATTTTCTTCTTTTTCATCTGGCGTTAGTGCTGATTCTGGCCCTATTTTTAGAGTTTCCCAATTCATTGTAGAAGTAAATGTTCCCATTTTACCACTTCTCATTTTAGTACAATTAAATGTCATAATAGCATCTTCAGTTCTCCACGTATCAATCGTGAAAGCTGCGTCTGCCGCATCGAGAATACCCTTGGCGAAGCGAGCTTCTCCAGTAGCATCTATCTGATAAGGGCTATAAACGGGCACTTCATACTCCTGGGCCATTGATTTCAGTGCTTTACTTACTTCTATCTGCTCAGTCCAGTCATACTGACCTGCGCGTGACGGAAGATTAGAACGCTTGACTTGATTGATATAATCAACAATAATTACACCAACATCCATCGCACTTTTCACTTTCTTATCCAGCTCGGCTCGAATCTTTGAAAGAGTGAGAGAAGCATCGTAGACAACATCTAACTGCTGAGTCGGGAGAAGCTCACAGTTAGTCTTTAGATCGTAGTGTAGACGATCAAAGTCTCGATGTTCTTTGTACTCTTTCAGTTTTTCGTCGGCATCCACAAAACGGTTAGCCCACCAAGCTGAGACAAGTTCCCACTCCGTAACACTCAGATTACGTTTACGAATACGCTCGTGAGGAACTCCAGTCGCAATGGAACAGCATCTTTGTAGAATTTCTCGACTATCCATCTCGATTGTGAAATAGATAGCAGACTTTCCACTTTCATACACTGTATTTGCAATGTTACAGCAAGTAATGGATTTCCCTGCCCCGCGGCGACCCCCGACAAGAATTAAGTCTCGGGGAGAAAACTTGAATTCTTCGTCGAATGCGGAGTTCATACCGAGGGGCAGGTACTTTTCCAACTCATCTTCAGCAGGGAATAGGGAAATACGTTGCATACTTTCCTGGGGCTGCTCTAGCTCTACTTTATCTTCTATGTCTAGAACAATCTGATGTAGATGAGATACTGACTCTTCCGCATCTTCAAAAGATATGGAATGGTCAATATATTTCTCAAGAGAATACAATATCTCTTTCTGAGTATACTCATTCTTGAGATATTGAAGCAGCATAGAAGGTTCTGCTTCAACTTCGAGTGCTTCGATAGCAAGCAGTTTTTCTTGCGTAGCACTATCCCGAATCTCAAACTTTAAATCCTCAAACGTAGGAACAGCATGATACTTCTGGGAGTGTCCATCAATAATACTAAAGATGGTGTGGTACTCGTTAGGCAAATAATGCTTACGCAGGTAACTCCAGGTATCAGAATCCTGAAGCACAATAATCTGTTTGATTAATGCAGAAGCAATATTCAATTAAGTTCCCCGAGTACACAAAAAAGCAACCGCAACGCACCCGCTACGGTTGCTCAAAAGAAAGTCTACTTAACCAGCAGCCTTTTCTTTCTTTGAAGCGCCGTCATAGTCAGCGGCTGAAAGGCCACGACGAGTCAGCATAGTCTTGACACCGCGAGCAGTCTTGCCGATTGCTTCCGCGATCTCTTCAACAGTCATTCCAGACACATCACCGAGGTCTGCCAAAGGATCTTCTTTGGCTCCACCCTTGGTGTGCTCTTGACGAGGAATAGCGTCGATTTCACCTGAACGAAGCAGGCTGAGAGCCTTACCACGTACAGAGTTTACAGAGCGATCAAGAGCTTCTGCAATAGCTTCAACGAACGCACCATCATTTACCATAGAGATAAACTTAGACTCCTCTTCGGGAGAGTAGGTACGAACAGTCTCAACCTTGGGAGCAGGCTTGACATGATCGGTCAATTCCATAGACAAAATCTTGCCTTGGATAGACTTAGCGGAGAAAGCTCCGCCTTCAAAATGCTCAGCAATTTGAGCATAGGTGTACTCACCGCTGTTGTCAGAGACAAAAGCAGCAAGAGTTGCTTCTTGATCTGCGCTAAAAGCGCGGTTTGATCGAGAAGAAGCCAGTTCTACTTCAAAGCCCATTTTACGGAGCTTGCTAGAAACAGAACGGGTAGAAGTGCCAAGCTCATCTGCTGCTTCTGCAACAGTGTCTTGGGAGACAGGGCTTTCGCTACCTACGAAAGCTGTCAGTTGAGCGGTACGCTCATCAGTCCACTTAGGAAGTGCCATATTAGTGTTCTCCTAGAAATTCTTTTAGGTTGGTTACAATATTTACGCCAGAATCTCTGGCCTGTTTAGTTTTTGCGGATTCTATACCACTTTCATTTACAAGAATCGTTACGTCTTTAGTCAAACTAGACTTTACTTCATAGCCCAGGCTTGACAAAGTTTCAGTCGCATCAGCTTTTGTTTTGAAACTCTTCAATCGTCCACTAATACAAACTACTCCTTTTCTCTCTACTTTCTGTTCGGTAACGAACTTAAAGTCAAACGGCAAACATCCGTCGTAAAAAGCATAAAAATCTTTTGAGAGCCAAGACATAAGATTCTCGGTAGCTTTTGGGCCTAATCCGGCACGCTTACAAGTGTCTGCGTTAATTTCAGTAATATTTTCAACAGTCTCAGACAGCTTCTTCGTTGCCGTGTTTCCGATTAATGGAATACCAAAAGCGGGCAACACTAAATTAAGAGGAGCAGACTTAGAGTTATCTATCTCCTTCTTTAATTTGATTGCAATTTTTTCTGAGTTAAGTGCAGACGTAATATAATCTACATCAAGCTCATATAACTGGTCGAAATCTTGAATATCAAGTTTTTCGATAGCAGCAGGGCCTAAGCCCTTAATTTTCAGAGTTTTAGCAAAATGCTCGATTTTCTTTTGCTTTTGGGCACCGCAAACGGTACTCTTGCAGTAGAGAAGTTGATTTATCCACTGAAGATTAGACCCACAGGATGGGCAATCTGATGGAGGCACAATCTCACGCAGCATTTAGTTTCTCCGAAAAAGTAAAATATATTATACGAAAAGTTGAGGTAAAAGTCAAGAATTATTTTTCTTTTGGTCTACACGTCGTAAAATTCGAGGTATAATTTCCCCACTTCGAATAACCTCTACTCTACAGCCTATTTCTAGCTCCAAGCTGCGAATGTACTCGATGTTGTGTAAAGTAGCCCTGCTCACAATAGCTCCTTCCACTTCGACTGGACTAAGAATGGCGACCGGGCTGACTACACCCGATTTACCAACTTGCCACACAACATCGAGCAATTCTGTATGTACACCCTCTTTCTGCTCTTTGAGAGCGAAAGCACCGCGAGGATGGTGAGCTGTATGTCCCATCTTATTAAAGGCTTTTACATTATTAATACGATATACCCAACCATCCGTAGGATAGTTACTAGCATCGAAGGTATTAACAGTATTAAACCCTTGATCGGCTAATGCTTTTAATATAGTAGAGTACTGATCGTAGTCAAGACCAGACTTATGGATGTCATATGCGACAAAAACAAGGTTTTCCGCACGAGCTTCAAACTCTTTGATGTCTTTGAGGTTTAATGACCCCGAAGCTACATTTCTAGCATTAGTAACATTCGAAGGGCAAACTATCTCACCTGTAATCTGAATCTCTCCCCGTAGAGAGATAGTTGGAGGTACAAGTAAAGCAAGTTTGTCGGTAATATCTCGGCCAAGATTACCGTCCCCTCTAGTTAATCCAAGAGCAAACTGTTTATTTACATAAAGTAAAGATACAGCGGCTCCGTCTAACTTGGGAGTTTTAATATAGCCAGATATATTTCCAGCTTCAGTTATGTCGAAATATTTTTGAAGTGAGTACATACGATACAAGTGAGGCACCCCGTCTGTAACAACGTGCCCAACCTGATCGTAAGAATACTTTGCAACAAGACTATCAAACTCAGCGTCCGAAATAATAGGAGCGCCAGAGTAGTAAGCTAGACTCGCCTTTTCAAGAAAATCACGCATAGTATCTCCCAAATTTGAAAAGATATTATACTAAAAGTTTAGGAAAAAGTCAAGAACTATTTTAAGTAAAGGTTATTTATTAAGTCCTGGAACTGCTCCTCAATAATTTCCTTACTTTCAGCCAGAGAGAGTATCTCTGTGAGCCCTACGAATAGCTCTCTTGAATTGTGAAAATCTAGAGGCATTGCTACTCCTTCAGGGGTAGGTTTCCATTCTTCGTTAAAGTCCAGATAGTACTTACGAAGATGCAAATATTCTATACCCCTAAAACTACTTACTATTAGCCTGACTTGAACTTCTTTTTCTTCATCGTAATGTATGACTTTTTCATACATTTCTGGAGCTTCATGTAGTTCCATAACTAGCCCTCGTTCTGTAAAACTGAAGACAACGGTACTACACTAGTTACATTCGCAGGTTTTAATAAGCGATAGGAGTCTGTGTCCCAACAAAATAACAATAGTGTTTCGTTAGACTCTTTTGCTCTATTTTTCTTTTCTCGTATATATGGTGTGGAAAAATCCAGGGTACATACATTATACTTTAGTTTATTTGAGTTTTCACTCCTATAAGTAATAATTGCATCACCATACTCATTTACAATGTCTGCTAGTTCTTCTTTTTTCACAAATACTCCTTAGGTAGCAGGTCAGTAAAATTTTTTACTTTGCTGAACTCTAAGGTTCTTTCTTTAGATAGCAGAAAACCACTCCCCCGAAAGGAAGTGGTTATAGTAAAAACTTTTTTAGTTAGCGGCTACGTTACCGATAACTCCAGCAAAGTATTGAGCTGCTTTGCCCGTCAGCTTTGAAATAACATCTTCGTCAACTTCTTGACCTGCATCAGTCAGAGCAGCAACCAGAGCGTCTTGAGCTGCTTGCTTCGAAACACGCCCGCCTCCAGTGCTACCGGAGGTTTTAGTCCCACCAGTAGCGGGGCTCTTTTTTACATATACACCTGCTTTGGTAAGAATCATGCGAACACCATTAGGTGACTCTTCTAGTTCTTCTGCGATTGACTTAACAATCTCCATGCTCGTTTCGGGGGTAGGATCTTGCTCTTCATACATTGCTACTGCTTGAGCCTTCTTATCGTCGTCCCATGCCATTCTACGTTTCCTCTTTTTGTTAGTTGAACCTGGACAAACGCCCAGACGGTTAAGTTGTTGTTGATAAAATCGGTCGCCCATTGGTTTCCTCAATTTTGAAAATATATTATACTTCAAAACAAAGCAAAATGTCAAGAACTATTTTTTAAATCCTCTGCGTGAGTTTCCAAAGCAAGCTCATTTGCAAAGGCAGCCTGTTCTTTTGTAGGTGGAGTAACAAAGAAAATTCCTTTATCTAACCTGTCTGTTTCATCCCATACGAACCACGCATAGTCGGTAGCATCTGTACCTTTTCCCGTAAAGCTAGGTCTTTTACTAAGAACATGCAAAGCTATAGGAGTATTTTTCTTCCACCAAGGATGTCGAGTAATGCTACCCAAGTAATTAATTCTTAGTAACATAATACAAGTATTACAGTTTTCAAGAGCGTGGTTAATAAACTCCTGAGCTATACTAAAAGGTGGATTAGTAAGAATTAAGTCTGTTCCTTCGCTCCACTCAAAAAAATCTTTATCTTCTGTAATTTCTGAATAGGTACAATTAAGTCCTTTTTCTTCTTCGAGAAAGAACTGTATACGCCCATCTCCTCGACACGGCTCATGTGCTGAGGAAAATAGGTTCCAGTCAATATCTAAGTTTTCATAACACCACGGCGGAGTGGCGTAAAAGTCTGTTTTATTGAGGCGTTGCCCCGCTCTCTGTCTGCTCAAGTAACCAGTCCTCTAGCTCCTCGACAAAACACCAGTCAAAGAAAGAGCTTCGTTTAGAGTTTAGATAATTTATAATACCTTCTCGACGATGAAAGTGAGCACCGTCAAGTACCAATAGTCCTCGCTTAAACATTGAAAGATTCTCATATACAAAAGGAATCTTTTGGTCTACGGTTCCACCAACTTCTTGACGTTTACATTCAATCGCTAAATCATCAATCATAAAGTCCATCTTTGCTCTTGAGTTACCATAGCAATCCATAAACTTTACTTGTGATTGGAAATCAATATCTAAATTTGTAAGAATAGAAGCTACTTCTTGTTCTAGCTTTTGTCCTGAATAATTTGCTTTTGCTCCCTGAGATACCATAGTGGTTTCCTCCTATTAAGGGTAATAAAAAAAAAATGCTTCTGACGAATTTTCACCAGAAGCATACATTATACACGGATCGAGGATCGATGTCAAGAACTATTTTTATAAACGTGAGAGGTCAACTCCATATTTTTCTAGATGCTTGAGGGA
>Ga0222719_10004641_pt1 | contig 12039 bp, 12 predicted proteins | sample C33_34DmetaG_FD_165039 | JGI IMG/M metagenome (GOLD analysis project Ga0222719, IMG submission 165039) | Estuarine water microbial communities from San Francisco Bay, California, United States - C33_34D | ecosystem: Environmental > Aquatic > Marine > Unclassified | place: USA: California...
AGATTTTCCAAAAATCATCTTCAGCTGTATATGCATCTTGTGCAAACTTTTTAGTTTTAGATAAAACTTTTAGTAATCTATTTAAACCATAACTTGCAAGATTATCTCCTTGAGATAATGTACCTGCAATACCACCAAAATTAACATCTTTTAATAAAGCTGATAAATCTCCAAGTTGAACTTGTGAGTTTACAACTCCTAATTTTAATAGTTTTTGATAAAATGCATTTGATTTTCTTGTACCAGGTCCCGCTACTTGTAGAGCATTCCATGCTTGCTTGACTGCTTGAGGATCCGCTAATGGAATAATACCATTTGCCATTGCAAATGCACCCGCACTTAAAAAGTTACGTCCATGTGTAAATGGTGATAAAATTGTTTTAGCCATCTGTGATGTAGCTTTAGGATATAAAATTAAATTTTGATAAAGTTGTGAAACCATTCCAGTACTGTTTGCTAAATCATCAACAGGTCTTACAATACCATCAACAGTACCAGTTAATGCAAATTTAGTTTGTAAAGGATTGACTATAGGTACTTCCATGTCAACCTCTCCTTTTTTATATATTGGTTTTGTTTCACCTTTTAAAGGTTTTAAAGTTTGTGCATAATCTAAATTAGGATCTAAAACTTCTACTCCTTGAGCTCCTCTTTTTGTTACTTTAATAGGAGTAATTGCTTTCCAATCTACACCTTCTACACCACCAAATAATTTTGCTGCTTCATCTCTAGTATTTGCAAAAGTTGGAGTTTTACCAGAAGCTCTTAATTCATTAGATTTATTTAATAAGTTATCAAAATATTCATTACGTCTTACAATTGTAGATAATTTATTTGTACCATTTAAAATGGTTTGAAATGCATCATTACTTTTACCAAATAAATCTTCTATAACTTGTTTTTTTGCTCCAGTTAATTCAGATAGTCTTGATGGATTTATATTTAATGCTTCATCTGCAGATGATTTACCTAAAAAGAAATCAGGTAATTGAAAATATGGATCTGATTGAGATTTTAATTTAAAACCTTTTTCTAATTTAGCAGAGTTATATACTTTCAAAACTTCTTGTTGAGCTGCTCCATCCGATAAAGTTTTACCAGTGCTATCTCTATATAATTTTTTAAAAGACGCTTTAGCTGTTTCCATTACTTCTTTAGAAGGTGTATACAATTCTCCAATTTTAGATTTTCTATTTTTAAATACTTCGTAAGTTGAATCTAACCAAGTAGTTACTTTATTACCAAATAATTCTTGAAATGTTTTGACTCCTTTTTCATCTAATCGTCTACCCATAGATGTAAATAACTGTCCCCATCCTATTCTAATTGCAGAAAGATTATCAAATATATTATCTACATCTTTTGTTTTAGCTCCTAATTTTTTTAAATCTTTAGTAAATTCATTTTGTAGTTTTTTATTCATAGATCCAAATCCAACACTTTCAATACCTTCTTTATTCATTTTATATGTTGGTATTAATTTATTTGGACTATCAGAACTAGATAATAAAACTTTATTCATTTTACTTAATAGTTCTTTTCTAGTATCTCTAGTTGTTTTATCCATCCACAATCTTTTGGTCCAAGGAAATAATCTAGAAATACCACTGTCTAATTCTCTAACAATGTTTTCTACTTGATTAAGATCTGCTGCTTGCGATCCTTCTAATCTTCTGCTTTGTTCAAAAGCTTCTTGTGTTTGTTTACCTCTAGCTCTAAAAGGTTCTGAAATCCACTTGTCTATAAACTTATTAAATTTACCATCAACAACTTTTCCCGCATTAGTTGTGTTTCTTAATTTACTTATAATAGTTCCAACACCACCTAAACCTGCAGTAAATAAAGCACCTTCAGTTCCAAACTTTAATCTATTTAATAATTCTCTTTCAGGATCATAAATATCTCCTTCAAGTTCTCTTTCTAGTTGTGTAGGCCCACCAAGTAAATCTCCAAAAGTTCCTGCATCTTCTACATCTCCTACAAATATTCCTTCAGCAACACCACCACCTAAACTACCTGCACTAAATTGTATTGCTTTACCTTTTCTATTTAATTCTAAATTTTTTTTAATTCCTTTACTAATATTTTTTCCTGCTTGACCAGTAACACTTAAATATTTTCCACTTTTAGAAGCTGTTAATGCACCTTTAGCTAATGCACTTCCTGCTTTAAATGCGACACCACCAGGTACTGCAAGGTTAGTTATAAGTTCTGTAATTTTACCAGCAGTAGTTGCTTCTGCTGCTTCATCAAAAGGATTTATTTTAGAAAACCATTCTTCTACTTCTGCTGCTTTATTAGTATCCGCACCAAGATCCATAAGTGTTGCACCTAGTGATACTAAACCTTCTGGTATTTTAAATAAACCAGAACCAATTCCAGCTAAAATTGATGCTGCTGTACTAATTTCATTATTATCTTCTGCGGGTATTGTATCTACTTCAGTAGATATAGGCGCTCTTCCAGGAAGGCTTTTAAGTATATCATCATAAGGTGACGCCATTTTAGCTCCTTAATTATTTGTAACTTCTAACAGATTTTTGTACGCCGTTTTCCATTTCTACAATAACCATTTCACCTGGAATGTAGAAAGTTCCTGTTGGTTTTGAAGTTGCATAATCTGCAGGTAATGGTCCTGAAGTATATCCTTCAGCTAATGCATCAAAGTCTACACCTGATGGAGGAAATCCAACTTTTTCTCTGTATCTAACAAAAGCTTCTCCTATAGTTCCAGGTTCACCTAATGCCATTTTAGTTGCTTGTCTTCTATCAACATCATTGGCTCTCATAATTTCTTCTACTTTTTTAGTAAACATACCTTTAGTATTTTTAAGTTTTGTTTCATAAAGTTTTTGAGCTTGCTCACCTTTAATACCCAACATTGCTGCAGCTTGTTTTATTTTTTCAGTTCTACTTGGGCCGGCTTGAGATTCAGCTTTCATAAATTCTTTAAGTCCTTCTCTAACATCACCTGCTCCTAAAAATGCTGCAGAAGCTCTACCTAAAATATCTCCAACATCTCTTTGTTTAGCTTTATCTCCACCCAATAATGCTTCATATCTTTCAATCATATCTTGTAAATCTGTTTGACCAACAGTAGTGTCATCATCTTTTTCTATATCTATTTCTTCTCCAGTTACTACAGCTGGAGTTTTTTCTAATTTTTTTGTAACTTCTTCAGTAGTTCCAAAATCACTACTAAAAGTTCTACCGCTGTCTGTAGTTTTATCACCAATAGTTCCTTGAGTATCACTCGAACCTAAATAAGCTTCATTAGGATCTTTATAAGTTTGGAAACCTTCTGTTCTTAAAATTTCAGAAAAAGGTTTTTCAACAACATCTTCTCCTGTTGAAACTTCTACATTTTCAGGAATGAATTTACTATATGGATTAATTTTAAAATCAGGTCCTAAATTTAAATTTTTATTCTGTGCATATTGTAATATTTGTGAACCAGTCATAGGTGCACCTGTTTGTTTTAATATGTCTTGTATTGTTACGACTCCACCAACATTATATCCTACTCTACCACCATTCATTAATCCAGAAGTAATCCCCGTTCCGCGACTATCGACACGGCCACCTCTAAACATAGGTCGTCTTAATATTCTACTCATTATCCAAACAATCCTAATTTAGATCCAATACTAGCGATACCTGTACCAACACCTAGTGCAGTTGATAATGGACTAGCTGGAGCTGCTGGTGCTTGATAACCAACGGTTTGAGTTGGGAATGCACCTGGTTGAATTTGAGCAAGTTGTTGACCTACTAAACCTAATCTAGTGAAAGGTTCAAACTCTGCTTCTCTTGCTGCAGCACTTGCCGCATCTAAAACTGCTTGTTGTTGAGCTTGACCTGCTTGACCTAATTGTGTTTGATAAGTTCCAAGTCCTTGTTGTGCCTGTAGTTGTGCTAAAGCTTGTTGTTGAGCTTGACCAAAACCTTGTTGTAATAATTGTGCCTGCATAGCTGCTCTTTTTGCTGCGGATCCTACATCGTATTCAGCAAGTTGAACACCTTCTCTACCACCACCAAAAGCTCCTGCTTGAATTGCAGCTTGACCAATACCTTGTCTTTGTAATGCAGCTTGTTTGTCGTATTCAGCTAATGTAGTATCAATCACCTCTTGTTGGTATGGTGACATAAATTGTTGGTAAGCTTCGGGTCCTACTAATGATCCTAATCCACCAGCCGCGCTTCGCGCTTGTTGTTGCAGTGCAGATTCAGCAGCGATTTGTGGAGCGTAGGCCGCTGTTTGAATCGGCGCACCCATCAACGGTTCTAATTTTTTAGTAAATGCTGTAAGCGCACCTTCTAATACCGGTGCGGGTAATACTTGTGATATTGTGGTTGGGTCTGCCATTATACTCTAGCCTCTAGGTTATTCATTAATTCATACATTCTTTGTGCTCCTTTATTTACACTTCCACCTCCAGCTGCTCTAACAGCGTCTGCTGTCATCACAAATTCATTTTTAGAAAGTCTTGCAGGTACATCGTCTGCTCTTTCTTTAGATCCTACAGGAATAAAACCACCTTGTCTATAATCCATTTCCATAGGCATACCACCCATTCTTAAACCCATTAAACCACCATCTGCAAGTCCCACTGTGTCGTCATAACTTTTATCTCTACCTTTTAATTTTGATCCTAAAACTCCTAAATATATATCTACATAAGGATGATTCAAAGCTTTTCTTCTATCTGTTTCATATAATCTTAACCAATTTTGAAAATCAGGTGTTTTTGTAATTTCACTCACATCAAAATTAGTTTTTTTCTCAAGTGCAAGTATACCTTCTTCTTGTTTAGTTAAATCATCTTCTTTTTTTTCTAAATTTTTAATTTTTTTATCATAATATTTTAAAGCATCTTTATCTAAAGTTTCTTCTGCTTTATCCGTAAGACCTGTATTTTGAAATTTATTTGATATTGTTTCTTCTTCTTTTTGTAAATTTTTATATTCATTCAACATATCAAATATTTTAGAATCAATTTTTTCTTCTTTAACCATATCTTCATATCTATTAAAAAAATTTTCCCCTTTGTTAAAAAGATTACTACCACTTTCTAACATTTCAGAAACATATCTATCTGTACCAAAACTACCTGTTGAAGATCCGTCTTTAAATCCTATTCTTCCACCATCTGCTTTACCTTCACCAAATAATTCACCCATTAAACCTTCATATTGTTTTTCAGATATTTCACCACTTGCTCTTAATTGTGGTAAATATAATTTATAAAATTCCATTTTTCTATCTTCTGGCATTACTCCATCTACATCATTCATCATAGCATTCATAATAGCCATTTGTTCTGATTGACCCGGTTGGACTGTTACTTTTAATTTATCTACTAAAAATTCTTTTGGTTTTTCTTCAACTGCTTTAACTGCTGCAGGTATGCCACCAAATTCTAAACCAACTCTACCACCATCTCTTAAACCTAATTGAGCTAATGTATCATCTATTATATCTTGATCAAAAGCCGCTGCAGTCATAGATGAAATAATAGCTGCTCTTCTTGCAGAGTCAGATGCTTCTTGAGCTTGACCTGCTTGTAAGTTAAATGCATCTAATTCATCTTCATAATCTTTTAATGCTTTTCTAGCAGTAGCCATTGCTAAATCTGTTGAACCTTGTGTAAATGGAACTAAAGCAGCTTTTGCTGTAGCTAAATTTAAACCTGCAGCCTCTCCGCCTGGTCTTAATATATCTCCCATACTTCCTAAACCTTCGGCAGTTTTTCCTAAAAATTCTGTTCCAGATTTTAAAATACCTGTATCCATGCCTGCTGCTTTTTGTGCAAAGAAATCTGCAGCACCTGGACTTCCTGATTGAATTATTTGTTCAGAACCTGGAGGGCCTGCGGGACCATATGTAGCTGTACCTGGCGCAGATAAAGCACCTGTACCTGCTGCTAATAATGCAGACAGTCCAGAAAAATCTCCTTCACTTCCTTCTTGTGCAAGTTGTGCTAATATATTTGAACCTCCAGACAAAGCAGCTCTACCTGCCATTGTACCTAGGATACCAGTTGTCGGTGCTAAAAAAGGAACCGCTGCAGATATATAAGGTAATGCAGGTTTAATTTCATTAGGAACTATTTTATCTAAAAACTTTGCTACAGGTTTTGTAATTTTTCTAACAATCGATCCCATTATATCCAGCTACCTTTAGTAAATTTTGTTGAAACTCTTAAAACTTTTTTTGAATTGTTGTTTATTCTTAACCAATTAATTGAGTGTCCTACACCAAATTTTTCAGTAAAGTATTTTTTAGTCCAATTCATAATTTTATTTATGTTTTTAACACAAACCGTATCAATGTGCCATAAATTGTTGCCACTATTCCAAGTACTAATTAAAGGTTCTATTATTCCTGTTTTCAAATAATCGTTTTGAACTTTATCACTTAAATAAGCCCAATTCGTAAAACCTATTAATTCATCCTTGTCTTTATGAATACAGTATTGTTTTAATTTAAGAGACGGAAGTATATGAACATATAACTCTTCTTCAGTATTTTCTTTATATTGTTCAAATCTTTTATACAAACTTATTATGGCCTGCACGTCTGCAGGATTTACATCCTGGGTTTTTAATTTTAACGCATTTTCATGCATTTTACAAGTCAGAAGATTTAGCACCTAATGGGGGCATAGCTGCTACTTTTATCTTTAAAGACCTTGTTATTTCATCTCTAATGGTTGGAGTATTTGTATCTGCAATATCATTCTCTGCTTCTTGATCTGAATTATACTCTTGATTAGTTCTAGTATTTCTTAATACTACTTCTGTTTCACACTTTACAACAGGTACTTTTTTACCATTTATAATTGTGTAATTTACTTCACCTTTTTCTTTAAATGCCATAATATCTCCTATGATGCTCCACTGTCAGCAATATAAACTCTGCTAACTTCTAGTAAAGCTGCTGTTCCACTTATACCAGATGTATCACTAGTTTCAATCCTCAATTCATCTGATTCTTCTAATACTACAGACCCTTTTAATAGATTACATATTGTAGGACCTGTTATTTCAGCGTGTGCTATTAAATAAGACGTTGTTGCTGAACTGTCGTAAATATACACCTTTACTGTTTTATTACCACCAGTATTTGTTAATTGTATAGTTTGAAATATAGCTCTAGCTTCTGTTGGACAAGTAAATATTGTCTCTGGAGCAGTTAAAGTCGGTGCATAGAATGCGTTTTTATATACGTTTGCCATTAATTATCTATGAGTATTAACTCAAATCCTCCTGATGCTGATGAAGTAGAACTTGAAATTGCTTGTAATTCTATATCTGTTTTTTCTGTAATTTTAGTTATAGCTTTTTTAGGAAAGTATGTAAATCCACCTCTAATATTTAAATATTCTTTTGTTTGAAAAGCAGAATCAGCAACAGTGTTATCTCTAGTTTTTAACTTACAAGTTTGTTCTTGATCTTTACCTGATCCAAAATTCATCGCTACAACATATCCTGTTTTACCAGCAGGTATTGTATATACTGCCATTAGTGTTTGACCATTTCCTGCTGTTATGGTTGCAGCAACATCAGATCCACCTGTATAGGTTACAGATATATTTCCAACATTATTTCCAGATGTTCCAGCAGTCTCAACAGACATTCTAAATACTCTCAAAAAAGTTTGTGTAGTTGTAACTGTGGTCGTTCCATCCATATCAACTGTCTCTTCAGCTAAATTATAAGAACCATCCAAACCTTGTATTCTCAAAGTTCTAGCACCACTTCCTGCTACATCATCATTAGTGTCATCACTAACTACATCAACAGTAACTGCAGTAGACTGATAAGGATATTGTCCACCTGTTTCCCAAATTACTTCAAAAAAACCTGATCCAATTGAATCATTATATCCAAACTTATTTACTTTTGTGTAACCAGTAAAATCTCCTTTTGCAACTGCAAGATAAAAATCTATTTCAGCTGACGATGGAGTTGTTGCACCTGTTGTATTTACATTATTACAAGACACTAACAATCACCTCCATTACCACCTTTGAACCAAGCATATCGTTCACTGTCTTCTTTTAAATCTTGTAAGTAAGTAGAATTTAATTGTTCAACAATTAAAGCAATTGCTCTATTAATTTGTTTTTGATTAGAAATATCATATTTTTCTTTTGGTTCCGGTAATCTTACATTAATCTTTGCCATTATCTTCTTCCATCAGGTTGAACATCTAATAAGAATGTACCAAATCTCCATGATTCAGATATATCATCATTTTCTATTTTTATATTAACATATCTTCCTCTGGCTCTAGTATCTTTTTTATCAGTGTTTGTGTTAATAGTAAAAGGACTTAAAGCTGTTGTTGTTTCAGATTGTTGAGGATAACGTTTAATTGCTAACGTTACTTTAGCATTACCTTGTAAATCTTTAAAGTCAGGTATAAATCTTCTTACTGCTAAAAATACTTCACCCATAGTTCCTTGTGTTTGTATATCAAAATCATATGATTTTACAAATGAAGTAACTGTTGTTGTAGTACCATCAGGGTTAACTTGATCGGTTCCTACTTCATGTTCAAATAAAACAGTTTGACCTAAACCAGACTCACCTACAATAATTGGAAAAGTACCAGATGCACTATCATTAAATTTTGTTGCTATTGGTTTAGGATAAATTGTTGCATCGATCCAAGTTGTTCTAGCTTCTGTTCCTATATACCAAACACCATTTTCCATTTTTTCACCATAATTAAATATAACATATTGATCATTATATTCTGATCCTTGTGATGGATAATACCAAACAACTTCTGTAAATAAATTATTAATTCCTGCATATACTTGTTGACCTTTTGTAGTATCAGCTTGATCATAAACATAATCTTCAACAGAACATGGCATAGATTTTACAGTACCATCAAACATAAAGAAACCATTAGATGACATCCAAAATGCCATACCATCTATTTCAACAGCTGCATTTTTACCAATCAATCCACAGTTCGTACCTACTTGTTCAAATCCAAATGTAAAAGGAGCTCCTACAAATTTCATTGTATATAATGCATTATCAGTCCAAACTAGAATTGTTTCTTTCGCTTTTAAGGCACCTATTATTTTTGTACCATCTTGAAGTCTTTGTGTACCAGAAGTATTTACTGCAGTAGGTGCATATTCATTTATATTTTCTTGGTCTGAAAATCTTATAAACATATCATCTTGAGTTGATGTATCTCCAATAGTTGTTTCAGTTCCTAAATGAATTAAATGTCTAGTTGTTGGTGATACTAAAGTAATTCTAGATGCTGTAGGATTATTAGTTGTTTCAAATCCTGATGTGGTTGTTGATGCTCTAGTTGTTAATCTTGCAGCATCTCCTGCATTCCATGTAAAAGTTTTTCCATTTGCAATCGTTGCAACTAATACTTGTCCAAAATTACTTAATGACCATAAACCAGGTTCTAGTGATACATCGTTTGCAGAAGAAGCATCTCCCCAGCCACCTGTACCCCAAGTATCTGTACCCCAACCATAACCATAAGATTGTGCAGCAGGACCGACTTGTTCATAAGGTTTAACATCTATACTTCCACCTGTGCTTACTGTTGCTGTTGCATTAGTTGATTGTGTAATTGTAAATACTGTTGCAGATGTAATACCAGTTACTTGAAATAGTTTATCTTCAAAATCAGAATCCGCGTACCCCGTTCCACCTGGTAATGTTACATTATCTAATAATACAATATCACCTGCTGATAAATTATGATTACTTCCAGTTGTTATTTCACAAATTGGAGATGCATCTGTTGTTGCAATTGTTGCAGAAGATAAAGTTGCTTTTAAAGGTGTAACATCATAAAGTTGACCTTCAAAATAAATAAGTAAAAATTTATCTGTACCGATTGCAACATATCTATTTCCATCTAAATCTACAAATGCAAACTCACGTCTTGCAACACCAACAATTGTATCAGTAACAAGAGAAGACCAACCACCAACTTTTTCTGGTAAGTTATATCTAAATCTTACATTGTCACAATCAATCCAACGCTGTTCAGCGCCTGCTGCTGTATTCTGTTTATCTATTCCAGGTAATACTTTAAAATCAACGAGAGCCATCTATTAGCTCCTATATGTTATCTTTATAAACCCAGCCTCTTGTTGCATTAACATAAACTAATGTAAATGCTGCTGCATTTGTTGAAACTACTAAATCAGAAGCAGAACCTAAAATATTAGATCCATTTCTACCGATTGTTAAATTGTTAGATGCAAGGTTTGCACCTGAATCTATAAAATGTACTTCATTACCAATTGAAGGAGATGCTGGTAGATTAATTGTAACCGGTGCACCAATACCACCTCCAGAAGTATCTACTAAAATTTGATCGCCATTTACTGTAGTATAAGTTGCAGAAGGTGTGTAATATCCTTTAGTTTGTAATTTTCCTGTAATGTTAGTTCCATCAGAATATAAAACTGTAGTTGATCCAATTGGTAAAGCTAAACCTGTACCTGAAACTGTTTTAACTGTTAAAGTATAATTAGAAGCTGATCTTGCTGTTGCATCTTCTACAATAAAAACTCTTTCAGCAGAGTCTGGCATAGTGACCGTTCGATTCGCGGTCAACGTTCCTGTTAATTTGTAATATAGATTCTTACCATTTGAAGTTGCATAATTAGCAAGGGATAGCGCAACGTCGGCCGCTGCTACATCTAAATCTAAATAACCAGATGCTGCTTGTTCTAAAATTTGTAAATTGGTATTAGTAATAGTTCCCCATGTACCAGATTTTTCACCTGTGGTAATGAGTTCTAATTTTAAATCATTTGACGTACTTGATGCCATTTATTCTCCTATGGGTTTTCTGGATCAATTGGTATCCATACACCAGTTGCACCTGGAATTATTGGGTTCCAGTTTATCACATCTACTAGGTCTGTTGCAAGTGCTAATTCTTCTCCAGTTACAAGAACAGTTTGACCTATTACTACTTGTACATTACCTGTTGCTAAATCAACTCTTTGTCCTGTAGGTAAAACAACAGATTTACCTATGATTTGTACATTACCTATAGCAAAATTAAGTCTTTGACCACTAACAGTTACAAAAATACTTACTCCACCTGGATCGGCGAAAGGTGAATTTGCAAAAGGTGTCGCTCCAAATAACATTATGATCCTCTACTTGTTTGAACTGGAACCCAGGTTTGTGTTGCGCCTGGTACAATACCATTCCATTGTTTAACGTTAATATTTGATGTACCAATTTCAAAAGCTTCTCCACTAACTAATGTAGAAGCTGCTGCTGTAATGGTTACAGTTCCAGTTGATAAATTTTGTCTATTTGTTGTAACAATAGCTGTTGCATTTGCTTTGGTAGTTACATTACCTATTTCAATATCTACTTTATTTCCTGTAACAGAAACATTTGCTTTTGCTACAATGGTTACATCACCTGTATCGGTATTAACCTGTGATCCTGTTGGTAATACATTTGCTTTAGCAACTGTAGTAACTGTACCTGTAGATAAATTAACTCCTGATCCAGTAACTGAATATATAAATTTAAATGCAACAGAACCTGTAGTTAAATTAACTTGTGATCCTGTAGGTACAACATTTGCTTTTCCAACTATAGTTGGATCACCTGTTGTTAGATTAACTCTATTACCTGTAACTCCAACAACATCAGCTACATTAACTGTACCTGTAGTAAAGTTTGCTTGACTTCCTGTTACATCAATTCCAGCTCCTGCTGTAACTGTAACTAAACCTGTAGATAATGCAGTTGCAATACCTGATACACCGATAACATCGGCTACCTGAACATTACCGATTGCTACATTAATTCTTTTACCTGTAGGTAATACTAAAGCGTCACCAACAATACCAACAGAACCTGTTGATTCATTAAGTCTTATTCCTGTTACAATAGCTAATGCATTAGGATTAAATCCTGGGTCTGCAAAAGGTGCTGATGCAAATGAAGTTCCGCCAAAAAACATAAATATAAATCCTTAAAAGGAGACAGGGGGTATGTGGTGGTGCC
>Ga0222719_10004643_pt1 | contig 12034 bp, 14 predicted proteins | sample C33_34DmetaG_FD_165039 | JGI IMG/M metagenome (GOLD analysis project Ga0222719, IMG submission 165039) | Estuarine water microbial communities from San Francisco Bay, California, United States - C33_34D | ecosystem: Environmental > Aquatic > Marine > Unclassified | place: USA: California...
ATGCAGTTCCAATAAATCCTGCTGTTAAGATTAGACTGAAGTCTAAACTAAAAGCATGACTTGGATTAGGAATGGAACCAACCACTCCTCCTAGTTCAGATATTCCAAATATCCATGCGATAATACTAACCGCCAAGATACCAATAATAATGGCGCCTGGAACTTTTCTTTTATCTAGGACTGCCATAATAACAAATCCTAAACCAGTTAATAATACAGGCCAACTTGATATATCACCAAGTCCTACTAGTGTTGCTGGATTATCAACAACAATACCTGCGTTTTTAAGTCCAATAATGGCGAGGAATAGACCGATACCAGCTCCGACACCTAATTTCATACTCCGAGGAATGGAATTAATTATCCATTTTCGTGCAGGTGTTACACTCAAACCTATGAATACTAAACCTGCTATAAACACAGCCGCAAGGGCTTGTTGATAAGTATAACCCATACCAAATACTACACCAAAGGCAAAAAACGCATTGAGTCCCATGCCAGGTGCTAGAGCTACAGGCCAGTTCGCCCATAATCCCATTATCAATGTACCTACTACAGCGGCGATTATCGTTGCAGTAAAGACTGCACCGAATTCCATACCTGTACCCTCTGTTGAGAGAATAGCAGGGTTTACCACAGTAATGTAAGCCATTGTTAAAAATGTCGCAAGACCTGCCAGAAGTTCTGTTCTCACAGAAGTTTCTACTTGGTCAAAGCGAAACAGTTTGTTTAACATTAGATTATTACTCCTTTGTTGTTACTACATGTTTCTGTAAACATATTCAATCGCCCTATCGGCTTCTGACTCAAGTGGTCTGTTTTCGTACCACTTACCTGTGGCCATATCAAATTGTTTACAGAGGTCTGCAATTTCCTTTGGCGTGATAGGATATTGCTTCTTTATCGCATTACCGGCGACTGCGACCATAATCTGATACATCTTACGGTACCAACCAGTACTAGTAATGTGAGTATACTCTCTAGCCAAAGTCTGGGGCCAGAAAGGACAATTGAGATAAGAAGTCCATACAAAGTCAGTATTATCTGCTTTGTTTTTTCTATAGTCTATAATCTGATTACGCCATTCTTCAGGAAGTCTGTCTAGAAAGTTGGTACCCTTACCTTTATTGTCTGTGTAAGGATATTTATTCATTAACGATTTTGTGTTAATAAATTCTTTACCCTTACTAGAAAATATAAAATTATATGCACCTTTATATTGTGCAGGCACATAGTACATACGACTTTTATCTTTCGTCTGTTCGTCTGCCATATCACCGATTGCTTGTTGTAGTGCATACCAGAAAGGAATGATATCATCTGTTTCTAGTTTTCGGTCTATTGCAAACACTAATCTAAATTTTGGATTTTCTTTTGTACTTGATGCAGTAGAATAACAAACATATCTCCAAGTTGGAAACATATCGTTTATGTATTCTTCTACTGAAGTGTCTATCTGTACTTCATCAACATCAACCATGGCGAACGACCACGATACAACATTATCATTTTTTCTTGTTGTGTTTTCTATGTAAGAAGATGGTGATATAAGATGTGCATCATTCTTACTATTGATTTCTTTTTCAGATAGTTTATAAAGTAATGACTCTAGTTCATCAAAAGAATCCAAAGTCAATACTTTGTCGGTCTTGTTGTCATACCGACTTTCAAATATTGTTAGATTAATCATTGGTTAATTATATATGATGTTGACAAAATAGTCAAGAGAAAAACTCATCTAAAGGTGATGAAGCATTTACTCTCGCACTTGCAATATCATAATATTCTTTTTCTCTTTCTATGCCAATGAAATTGAATTCAAGTGATTTGGCCGCAATACCTGTTGACCCACTACCCATAAATGGGTCTAGTACAGTACCACCTTTTGGTGTTACAAGTCTACATAAGTATTTCATTAAATCAACAGGTTTGACTGTTGGGTGTGTGTTTTTACTCGGTGCTTTCTCACTACCATATTTACCAGATGCAGAATTAACATCATTTTTATAATCACCAATACCACCGCCACCACCTTGAGTTTGTTTTGTTTCTAAATGTTCTAGACCTTTATTTCTTTCTGAAGCGGAAACTTTTGCACTATAGAAGTATCTTGATGCAGAACCTTCATCACCATACTCTCTACCTGCTGGTTGTCCAGTTGATTTACTCCATATACCACCAGATTTTGAACCATCACCTTTATATGAACCTGCTTTATTATTTGGAAATATATCTTTTACAACATCACTACCATCATGTATAATGTTAGCAGGAAATCTACCTCTTGGGTCTTGTTCATTATCCATACCTTTATTTCTTTCTGAAGCGGAAACTTTTGCACTATAGAAAAACCTTGCAGCTGAACCCTCATCACCATAAGTTTCAACATCTCTTGGATACATTTTACCATATACATTATACTGTCCACCCTCTATATGTTGTTTCATTTTTCCACTTTTAGTGTGTGGAAATATATCTTTTACAGCATCACTACCATCATGTATAAGATTAGCAGGAAATCTACCTAACTCACTTGAACCTGTTTCTGTACCATCATATCCGCCTTCATAAACATCTTTTGCCATCTTATCAGTTTTCCAAGTGCCTTTACCACCTAGTCTTGAGTCATCATTTTCTGATAATGATATTCTAGACTCATCAATATTAATCGCACCAGTTCTATGTTTCAATACATTATCAGCAACACTTCCCTTAAATGGTTTTCGTGCCATCACAACAGGTTCGTGTGCTGGTTTGAGTGCAGTTCCCCAACCCTCATATTCAGAGTTACCTTTTGTTTCATTATACTCACTATCACTCTGCCAGTCGTCATCATGCATAACTCCTAGTGAACTCATAGGTTTACCTTTACCAATAACTTCTCTTTCTTTACCTAGTTTTTTATCTATCGCTTTACCGATATTCAAACTCTTTGGAAATCCACTTCCATATATCCACATAATCTGGTCTCTGATTTCAAATCCTGCATCTTCTATCGCAACGGCCATTCTATGATAAGTTCTACTTCCTGAAAATGCGAGTAAGTGTCCGCCTGGTTTCAATAACTGTAAACAAAGTTCCCAAGTTTCTTTTTGAAATGCAATACCAGTTGAATCCCAACTCTTACCCATAAACCCTAATTCATATGGTGGGTCTGTAACGACAGATTCTACTTGTATTCCCTCGTCAATCATCTTTTGCATTTGTTCTATGCAATCTGCATTATATAAGTTTATCATGTAAAAAAGTCCTCAAGTGTATTAACTGCTTCAGTTTTCCAACCGATTGCATCTAATATTAATTTCAATGGTTCTACGAACACTTTGTTGTATTGTGTATTATAATCTATATATTTGTGTAAGTCAAGTTCTTTTGGTAAATGGTTTGGAAATGTGATTATATTTTCTTTGATATGATTTGGTAGTTTGAGATAACAGAACTTAATCTTCTCACCATCTTTAATCATTTCATACTTCTTGTCAAGACCTTTTTCTTTTATATGATGATTATACAATAAGGCACCACGAACATGAATTGGTGTTGACTTCATATAGATAGTTCTATTGTCTTTCCACTTTGTAATGTTCTGAACACTACGAGGGAATGAAACCTGTTCAGGACCCATATTACTAAATTCTTCTTTGAAGTCTGCAATAAACTTCTGTACATCTGATTCTGTACCAGTCATCAATAGTTTAAATACTTCTTTAAACTTATCACGAACAACCTCTGGTGTTGACGATTTAATCGCCTCAATACCCATCATCTTTAATTTAGGTTCGGTGTACTGTACGCCTTCAGAGTTATGTACATTCAGAATATATCTTTTCTTTGCAGTCCATATACCTTTGTCTGCGATTACTTCACGAGCCATTTCCATACGAGGTTGATAACCATTCATTACATAATAAAACTCGTCAAATGATTTTTTTAGTAGAGGTTCAAAATGTTCTTGAGATATTTTATCAAGAAACTCTACAGGGTTTGGTGGATTGAATTTACTAACAAATGGTTCCATATTAATATATACGGAGTCAGTATCAATTGCAATCACATAATCATCATCAGTTTTTAACATCTTATTCATATTCTCATTGATTGCTTTCTCAGCCCATTGAATAACAGTCTGACCTGTCAAAGTTACAGACTCTGCAAGTGCATTGTCAAAGTATTTAAAGTATTGATTACCCATTGCACCATACAAAGAGTTAAGAAGAATCTTTGTTGTGTATTGACTGTTGTGTAATTTGTTTATCTCATACTGTAGTTCTTTTTCTTTTGTTCTTTCATAGTCAGATTGTGCCTTCAACATTTCTTTTTTGATTTCAGTTCTTTCTTGATAGAAGTCAACAATCAACTCTGGGATAATACCAAGTTTGTCTTTTTTAAATGCAACACCTGATGAACAAACTGCATACTTATCACTTATAGGTTTGTTTCTATCACAATCTAGATAATGTTTGATACTCTGTGGAAATCTTGGTTCAGCGATTGTTTCTGGTGAAATGTTTTGTTGCACAATAATATTAGGATATAGAGAATTCAAATCAAATGATACAACCCATTTGTGTTCGCCGACTTGAGGTTCTTTTACATAACCACCTGCAATCTTTTTTGTTTCGGTGCCAGGATTGCCTACTATATTATATTCAACCTTTTTAATACGATTGACTGGTGACATAATATTTTTACTTAACATTCTACGATACAAAATAGATTCCCATATCGCAGTTGTTCCAAATGCATTTTCTATGTTCACACCACCCTTGTATGCGATTGTAAGACACAAGGAGATGAGGTTAAGTCTTTGGTCAAGTCTATCTACCAACTCAACGTCTTTGATATTATAATCAATAAACATCTGATGATTTTCTTTGTATAATGTGTATAGATTACCAAATTCTTCATATGATAATTTACGTTCATCTAATACAACATGTCCAACATGGTCAAGTCTGTATGATTCTAGTCTACCAAATATACCGTACCCAAACTTCTGAAACAAGTCAAGATAGTCTGCCTGTTGTATACCAACAATGTCATAAGTTTGTAGTTCTTTATTCATCTGAAAAGATGTTTCTGCCTTTACTAATTTCCAAGGTGATAATTCACGAATTGCCTTATCACTTATTGTATTGCGAATACGATTGATTAAGTATGGTATGTCAAAGAATGTTATGTTCCAACCAGTAAGAATGTCAGGCATATTCTTATTCCAATACATAAGAAACTTACCAATCAAGTCTTGTTCAGTCATACACTTAACATAATTGATTTTACCTTTTAGTCTATCAAGTACTGTTTTCTCTGCATCATAATCACCAAGACCCCATACTTGATAGATATCCGATTTACTTGACTTGACTGCAATTGATATAATAGGATAGGCCGCTTCTTCTGGTGTAGGGAAACCATCATCACTTGCGACTTCTATATCAAAATTAACAACATTGATATCACTTATATTGAACTCAATGTCATTGGGAAACTTTTGTGTGATGAATTCGTGTAGATAATTAGTTGTGCCGAAGATAGGAAAATCTTCAACATCTTGATATCTTCGTACGAAGTCAGATGCACTTCGCATTGTGTCAAATCTTTGTTTCTTTAGATTGTGACCGAAGATAGATTTTAATTGTGTTTTTTCTTTTGATGGTAAGTAGAGAGTTGGTGAGTGTTTGACTCGATATGTTTCTTGTCTACCATAATTGTATCCACGATACAATATATCATTACCATAACGATTGACTGATGTGTAAAACTTCATAATATAATTATACAATATTCTTTCATAAAAGTAAAGAGGTGGAGTAAAAAAACTCCACCTTTTACGAACTACTTCAGTTTTGAATAAGAAGCACGATTAATAGCGACTAAGATATCGCCCACAGATACGCCTTCAGCTCTTGCGAACTCTCTAGCTGCCTCTGCTTGTTTTTCGATTTTACTTTTCGCACCGAAGTGAATGCCAAAGAGTTTATCTGATACTTTGTTAAGAAAGTATTTTTCAGTCGGACTCATTGAGTAGTTTAGCATTGTTGTCATCTTGTTTTTTCCCCTTAATAGATTGATTAATTGCTATTTTTTGGGGACGCCTCTCTTCTGGTATTATTTTCTCCAAACTAATTGAAAGAAGACCATCCTCAAGAGATGCTCCAGTAACTTCTACAAATTCGGATAGTCTAAATGACCTTTCGAATTTTCGTCCACTGATACCTTTATGAACATAAAGTTCTTGATTTCTACGGTGTTCTCTATTACCTTTGATGGTTAAGATGCCATCATGCACCGCTATGTCTAAATCTTTTTCTTTAAATCCAACTAGTGCCAATTCTATAATGAATTGGTCATCATTCAGTTTCACCACATTATGAGGTGGGTAATGGTCCTTCTGATGAGAAGTTGCCATTCGTTCTAAATCATTGAAGATGTGGTCGAAACCGACAAACGCCCCTCGTGGGAACGTAAAAGTATTGCTTACCATAGTTTCCTCCTAATAAAAGCAAGGTTGTAGAATAGAGCCCGATAACTCGGTACTCATTACTATATATACAAATTATATATTAGAATTGATTAAATGTCAATATTTTATATGATAATATCGCTTATTTTTGAATAACCAGCTAAGGTTATTCTTTTACCTTTAGGTTCTACTTTATGAGCACAGCTTCCATTTTGACATAATATTTCACCTGTAGATAAACTAATATTAGAATAACCATCAAATTCCCAATCTGTATCACCAATTAAATTTAAACAAATTAAATATGTAGGTGTTTCTTGAGTATAATCTTCGTGCCAATCAGTACCCAAATCACATACTTCTTCACTTATCCAACCAGCGATTAAATGTGATTTAAATACTTTTGAAAATAGATGTTCTGAAAAAGCCCTTACTATAGGAATATTAGGCACTTCTTCATTAATATTTTTTAATCGAAATTTTATAAATCCTATATTAAGTCTTTGTTGACCCATAACAATTTTATTTTCATGTTTAGTTTCATAAACATAGTGATTAAAATCATTCCACCATTTATCATGCCAATGTTCAAAATGCAAATAAGAATTTAGTTTTAAAGGACCTTTACCTTTTTTATAGGCTTTTGAAATTAATTCAACATTCTTATCACATGTTTCTATAAATTTCTTTTCGTTCCACATTAATTCAATTTATTACCGATATTGTATTTTGGACACAATTCCCAATCATCCTTATCTTTAAATGAGATGATTTTGATTTGTCTTAATGGTGCAAGAGGGTCTAGTTTTATATTACTGTCTATTGTAATTAATCCCCAATCACTCATAAGTTGTGCGATTGTGTTACGTCTTGCGATATCAGATTCTTCTAAGTCTGACTTCTTACCATCAAGTAAAAATAGTTCTTTGAAATGTACAATGAAATATCTGCCTTGTTTATGTAGTATATGGCATGACTGATATAACTTCTTATCTTTTCTTGAAGCTACACCTATTCTTGTAAGTGTTTCACGAACTTTTAGGAAATCGTCTGGTTCATTCAATACTACTTCAAGCATTGAATTAGGTGTCCATTCTATAAGATTACTTTCTTCCACCTTTATATACCTTTTCTTTTAATTGTTCTATTTGTTTTTTGGAAAATAAGCGAAGGACTTGTCTTGCTTTGTCGTTGCTATATCCATAATATTCTTTAATTACTTCCACATCATTTTCTGTTTCAGGTTTAAACCACTTACTAAATCGTTTCCGTGGTCTAATAATATTTATAAAAAACGAAAATTGTAACCTGTTATCAATGTGATGATTGACATTCATTTCATTTGCCATAAGAACTGTATCTTGAAAATAAGATAGTCCACGATTGACCATGAAACCGTTGTATTGTTTCTCTGCAAGGTCATCAACCATAATATCTTTTTTAGTATCGTTGATTGCAGTTAAGTATTCAAATGGATTCATTTTATAACCTTTGTATTTGTTATTTCATTTATACCACAATGTTCTTCACATACAGATGGATAATCACCATTATACTGTATTTCATTAAAGAAATCAACCCATGTTTGTGAATTAAATATTTCACTAACAATATCATTGACATTTGAGATATGTAACTCTGGATTTAAAAAACCCTTTTCTTTAAAGTATTTGTTTCTTCTATCGCACCAACAACAAGGTAAAAAGAAACCCTCGGCTGTTAATGCAGGTTCTTTTTCAGAAACACATTTAGGTTTTAATTTAGTCTTCAACTGCGATTCTGTCAACTTTTAATTCCTCTCTACTTGGGACCATTCCCTCTGGGTGTCTACTTGATATCTTCAACATAAATTCTATATCTTGTTCTTTTGCCATTCGTATAGCTTCGTCTATGTGGTCTTCATTGTAAAGAAAAGGTATGTACTGCCATGTTATATTCGCTCCCATACTTTTTCCTAGTTTCATTATTTCCCATACATATTCACCGTCTTGATTTATTCTATAGATATGACTTTCATTCGGTAAACCGTCAAGTGCAAAACGCCAGTTCATGTTATTGTTTTCTATACTTATCTCAAATGCCTGTTTCCACCATTGTGTTTTTTTACCAGAACCATTTGTTGAAACACCTAAGTATTTTAAAACTTTAGACATCTTTAATAACTCTAAAAACTTTGGGTGATATATTGGGTCTGATACTTGACCACACAACATTACATTTGGAAAGACATCAATAATTTTTTGGTAATCATCTAAAGTAATATCACGAGCTCTAGTAACCATACTCTTATCTACCTGTCTATCACATGCAGGACATTGTAATATACATTTATTACTAATATCAAGATTTACAGTACGATTAAAATAACTTAAGTTTCTTGGTGGGTGCATACTCTTTCTCGTAATTCAGATGAACTGAAGTCATGACTTCTTGTGTTAAAAAATAGTTGCATTTTGTCTGCATCAGGTACATAACCTGTTGAACATAATTCTCTACCTGTAAAATCTCTGTCTGCATATTCTCGACCAACAAAACGAACATCTATTGTTTTCTCGTGTAGTTTAAGATAATCTAACAAATCTTTCTCTGTTTCGTATGGTACAATCTCATCTACATACTTACAAGCGGACAATTGTACATATCGTTCCACGATACTCTGTACAGGTTTATTCTTTTCTTCTCTATCAACACTTGGGTCAGACTGCAGACCTACAATCAGATAGTCGCAGTTTGCTTTACATTCTTTTAACATCGCTACATGTCCAGCATGAAACAAATCAAATGTTGAACAAGTGAAACCAATTCTTGGTTTAGGTTTAGGTATGTTATTTAAATTTGACATTGGCCATTATCTCCGTTAGACATGCAACAGTATTTAGTTCGTGGTCTGCAACAAAGGCGTTCTTATATTGATAGTCTGCAAGTATAAGAACGAGTTGAGGTATAGATGAACCATCTACAACTTCTTCCATCTTGTCATAGACATTTCGTATAATGACAGAAAAATCTACATCAATATTGTTTGCAACCCATTGTCGCATTTTCTTAAAGTCTTTCTCTTTCAAGAAACCGAATAAGTTATTATAGTTTGTATCTGATAAGTTGTCAAGAACACCAGAGTCGATTGTACCACTAATAGAATATCTTTGTAGTTCATTGAGTACTCTACGCCAATCAGGACAATATTTCATTATCAGTTCGGCAATAACTTTCTTATCAAATGTTACTCCTTCATCAGTAAGAATAGTTGAAACTCTATCCATAAACTGACCTGCAAGATTGACCATTTGTTTTTTAGTTGTATTAAACTCATACAGACTACAACGAGAGTGTAGTGGTTCTATGATTCTGTTCTTGAAATTACAAGTTAGAATGAATCTGCAATTGTTTGAGAATTCTTCAATGAATCCTCTCAATGCAGGTTGAGTTGACTGTGCATTAAGATAATCTGCTTCATCTAGTATAACAACTTTGTAACCACCTTGAAGTGATACAGTACTTGCAAACTGTTTGATTTTGTTTCTTAATGTGTCAATGTTACCTTCTTCGGAACCATTGACTAAAAGATAATCTAATTGTAGTTCATTACAGATGGCCTTGGCGACGGTAGTTTTACCGAGGCCAGCACCACCTGTAAAGAGCATATTAGGTATTTCTTTGTTTTCAACAATTTTGATAAAAGTATTTTTGAGATTATCTGGTAGAATAACATCAGATATTCTCTTCGGTCGATACTTCTCGACCCACAAAAATTCACTTGACATAATATAGTTCTTATCATAAAATTATTAATCTTCAACAGTCATAGCGTCTTGTTGTTCTCTTGATTCAATGATTTGAATCATTTGAACACACTGGTCTCTTAAGGCGCCAATAGTTGAAAACTCCTCGCCTTTGAAACCACCACGTTGTGCGACTGCATCAACGACTGCAATAGAACTTCTTGATACTCTGTTTGCAAGATTTACTAATTGTTCTACTTGTGCATCTGGTTTATCTTTTGCCATCATTATCCTCCATAATTAGATGTTTTTTCAAGTGCTATCCAATATTGGATATCTTTTGATTTATTTTTAAAGTTTGATATAAATTTAGAAGAAATATTTACATCATAATCACCTGCCACTATTTTCAAGTTCTCTATATTTAGTATGAACTTAAAGTTTTCAGAATCACAACTACCTGCAACATCAATGTTATAAGAGTTTGCAGTTGCATTGTCGTTCTCTGATATAGATAGATTTATTGAACCACCTTTTGCAGTAATAATTAAATCTCTATAACCAAGTGCTGATGAAGCGCTTCTTAATTTAGATAGTGTTTTTTCATCTAGTGTAAACTTAACTTCAGCCTCTGGCATAGTAATATCTTTTTCTGAAGTAGTAATAGTATCTGGTGATGAAAAGAAATACTTAACACCTGATAAACCACTTGCATCTTTGATTGTTACAAAGTTTTCACTAAACTCTAGATTTGGTTTATCTACGAGAGAAAGAACACTAATAAACTGGTTCAAATCATAGATAGCGAATTGACTAGGGAATTCAACATCAACATGTGCCCTTGTCAAAACATTTCTTGCTTCAGATATAGTTCTAATTTCATTACCAGGCTTAATCAGTATGTTCTGATTTATGGTAGAAAAATTTCGCAATACCTGAAGAACGTTTTCATTTAGTTCCATAATATACTCCTTAAATTAATTCTCTTATTATAACAGTTATTGTTCACTTTGTAAATATGTTTTTATTTTACTAAAGTTTTTCTCTTTATGAAATTCAATCTTGTCGTCAAATTTGCCATCAAGAATATCTCCTTTGTGTGATATCACAAATATATTACTATCATCTGGTAGTGTATGAAGTATCTTAAATAGATTCTCTACACCATCATAGTCAAGACTTGAATCAAATGTTTCATCAAGTATCAATAGATTTGTTGATACAGAGTTTTTCATTTTGGCAATTTGACGCCAAGTAAACAATAAAGAAAGGTCGATTCTTTGTTTCTCGCCTTCAGAGAATGAGTCGTAACTAAAATCATCTCTGTGTCTTGAACGAATAGTTTCTTTAAACGATTCGTCTAGGTCAAAGTGTACAAAGAAGTCTAATACTTGAAGATACTGGTTAGTCAATTTATTAATGACTGGAAGATATTGTTTGATAATTTTCGTCTTTATACCAGTATCTTTAAGTAACTCGCCGATAACTTGATTATAAGAATACATATCAAAGACATTCAGTTTATCTTCAGTCGTCTTATCTTTATCCTTATTCAAGGTATCTAAATCTGTTCGAGCCTGTTGTAAGTCTGCAATCGCAGTACTTGACAGGTCCTTATCAATTTCTGATATTTCTTTTTGCAGAGTCTTTATCATCTTATTGTTTGAGTTGATAGTACTCTGATTATTTCTCATTTCTGTTAGGTGAACGTTAACACCCTCGATTGTATCGCCAACACTCTTTTCTTGTTCCGTAGCATTGTCGTACGCCGTTTGGAATTCTTTTGCCTTATCTTTGGCGTTGCTAATCTTCTCATCTCTTAACTCCTGACTTATATTTTGAGAACAGG
>Ga0222719_10004644_pt1 | contig 12031 bp, 2 predicted proteins | sample C33_34DmetaG_FD_165039 | JGI IMG/M metagenome (GOLD analysis project Ga0222719, IMG submission 165039) | Estuarine water microbial communities from San Francisco Bay, California, United States - C33_34D | ecosystem: Environmental > Aquatic > Marine > Unclassified | place: USA: California...
TGACGGTATCGGCGCTTGGGTTTTAAATAACGGTAGAGCTGAACTAGTATCAGTGTTTACTTACTATGCACAGATTGGTATGTTTGCTGAACGCGGTGGTGTAATTAGAGCAACCAACGGTAACTCATCTTATGGTGATTATGGTTCAGTTGCTGACGGTAATGACCCTACTGAATCTCCTAGATTTGCTGAAGTTAATAACAGAGTTGAACAAGCCGAAGTAGCATCAGCATTTGCTGGCGAAGTTAATGATGAAATCCTTATATTAGAATATAATCATGCAGGTGAAAACTATTCGTTCGCTTCATACTCATTCCAAGGTGCGGGTGTTAATGCTTCGGTAGTTCATGAAGAAATAAGGGATGACTCGGTTTTTCAGGCTTTGGTTAAAAATGCTCCTGGAGATTCAGGAGGAACTGAAGGTGCTGGCGGATATTCAAACATAGGTAACAACGCACAGTTAGGAACACTTACTACCTTAACTCTTGCAACTAATGATAATAGCACCGAAGCACAATTATTAGGATTAAGATTGCTAATTACTTCCGGGCAGGGTGCAGGACAATATGGATATGTAGATTCATATAATCCAATAACCTTAGTAGTTAATGTTTTAAGAGAATCAGATGGTAAGCCAGGTTGGGATCACGTAATTCCAGGAACACCGATACGTGAACGATTATTCACAGACAACACTTATAGATTCGAACCAAGACCAGTATTTTCTGATCCAGGATTTGTTGCTAGTGATATTACACTGCCAGTTACACAGGCTTGGAACGATATAGTATATGGCGAAACTGAAGAAGTGTATAATAACATAGCAGGATCTGCAGGAACTGGAGAAGTTATAGGAGTTACACCAGTTCCAGCAACTTTTGATATTGTAAAAGTAGGAAGAAAGTATACAGTTGCAATAGATGAAAAAGGTGCTGGGTATGAAGCAGGCCAGATCATTACAATTAATGGATCGGTTTTAGGCGGTGTTGACACTGAACATGATATTATAATAACGGTCAGAACTGTTTCTGATGATAGCACCAACTCTATTACATCTTTTGATTTTGAAGGAACAGGAAATAGTGGAAAATTTGTGGCATTACCACTAACCAGTAACACACTTGCATATTCTTCTGATGCAGAAACTTGGGATACTTCTTTACTTGCTGGCAACGGGATACATCATGGCGCTGCTGGTAATAATAGATTTGTTGCAATAAGAAAGGCATCTGATAGTGTTGCTTATTCACTAAACGGCAGCACTTGGACTACTAGAACACTTCCAGTTTCAGGACAATGGACAGGAATAACACATGGAAATTTAGGCGGCACCTACGGCACAAGAGGAGTGTTCCTTGCTGTGGCAGAAGATGGAGACAAAGCAGTTTATAGCAGAGACGGCGGAATAACTTGGACACAAACAACATTGCCAGATATCGGTGATAGCTCATTCAACCAATGGATCGGTGTTGCATATGGTAAAGGAAAATTTGTAGCAGTTGCTAATAGTGGAAATTTTGCAGCAATTGGCGAATACAATTATGTTACTGACGTATGGACTTGGTCAACAACTATCATGGATGTTATTGCTGACAGTTCTGTTAAGGACTGGCAATCAATTGCATACGGTAACAACAGATGGGTAGTAGTTTCAAGCACTGGCGATGTTGGATATAGTCTTGATGCGCAAGATTGGTTTGGTGCAACAATGCCTTCGCAGGACGGATCAACTGCACACTTTTGGAAACAAATAAGATATGGACAGGGTGTATTCTTTGCTGTTGGATCAACCGGAAGTAGAGAAGTAGGAGCAGACTTACTTGCAGAAGAATCAACATTTGCCGCAACATCATATGGTGGTGATTATTGGACCGAACGACAGTTTGAATCTGCACAAAATTATGGAGCGATAGGCTTTGGAAATCCTGACATAACACTAGGTGACTCAACAACCCAATCAAATAGCACAGGAACTTGGGTAGCACTTACTGAAGGTTCGACAAACGTTGGGCAGAAAGTTTACACAGGATGTAAAACTAGAGGAAGAATTATCACAGAAGGCGGAAACATAAAAACAGTTAGATTATGGGAACCAGGAAGCGGTTACAGATCTTCTGGACCAACTCTAGAAATTATTGATCCAAAAAACACATCAGACGCATATGTTGAAATGCGAACGGGAGATGCTGTATTGGCACAGCCTGGGTGGATTAATAGAGGAGTTGGGTATAGAACAAGTTCGACCACTGTTGAAGTTTTAGGAGACGGATTTGCTGACATACTACCAAACGGTCAAAATCTTAGTATTAGCGGGCTAGAATTAATTCCTGGTCCGGGTGCTCAATTTAGATTTAGAGGAGATACCGTTAACTTTTACACAGTTCAATCAGTTGTAAATGAAGCATTTGATCCAGCACTAGATGGAACATTGACTGCAACCTTTAGAGTAACACCTAAATTAACACTTAATGATTTCCTAGAACATACATCTCAAGTAGAAATTAGAGAAAGATATTCACAGGTTAGAATTACAGGGCATGACTTCCTTGATGTAGGAACGGGTAACTTTGCTGAAACTAACTATCCTGCTATCTATGCCGATGGAGCAGCATTTACATATGCTCCTGAAAATGAAGTTTATGAGACAGCCGGCGGCAGAGTATTTTATGTATCAACCGACCAAAGCGGTAACTTCCGTTGCGGTGAATTATTTGCTGTTGAACAGGCTACAGGTATTGTAACAATTAGTGCGGACTTCTTTGACTTCCAAGGGTTAACTGAATTAGCATTGGGCGGTGTAAGATTAGGCGGCTCTGGTGCAGTTGTTAGAGAATTTTCAACAGATCCTCTGTTTACCCAGGACAGTAATAATGTTGTTCCAACACAGAGAGCAATTGCATCATATTTACAGAACAGGTTGAACGTTGGTGGATCAGATTTACTTACAGCGAGCTTTATTGCAGGAACTGTAAAAGTGGGTCCTGGAGAAATTTCAAATGTAGCAGGACTAGAAGTTACTTTCCCTAAATTAATGAAATTTGAAGGTGAAGAATCTGGAATAAGTGGTAGTATGATAGCCCAAACAATGTTCTTTAGATCATTTGACCAATAAGGAGTGACTATGAGTAATTTGCATAAATATAACATAACAAACGGAAAAGAAAATGGCAGAGTTTAAACTAGGTAGAATTAGATTTGTTTGGAAGGACAATTGGTCTGCATCCACACAGTATTACATTGATGATGTGATTAGATATGGTGGCCGCACATATATTTGTGCTGTTTCACACGTTTCTGATAATGATTTTTATGTAGATTTAACTTATTCTCCTACTAGATGGGATCAAATGAGTGATGGCCAGGAATGGAAGGGAGACTGGACAGCATCAACATTTTACAAACAAAACGATGTCGTAAAATACGGCGGACTAGTTTATCTTGCTAACACTTCTCATACTTCAAATGCAAGTTTAGGCACCGGTGCAGCAGGAGCAGAAGCAGCAACAGGATTAGAAGCAGATCAAGCAAAATGGGATTTGTATGCCGAAGGATTTGACTGGAAAGAAGATTGGTCTATACTAACTAGATACAAAGTAAACGATTTAGTAAGATACGGCGGCTATACTTATGTTGCCAAGATAGGACACACATCAGCAGCCTCAATAGCAGACGGCCTAGAGTCTCAGCCTAGTTATTGGCATACTTTTAATCCTGGAATTGAATACAAAAATAATTGGATTGATGGCACTAGATATAAAGTTAATGATGTTGTAAAAAGAGGTGCAGGTCTATGGATTTGTATTTTAGCACACACATCTACTGCTGATTTTGCAGCAGATACTACATCAGGATATTGGAGTCAGTTTGTAGAAGGTTTCGAATATGAAGGTGACCATGATGCTGCTACATTATACCAAATTGGTGATATCGTAACATATGGTGGTAATCAGTATGTTGCAAAAACAAATCACACAGGAACTACTCCAACCACAAGTGGACAAACTGATTGGGATTTATTATCCGAAGGCATAGATTGGCAGAACGAATGGACTAATTCTACTTCGTATAAAATAGGACAAGTTGTAAGCCTGAGAGGCTATACATATATTTGTATTGCTGATAGTCCTAGTGCTTCGATAACTGTCACTGCAACAGACGGTCCGAGCAAGATCTTTACTGCTGACGATACAGCAGATTTATCTATAGGGATGTCAATACAGTTTACAGGAACATCTTTTGGTAATATTTCTACCGATGCAACTTACTATGTTACATCTATAGATAGTGCAACGACATTTAAGATAAGCACGACTTTAGGCGGAACTGACTTTACGCCAACAACAGCCACAGGATCACTAACTGCTGTCGCAGCGGTTCTACCACCAAACGCATCCAATTGGAACAGATTAAACAGTGGTATTGCTTGGCAAGGCACATGGACGGATGATGCAGAATATAGACTTGGCGATGCTGTAAGATTTGGCGATAACGCATATATTTGTATACAAAATCACCGTTCGGAAGCAGATGATGGATCAACAATCGGCGAACAAGGCGGCGGCGCAGAAAATTCAAGACCAGATCAAGATACAGCAGGAAATTACTGGAATGTTCTTTCAATAGGAAACGACACTTCTGTATTATCTACAAGAGGTGACTTAGTTTATTATTCAGGATCAGGACCTACAAGATTACCGATTGGTAAAACTGGACAAGTTTTAATTTCAGATGGGGAATTACCTACGTGGACTGCTCTTGGTCAAGTTGATCAAGTTTATTATGTTGCACCACATGGAGTTGATCTTCCTAATCCAGATTATGGTTCTACACTTGATAGACCTTTTAAAACTATTAGATACGCATGTGAGCAAGTTGAACAAGGTCCAAGAAATCCTAATGCACAACGCTTATTAGAAATGAACAGAGCCTTCTTACAGAGAGAAGTTTCAAGTTATCTAGAATACCAAGTCGATAACGCAGCAGGCGGAAGTATTTGGGAAAACTTTGATTATGACGAATATAAATGTGAAAGAGATCTTGGATATACTATCGACAGACTAATTTGGGATTTAGGACACGGCGGTAACCTAAAAATAAGAGCAGCAGCACTTTCGTTTGTTAACGGATTTAGTGCAGATGGTGAATTTTCAGCAGCATCAGAAGATAAAGTTTACGGCGGCGCAGGATTGGCGGCAGAAGCAGAACAGTCAGTTGCAGCATATACATATCTAGAAACAATTATCGGTAGTGTATTAGCAAACACAGCACCAGCAACTGCATATCAAAATGCAGATGATTCTAGTGCAGTAGCAGCACAATACATTGATGAGGATTATACAACTGAAGCAGGTGTAACAACTACTGTTGGAACACTATTGAAGATTATAACAGACACAATTACAGCAGGCGACACAAGTAAAATTCCAGAAAGAGTTGTTCCAAATGTTGTAATTAATGTTAAAGCAGGAAGTTATAAAGAAGTATTACCTATCATTGTTCCAGCAGAAACAGTAATCTTAGGGGATGAAGTTCGTTCAACTAATGTTGCAGCAGCAAAAGCAAGTGATAGAACAACTGATATAAGCGATTCTTTCTATACAATTGACACATTTGAAAGATTAAGTGCAATCATTGGTGACGTAGTTTCTGGAACAGCAGTTACACCAACACCTGGTAATACAACAGCACAAGATCAAACTTGGCCAGTTGCAGATGATTCAGAAACGTCAGTTGAAACAATAAAACTTGTTGATGTAATGAAAGAACAAGTTGATTCTAGACTTGGCACTAAACATACAACTAATTTAACTGAGCCTGTAGGATACAATACTTCATACTTGGTAGGATACGGAACTGCAAAGAAAAATATTCTTGAAAATAAAAAATTCTTCCAGGAAGAAGTTGCCCAGTATATAACAAATAACTATCCTACTCTAAAATATAATAAAACAAAGTGTAAACAGGACGTTGGATTTATTATTGATGCACTAAGTTATGACTTAACATATGGTGGACATTTTCAAACTCTTAATGCTGCGAAAGCATATTGGGATGGAAACAGTTCAGTAAGTGCTCTTTCAGCATCCACTGTAACAGAAACTATTGCAGCATACGAATTCTTAAAAACTACTCTAGGAAATGTTGTAAGAGATCTTGCACCGCCTGCACTACAAGATACTATTCCACAATTTAGAAATGCGGATGCAGGTGCAGCAGCAAGAACTTTTGTTGAAGATACTTTCCAAATAGTTCTTAATACAATAGCAGGTGATTCAACAGGTGCAGATCTACCAAACACAACTGTATCTTCAATATCATCAAATGTTATAACCACATTAGCAGATCATGGATTACAAGTTGGAGATTCTTTTATTCCTTTGGAAACTGATAAGAACTTAGTAAAGGATACAAAATATTGGGTGGCTAGTATTCCAGCAACTGATGAATTAACAATTAGTGAGACATTTGGCGGATCTACATTTACACTACTTGACGGCAGTGGATTAAGTATTCCGGCACATAAAGAAGACTATCCAGCAGTAACAGACGGTGTAAGTTCAACAACAGCACTTATTACCGCTGCAGAGACCTTAGATGCGCAGCAAGAGGCATTAGTTACACTAGTCGACAGTTATATTTCAACAGAATATCCTGATTTAGTATACAACGAAGCCAAGTGTAAGAGAGATACGAGATTAATTCTTGAAGCAGTAATGTTTGACTTTATGTTAGGTAATGCTGCGGCAAATGCAGACTCTACGAACTTTGCAACACACATTGCAGGACTATCATATTTAAGAAGCACAGCAAGTGACGTGTATACACTAGGACAAAAAGCAGCAACAAGAGCTTCATACAAATATTTGGCTGGAGTTATTGCAGGAGACACAGCAACATACTTAAACAGTGATGCTACAGCAGCAGCAAGAGTTGAGTTACTAATGGATAAATTAGATACAATTTTCTTTGGTGCTACTAATGAAGGTAATGTATGTGCAACTGAACTTCGTGTTAGAGATTATGCTAGATTAAAATTAGAACAAAATAGAACATTCATTCAGGATGAAATTGCAGCATACATTGACGGAACGTTTAGTGACACTGCTACTAACACAACTGTGACAACTAATGTAATTACAATTAGTGACACTAGTTGGTTAAAAAGAAATACAGCAATTAAATTTACAGGAACCGGCTTCGGCGGCGTAGAAGTAGATACAACATATTATGTTCAAGATGTTGTTAGTGCAACTACATTCACTATAGGAACTACTAGATATGCAACTACAGCGGTTACACTTACAACAGCAACTGGCAGCATGGGGCTTGAACTAGTATATGATAGTGCATTGTGTGCTAGAGATGTTGGAACATACATTGATGCATTAAAATGGGATCTACAATGGACTTCAAATTATAGATCAAGATATGTTGCAAGATACTATGCTAACGCAGTTCTCGGATCACAAGAAGAAGACTTTTATTACCTACGCAACGGAACTGGTATTAGAAATCAAACAATGGACGGCTTGAACGGTAGTCTATTACCTGAAAATGCATACGGAACTTCAAGGGTATCAGCAGGCGCTTACTGCTCGTTGGATCCAGGTTGGGGACCAGCAGACTTTAGAACTTGGATTGTAGCACGTTCACCTTATGTGCAGAACAACACTACATTTGGTTATGCAGCAATAGGACAAAAAATTGACGGTGCACTACACGACGGCGGTAACGATTCGATTGTGTCAAATGACTTTACGCAGGTTATAAGTGACGGTATCGGTGCTTGGGTAGCAAATAACGGTAGAGCTGAACTAGTATCAGTGTTTACATACTACTCACACGTTGGTTACTTGGCAACCGAAGGCGGTAGAATCAGAGGAACTAATGGTAATAACTCATACGGTGACTTTGGTTCAGTAGCGGAAGGATTTGACGGATCAGAAACACCAAATACTGCAATAGTAGATAATCAACTACAGTATAAAGCAACTGTAGATAGTGCAACAACTGACGGCGAAAACGAATTCTTACAATTTGAATACGGAAATGCAGGTATAGAATATACTGACATAAATTGGGGACTATTTGGAGCAGGTGTTAATGCTGCTGCTGAACAGGACAAAGAATTTAGAGATGACGGAGCATTTACCGTAAGATTATTGGATAATGTTGACGATTCAACAACTGCTCCTGAAGCAGAAGGAAACTTTGGAGGATTTGGATACATTACAAATTCAAACACTTCACAGGGTGGAACAACAACACAGATTACGCTCGCTGCAACAGATAGTGAAACTAGTTTAGCATATGTAGGTATGAGAGTATATCTAACAGCAGGAACAGGTGTAGGACAGGTAGGAACCATTGCTACTTATAATTCAGGAACTAAAATTGCAACAGTTACTAAACCATCAGACGGCACTGCTGGATGGGATCATATAGTAGCAGGAAGAACTATTGTTGCACCTGATGCTTCAACAACATATACAGTTGAACCGAGAGTGTCATTTACGGCACCACCATTCTCAACAACGGCTAAAACTTTAACAACGACAACTACTTGGGCAGACATTACATATTCTGGTATAACTGAAAGTTTTGAAAATACATCTCAAGGAACAACAAGCGGAAATGGAACTGGTGCAACATTTGATATTACTAAGAGAGGCACAAAATATCTTGTAAGATTAGACGCTGGTGGAACTGGATATGCTAGACTTGACACCATTACTATTGATGGATCTAATCTAGGCGGAATAACATCCACTAATGACATTGATATAACGATTACTAGTATAAATTCCGCGACTGGGGCAATACTAGCATTTGATCAGTCAGGAGTTGGCGCAGGCGGAAACTTTGTTGCATTACCTAGTGCAAGCGGAAACACTGTAAACTACAGTGTAGATGGAACTACATGGGCAGCAGCAACTACATTGCCAGTTTCCACTACATGGACATCACTAGCAGGCGGAAGATTAACACTAACTGAAACTGCTGGAGAATTTGTTACAGGAAGATCATACACAATTGTAAACACTGGAGATACTCCTTGGTCAGCAATTGGATCAAGTTCAATTGTTGCAGGCACAGTATTTGTTGCAACAGGCGTTGGAACATTTACATCAACTGCTGGAACAGCAACTCCTAATGCTGAAAGAATTATAGCAATTGCTGGCGGATCAGGAATTGATGACACTACATTCTCAGAAGATGGCGGTGTAACGTGGACAGCAGGAGGAAACCTACCATCTACAGGATCATGGAGCGATGTAGGATATGGTGCTGGTAAATGGATGGCTGTTAAATCAGGATCAAATGAAGCAGCAATTACACTAGATGGCGGCGCAACATGGACAGCAACTGATGCATCATTACCAAGTTCAACTACTTGGGTTTCAGTAGCATACGGTGGCGGATATTGGGTAGCAGTTTCAGACACGGATGCTGTTGCATACTCTGCAGACAGCGGCGCAACATGGACAGCAGGTTCAGGGTTAAGTTCATCGCAATGGGGCAGCGTAACTTGGGGTAATAACAGATTTGTTGCTGTTTCATCCACAAACGGAACTCTTGCAGCATATTCATTAAATGGTGCTACGTGGGTAGAAACTACACTTCCATCAACAGGTGAATGGCAGCACGTTGAATATGGCCAAGGTGTATTCCTTGCAGTCACAGCAACAGCGGCTGCTGCAACATCACCGGATGGAATAACATGGACTGCTAGAACATTAAGCACAGCAGCAAACGGATTTACAGCCAGTGCTTTTGGTAATCCACAACAAACAGGAAGATTTATATCAATTGGTAGAACATCTACTGATATAGCAAGTGATACTAGAACGGGTGCAACAACACAAGCAAGAGCGTTTGTTGCAACAGAAAAAATATTTGCAATCAGAATCACGGAGCCTGGATCAGGATATACTTCAACCGCACCAACAATAACGATTACGGATCCCAACAATACATTTGAGGCTCCAACATCAGTTAGAATAGGTAAGGGATTATTAGGACAGCCAAGTTGGACCAATAGAGGAACAGGCTATGTGTCTGGTAGTGCTGCTGTTGATACAGGTGATGGATATGCAGACTTCTTCCAAAGCGGATCATTTATAGCAGTAAGAAGACTAACCAAAGTTCCACCAGTTGGATCAAACGTTGTATTTGGACATCTTCCGGCAAGAACATTTAAATTGGTTCAAGTATTATCATTATTAGGATCAAACGACGGATCATACACAGCATTCTTACAAGTGGCACCGGATGTAACTGTGTTTGACAGTCCAGTTAATGAGACTACTGTTACTATGAGAATTAGATATTCACAGGTTAGATTAACAGGACACGACTTCCTTGATATAGGAACGGGTAACTTTGCTGAAACTAACTACCCTGGAACTCCTACACAGAATCCAGTGCAGTTACAAGAAACACAAGAAAGTAATAGTGGTAGAGTATTCTATACATCCACTGACCAAGATGGTAACTTTAGAGTTGGTGAATTGTTTACAATTGAGCAGTCAACTGGTGTTGCAACATTGAATGCTGATGCATTTAATATTTCAGGACTGCAAGAACTATCACTGGGAGAAGTTACACTAGGTGGAAATTCAGCAAGTGTAACGGAGTTCTCAACAGATCCGTTCTTTACTGAAAATAGCGATAATATTGTTCCAACACAGAGAGCAATTAAATCCTTTATTAACTCACAAATTGGTGGCGGTGGTGCTGCACTTAACGTAAACAGTGTTACTGCTGGATTTATTTTGATTAATAACAATCAGATTACAACCACAACTGGAGCAGTTATTGAAATGAAGGCTACATTTAACTTCCAGGGCGGCGTAACAGGGTATCCGCTAGCATTTAACTACTTTTTGACATAAATAACATTGGAGAACAAATAAAATGGCAACAGGAATATTAGGAACAAAAGATTGTGCAGCAACAACGTATGAAGCGTTGTATACTGTGCCTGCTGATACTTTTAGTGTCGTTAGCATTAGTGTTTTAAACAGAACAGCCGCTAACAAAACCATTAGATTAGCAGTTACAGCAACAACACCACCAATTGCACCAAACAATGCTGAGTTTATAGAATATGAAGTTCAGTTATCACCAAATGGTGTATTAGAGAGAACGGGTTTAGTATTGGATGCTAATAAGAGTATTAGTGTTTATTCTAGCGACACTGGAGTTTCTGCTGTGGCAATGGGCATAGAAACAGCAACGGCGTAATTGATAATTAGGAAAAAATAAAATGGCAAGAAGAATAGCAACAGGAAGAGCGGGAGGTATCCTTACAGGGGGTATCCTTGTTGAAAAAGAAAATACTCTGACAGCCAGAGAAAATGATAACGTCAAGATTGAACCCAAAGGAACAGCCATTTTTGAAGTTGTTGGTAATCAGCAATTGAACAGTCAGGGTGATCTTAGATTTGCAGATTCTGATTCTAGTAACTGGGTTGCTTTCGAAGGTCCAGCGACTATTAGTTCTAATGTAACATGGACACTTCCAGATGCAGATGCAACAGAAGCAAATCAATCATTGGTATCAGATGGTGCAGGAACATTAAGTTGGGTAACAACAGGAGCCCAGATTACAGATAACACAGTGGATGCTACTGTAAACTATCCGATTTTTGGAACATCGACAACAGGAACATTGTTAAATGTTAGAACAAGTTCATCAAAATTAACATATACTCCATCAACAGGAACACTTGAATCCGATGCAATGATTGTAAACGGAACTATAGATGCTCTTAGAGAAGAAAATGCATACACTGCATCACACACATTTGTCGCAGCAGACCAATCAAAAGTAGTCAACATGAATAACAGTTCAGCTGCAACACTAACAGTTCCCAATGACACCACATACACTTTTCCAGTAGGAGCAATTATTTACTGCTATAGAAACGGCAGTGGAAATGTAACCTTTGCTGTAGAAGCCGGCGTAACAATTAACAAAGTTGGAACAATGGCACAATACGAAGAATTTTACATTAGAAAAAGAGCA
>Ga0222719_10004646_pt1 | contig 12029 bp, 12 predicted proteins | sample C33_34DmetaG_FD_165039 | JGI IMG/M metagenome (GOLD analysis project Ga0222719, IMG submission 165039) | Estuarine water microbial communities from San Francisco Bay, California, United States - C33_34D | ecosystem: Environmental > Aquatic > Marine > Unclassified | place: USA: California...
TACATTGACCAAGACAGTGGACAGTTTGTAAGCATTGGTGTAAGTCAAGGACTACGTGACACACTGTATGAAAACAAAATTAACCCATTCACAAACTTACCGGGTACTGGACTAGTTGTATATGGTCAGAAGACTACGGCTACAGAACCAAGTGCATTGGATAGAATCAATGTAGCAAGATTGGTTAACTACTTACGTAATCAACTTAACATTGTGGCTCGTCCGTTTGTGTTTGAACCAAACGATCCTATCACACGTAACGCACTGTTAGCAACAGTTAATAGTTTGTTAAATGATTTGATTGCTAAACGTGGTATTACAGATTACCTAAGTGTTTGTGATACCACAAACAATACGCCAGAGCGTATTGCCAGAAACGAACTGTATGTAGACGTTGCTATACAGCCAACTAAGGCAGTAGAATTTATCTACATACCAATTAGATTGAAGAACCCAGGAGAAATCCAAGACGGCAATCTAGCACCGGTAGCCAATCCAGGAACAGGAGCATAAGACATGGCAGTATCATCCTTAACAAGATTCACAGTACCTCTAGGTGGAGACCAAAGTGCTTCCACCCAGGGTCTGTTGATGCCAAAATTAAAATTCAGATTTAGAGTCAGTTTTGAAAATTTTGGTGTAAGCAATCCTAAAACAGAATTAACCAAACAGGTTATGACGTTCGCTAGACCACAGTTAACGTTTGACCCAGTGGAAATTCCTGTGTACAACAGCCGTGTTTATATTGCAGGCAGACCAACATGGAGCGCAGTTACAACATCTCTGCGTGACGATGCTGGCGGCAATGTAACACGTCTAGTAGGCGAACAACTTCAGAAACAGTTTGACTTTATGGAACAGGCCAGTGCAAGCAGCGGTATTGACTATAAGTTTATTACTAAATTAGAAATGCTAGATGGTGCCAATGGTAACATTGAACCTGTTGTACTAGAAACGTGGGAACTATATGGCTGTTTCCTAACTGACGTAAACTACAATGACGCAGACTATGGCAGCAATGAACCAATGACTATCACTATGAGCATACGTTACGACAACGCCATTCAAACAACTACACCTGGTGGAGTAGGCAATGATGTAGCACGTACCAACGGCACAGTGGTAACAGGTTAATTTATAATCACCGTGACAAAGACCCACTTACGAGTGGGTTTTTTGTTGAATAAATATTATATATGGCTACCCTTTATAACAGCGATTTAAAACCTTTGGCATCTGGTGAGTATACGCATTACTATGACCATGCCACAAAGTTGTTTCTTGCTGACAATTACAGACTAGCACCTAAACAAAAGTTTCTTTACTATGTTTGTATAAACATGAGTCAGGATGCAGTGCAGGGTATCCTACCAGGCTTTGGTGGTAATGACCCTGTAAGTAGTCAAAGTTTAATAGAACAATACGAAACAGGCTTACTAGCAAAAAGAGTAGAACTGCCTAGATTTAACATAGAAACACGTACACTTAAAGCCTACAATAGGAAAAATATATTTCAAACTGGTATAAGATACGACCCACTTAACATTACTTTTCATGACGACGCAGCAGATACTGTAACAAAATTTTGGAATGATTTTTACACTTATTATTATAGAGACAGTGATTACGATGCACAACTTTACACCGTGCCGCACAAATATCAACCCAGACCGAGAGAGGGATGGGGATTTACACCACGTAACAGTAATCTAAAACCGTTTTTACGTAATATACAGATTTTCAGTTTACATAACAAACGTTTTACTGAATACCTCTTGATTAATCCTGTAATCACAGCATGGCGTCATGGAGACCATGACAGCAGTGCAAGCAACGAATTAATGGAAGCAACCATGACGGTGGAATTTGAAACCGTCAAATATAGAACAGGTTTTGTAAACCCAGTTGATGTCAACGGCTTTGCAGTAATACACTATGATGACACTCCCAGTCCTATCAGCAATAGTACAACCAACATATTTACAGATGCAGGCCTAGTTGGCGCACTGCAGGAAGGCAGCACAGATTTATATAGACCAGATGGCAGCGGTGATGGCGCTGGTATATTAGGCAGTGTACTGAATGCTTATAGATTTTATAATAACCTCAAAGACACTAATTTTTCTCAACTTGCCAAAATTACCTTAGGTCAGGTTGGTGCTCAAATATTAGGCGGCACGATTAATGGTGCTTTTGATAATGTATTTTTCCCAACCGCAGGCGGCAGTTCTGGTTATGGGTCCAGTTACGGCGGCAGTCAGATAGGACAGCAAATAAGTCAAATATTTGGTAATCCAACCAGTCAAACCACATTTGGTCCGCAGGCAACAATCGGTGGGCAAAATGCCGCACTAACTTTGGGAGCAGGCATAAGTTTACTTCAAACGCCGACAAACAGTAGTTACAGTCGAGGAGTAATATCACAGGGATCGAATCCTCCTAACCCAGCAAGCACCGCACTATACTCAGTGCTACAGAACAGTGACAGTATTACAATAGGTGCAGATGGCCAACCTACTTCTAGTTTAACCACAGCCTATATATTAGACAGCACTGGCACAGGAGTCATTTCTGAATTTCAAACAGTGGGTACTCAGTCAGGTACATACGATCCTAACAACCCAGCCAACAACGTAAGATATATTCAAGAAAGTGCAGATCAAAACGGACAGATTGTTAGGAAGTATAAATATGCAGATGATACTATAGTATGGTTCAACGAAGCAGGTGATCAGGTTCGTATTGCTCCGGGTAGTGGTGTAAATCCAAACAATATTAATACTAATCCAGCAAACACTAGAGATTTGGTTCAAGAAGGCAAGAATGTTAGTGCTACTCAAGCACAATACTATACTGATCCTGTCACAGGAATTACAAGAGTAGTAGATGGCGGAACTCCAGGCCTGGTAAGAAACACACTGAGTTCAGTTGGCGGGGGAATAGCAGGGCTTGCAGTTGGCAGTGAATTATACGGCAGTTTGAACAAAGCGTTTGGCGGCGGCATCATAGGGCAAACCGTTGCTGCAGGAATAAGTGGCGTAGCAGGAACGGCTGTGGGTGTAGGGGTCAACAACTTAGTACAGACTGGATTAGATTATTTCTTAGGAGTACCTGGCCAATCATTTAATCCTGTGACTGGAAAGATACAGAACGTGGTCAGTTCACAGGTGGGTACTGGAGCCTACACCAGTCAATATCCTGCACAAAACGCTATCAGTGTTGTCGACAACGGAAATGGTACTCGTACTGTTAATACAGTTGATGGTGGTAGTAGCGTTGTAAACAACAGTGACAACAGTATTGTCAGCAGTATTAAAGGTGCGTTTGGGAACTTTACTAATTGGTTAGGCAGTTTGGGACAGAATCAAGACGCCAGTGTGCTGTTACCAGATCCAGGAATAAAAATAGTGACAGACAGTTTTGGAAATCCTGTATATAGCGGATTCGGTGATTATCTTTATAGCGGCGGAACTCCAGGGCAATTTGAGAAATACATGCAAGATGGGGCAATGGATCTAGCAGCTTGGCAGAGTTATGATCGTGTGTTTAAAAGTGGGCCTTCATACGACAGTACATTTTTGTCTTTTCTTCAATCAGACGATTTAGGAGTTTAAATGTCAGACACAACCTATAATCCTCAACAACCCAGCAACTTAAATTCCAGTGGTACCAATAACACTACTAGATATTTCAACAATTTTTTTACACCAACATTTACTGTAAGTTCTAATGTCAATGACGCTATTGTAAGTTATTTTCAAGAACAGACAGGTAATTTAGAAAGTGCACAGTTGTTGGCACAGGCCGTTATAGACACAGCGCAGGCACAGCGTGAAGATCCAATGAGTGTGTTAACACAGTTTCAACAATTACAGAACAACGAACTCAGTCCTTTTTTAGCATTGTACCTTAATACCAGTAGAGTACCAACTAGTTTTTTAGGCATCCAAAACACACCAAAAACTAGTCCTTACGTCACCAGAACTATCCTTCCATGAGCAAATATGCACAGGGCAAATTTCAAATTCAAAACCCCAACAAGTACGTAGGCAAAGGTACTCCTACTTACAGAAGCAGTTGGGAATTTGCCTTTATGCAGTTCTGTGATAACAACCCAGCAGTATTACAATGGGCCAGCGAAGCTATACACGTTCCCTATAAAAATCCTTTTACAAATAAGAACACCATATACGTACCAGACTTCCTAGTAATCTATGTGGACCGAAATGGCAAGCGCCATGGTGAAGTCATAGAAGTCAAACCCAGCAAAGAAACTACCATGGAGGCCGCACGTACTGTCAAGGACAAAGCCGCAGTAGCGTTGAACATGTTTAAATGGGAAGCAGCCAGACACTTCTGTAAAGCACACGGCCTAGTGTTTAGAGTAGTCAACGAACAAGACATTTTCCAAGGAACCAAAAAGCGTTAAATAGTAGCATGACTAAGAAATTAGAAGAACTATTTAACTTGCCTGAGCCCGATGATTCTGAACCCGAACAGACTGTGAGCCCAGAGGAAGCTCGTAGAGCCATAGAAGCCAATCGCACAGAACTAGCAGACATTGACACGGCTATCGACAAAATCGACCAAGCACTACCCACAGTAAGGGACTTAAGTGCCAGCGACCAAGAGATGGACGAACTGGCAGAACTGGCTAAAGACAAGTTCAACGACTTAATGGATTTGGGCATGAACATGGAAGCACGTTTCAGCGGTACAGTGTTTCAAACTGCTGGCACACTGTTGGGACACGCTATTGCTGCCAAGCAGGCAAAAATGGACAAGAAACTGCGTATGGTAGACCTGCAATTGAAAAAAATGCGCTTGGACCATCAGATCAAAAAAGATCAGCAGTCGGGAGATGCTCCTGAAGCCATAGAAGGACAGGGAGTTGTACTGGATAGAAATGCCTTGCTGGCCCAAATCTTAGACAAACCTCGGCAGTAATTAGTCAAAACTGCTAAATATCGTATAATAGGAACAATTATGAAAAGTTTTAAAGCCTATCTAACAGAATCTACACGCACTTACGATTTCAAAGTGCGTATTGCAGGCGATCTAGCCACTGAAGATATCACAAAAATCAAAACCGCACTAGAACAGTATAAAGTTGTCAGCGTAAGCAAGCCAAAAACTGCACCAATACATGAAACAGAACTATTTCCTAACATGGGTCCAGTTGCTGTAAACGTAATGGAAGTCAGTGTTGCTTATCCTGCAAGAGATGACATGATCCGTGCAGCCATTAACACAGGCGCTGGCATTGGCGCAGACAGAATTCGTGTTAACGGTCCCGACGGTGCATTTGAAAGCACATTGGCTGGTACAGAGCAGAGTAATCAACCTACAGATGCTCCAGTTCTTGAAACGCCAGAAATGAAAGCCGCACCAGTACCTGAGGACTTTACCGGCGATGCACGTATCCCCAGTTTGATTAAAGAACTGGAAGAAACAAGAAAATATGAATATCCCGAAGCCGCCGGCGGAGACACTCCTGCAGCAAAGACCACAAACGAAATTCCAATGGGAAAACTAAGTGCTATGGGCAGTACTAAAAACAAAATACCTGACCCAATGAAAATGAAAGCAGGAAACGGAAAATAAATTATGAGCAGCAACATCTATGACATTCTAAACAAGTTTCAGAGTTTAGACTCCAAGCCTGATCCCAAAGTAGAACAACAGCCTAAGGCAAAAACTAGACTGCAAGAAAGCATTGACACTGTCAGTGAAAAATACATGGGTTTTAAGAAAGTTGCAGCCGCTGCTAAAGCAGGTGGTGCAAAAGATCCAGACGCTGTTGCTGCTGCTATTGGACGTAAAAAGTACGGCAAAGAAAAATTTCAAAAGGCTGCTGCTAAAGGCAAAAAACTAGGCGAAGAACAAGGTGTGGCGGAAGGCAGTGGAGATAAAAGTTTTGAAGACATGAACCGTGCTGAACTGTTAGACTATCTGAACATGAGTCCAAGAGAAGCAGCTGACATGACTAACAAAGACCTACGTGATGCCTGCGAAGAAAAAACCAAAGACGTCAGCGAAGTAGCACCTCCTGGAGCCAAAGCAGAGCGTATGGTCAAGCACATTAAAAAAGGTTATGCTAAGGACGGTAAACTAACAGATAAAGAACGCAGTATCGCTTATGCTACTGCATGGAAAGCACACAAAGCCGGTAAAGTAGAAGAAGCAACACAGGCACTACAGACTCTTGTTGCAGCAGGTATGACAGCAGAGCAGATTACAGAAGGTTGGGATGACATGCTCAAAGCTGTGGAAAAAAAGCACAAAGAACAAAAAGACAAAGAAGGCACTGGCAAGTTTGATAAAACAAAAATTTCAACAGGCACAGTATACACACGCAAGTATGACGCTGACGGTATGAGCAACACAGATGATGAAGTTAAGCCAGAAGGCGAAAAGCGCAAGCGTGGACGTCCTAAGAAAAGTGCTTTTGAAAGCAAGTCTACTGCGGAAAAAATGATTGCCGAAGCATACACTGCTGAAGGTGGCCCACAACTAGTAGACATTCCTGCTTATCAGCGTAAAGCCGCAGGACAAAACTTTCCTTTAAAAGTTGCTGACCTAGAACCCAAAGGTGTTATCAGCAGCAAGCAAGGACTAGCAGACTTAAAAAATCAACTAGGCATGAAAGAGGAAGAGCACGAAGTCAGTGCCCGTGAGCCAGAGGACATGAAGGAAGACAGTCAACTGTCTTATGAACAGGATTTGCTAAAAAAGGGAGTTGGCGATCAAATGTACAACGAACTTGAAGCAGCCATGCAAGATCCAAATTTTGATTTGACAGCCAATGAGCCATTGTACAATGCACTGTATGACTATTACACAGATAACAATGAAATGCCCTACGATGTAGCAAAAGCACGTACAGGTACTCCTGATGAGTGGATCATGAACAAAATGCAGGAACTGTTTGGCAGCACAGATCAAGAACAACAAGGACCAGAGGATAACAACATGGATAAAGAACTAGCAGAAATGATGCGACTTGCTGGCATGCCAGTTAATGAACAATCATCTAACGATGCAAAGAAAGTATCTAAAGGTGTATGGGCAATTGCGTCCATGGGCGGTGGTGATGCTGGCTACGAATGGTTAGATCGGTGGAATGATCCGATAGGTGATGCTTGGCGCGGCTACTTTGAGAGTAATGTAAGCGATAAAATGGATTTTGACCAGTACCTAGCACAAAATGTTGATCCAAAAGTATTGGCACAATATGCCTCTGATGTAAATGGTTGGGTTAATGATGCAAGATTTGACCTTAGCGAAACAAAAATGTCAGAAGCAGACATGGAAGAAGGCAATGAATTTACTGCTGCCCGTGTTGCTGCTATCAAGGCAGGTAAAGACAGTTTTACTGTAGATGGCAAAACTTATAAAGTAACTGGTGACACCAGCGACGAAAAGAAAATGGAAGAAGCAGTCACTGAAGGCGAAGAATGTCCAAAATGCCACTGCGATCCCTGTGAGTGTGACGATAAAGAAAAAGTCGACGAAAGAGTAATGGTCAAACCTGACGGTACAACCACACAAAGTTTTGCTCAACAAATGGCTGCTAAGAGTGCAGAACAAGAACCACAAGGGTTCATTGATGGGGATGAAGAAGTTAAAGAATGCGGCCCGGGTTATGAAATGGATCAAGGCCAAGAAGGTCGCATGAACGTCAGCACCAACATGAGCAGCGATGGCAACAAGAGTGTTACTATTAGTGCAGAAGGTGAAGCCGCAGAAGAACTAATGCAGATGTTGGCACTTGCTGGTATGAAAGCCAAACAGCCAATGCCACAAGAAGAAAATGTACATCAGCAAATGGCTGCAGTTGAAGAAGAAAAAGACCCTCGCTACCAAGCCAGCACAACTCCTGAAGAAGAAGTTATGCCTGTACAAGTACAGACCAAAGGCGGTAACGGTGAAGTTGCTGGTAAAGAAAAAGCCATGCATAAAGATGGCGCAGCAAGATTCAGTGATAACCCACTTGCAATGAAAGAGTCAATGGATGATCTCGGCAACATGGGTCGTGACCTAATGAAGCAGTATAACTCCATCAAGGTACAAAAATGAGAGCAAATCAATTCTTAGAATCCATCAGCATAGACGATAATTTTGATATCGAGTTTGACAACTTTGTTATCGAAAGCAGTGTTGTAGGTTTTACAGAAGATGGTGTAGTCATTGAAGCAGACAGCAAAGCACTAGCACTGTTAGGTGTTAGCGGTGCTTTGTTGGAAGCAGAATATCAAGGTCGCAAGGTCCCATTGGGTAAACCAATGAGAGGCGATGTTAAAAAGTTTAAAGTCTATGTTAAGAATCCTAAAGGTAACGTAGTGAAAGTTAACTTTGGTGATCCTAACATGCGTATTAAAAAATCAAATCCAGCAAGACGTAAAAGTTTTAGAGCAAGACACAACTGTGCAAATCCTGGCCCAAGACATAAAGCACGCTATTGTCATGCCGTAAGTGGTAATATGAAAATTCGTGATATAATTTCAGAAGCAAAAAGTCAGGCAGGCATTACCAAACGCCAGCAAGAAGCGTCTCGTGGCCTTCATAGATTCAAAGACAAAGACAACCAAGACAGAGTCTATGAATTATATCGTGTTATGTTGGCCGCTGCTTGTTTAGACGGAGATAATGAATTACCTGACCATGTTGATCCAGAAAGTTGGGCAGGCAGATACAATATTGCTGCTCCGCTAACTCCTCAAGAACAAAAAATGCTAAAACAAGCCTATGAAAAAATAGGCAGTACTTATGTAGATATCAACAATGGTGATCTACGTAGTATGGAATTAGGTACTGTAAACAAGAAGAGTCCTATTGCTAAACCCAAAAAGAACAAATACGGTGTATAATGGACGAAGTACAAGAAATTAAAATGCTGGCAGGCATTAGTAATCGTCCTCAATGGCAGGAATATAACCCTGTCAATGAAAAAAACATGAGTTACACTGGTACCGAAAAATCTCGACTAATGAAAAAACATAAAATTAAACCAGGCACTGACGCTTGGTTTAAACTTTGGTTCTCTAAGCCTTATATGACAGGCGAGCGTCCTATCTAACAGGCGTTTCTATTCCTAAATACTGATACCAACTGTCGTGCGGCACATGAACTGCTCGCATTTTCCATTTATTGATTAGATGAAAGTGGTCAGGTCTAAACGGTTTACGTAGCGGCCGCCAATTCTTAGTGCCTTTTTTGTGATTGCAGGGTTTGCAGGCAGTTACACAGTTTTCCCAAACAGTACGGCCACCTTCTGCTCTGGGTATAACATGATCAATAGTTAATTCTTTTGCTTCAAAAGTATCAGTACAGTATTGGCATTGATATAAATCACGCAAAAATACATTACTTCGACTAAACTTTGCAGCCTTTTTGAATTTGAAGTAGTCTTTAGTAACGCAGACAGCAGGAACTTTCATGGTGATATATTCACTGTGAATATCCCAGTCTTCGTATTCTTCTAAAATTGTTACTCTGTCTAAAAAATATAGTTTGATAGCGTGTTGCCAACTAACGACACTTAGGGGTAGTACACTAATTGGATTGTAATCGCTGTTTAGTAATAGCGTAGTTGACAATTAAAACCTCATGGGGTTAGTTCATAAATATCTATTATATAGTATTTACTAACAAAGAGCAAGCAGATATGGCAAAAAGTTTGGAAGTTGTTTTAATCAAAAAACCAAACAGTGTTGAGTCCTATACAGAACAGCAAATACGAGAAATCGCACGGTGTGCTGATCCTGCAACAGGGCCACAGTATTTCCTTGACAACTATTTTTACATCCAGCATCCAACACGGGGAAGGATGTTGTATCAGCCTTTTGAATATCAAAAGCGATTGGTAGACACTTATCACGGTTTTAGATACAGTATCAGTTTAATGCCCAGGCAGACTGGTAAATCGACTACTGCTGCCGGATACTTGCTTTGGTACGCCATGTTTGTGCCCGACAGTACTATTTTGGTAGCAGCACACAAGTACACTGGTTCACAGGAAATTATGCAACGTATACGTTATGCATATGAGAGTGTCCCAGACTTTATACGTGCAGGTGTTACCAGTTATAACAAAGGCAGTATAGATTTTGACAACGGATCTCGCATAGTAAGTGCAACAACTACAGAAAACACAGGACGTGGTATGTCTATTTCATTACTATACTGTGACGAGTTTGCGTTTGTGAGACCCAGCATTGCCAAAGAGTTTTGGACATCCATTAGTCCCACACTGGCTACAGGTGGTAAATGTATTATTACCAGCACGCCAAACAGTGATGAAGATCAGTTTGCACTAATTTGGAGACAGGCCAACAAATGCCTGGACGAATACGGCAACGAAACAGAATTAGGCATTAATGGATTCAAAGCATTCAGGAGTCGTTGGCAAGAACATCCTGACAGAGATGAACGTTGGGAGATAGAACAACGAGCACAGTTAGGCGAAGAGAGATTCAGACGTGAAATGGAATGCGAGTTTATTATCTTTGATGAAACACTGATTAATCCTATCGTACTAACTGAAATGGCTGGTATAGAACCTTTAGAAAAACAAGGACAGGTTCGTTGGTATAAACAACCAGAACGAGGTAAAACTTACATTGTGAGTTTAGATCCCAGTCTTGGTACCGGTGGAGACTATGCTGCCATGCAGGTCGTTGAATTACCTACGATGAAACAGGTAGCAGAATGGCAACACAATAAAACTCCTATACAGCAACAGGTAAAAATATTAGCAGAAATTACTAAAACTCTAGTAGAAGCAGCCGGCACAGACAACGACGTTTATTACAGCGTAGAAAACAATACTATTGGTGAAGCCACTCTAGTAGCTATTGCTGAGTATGGTGAAGAAAATATCAGAGGTATATTCCTAAGTGAGCCTGTAAAAGCAGGTAATGCTCGTAGATATAGAAAAGGTTTCAATACCACAAACAGAAACAAACTTGCAGCCTGTGCTAAACTCAAAAACCTTGTGGAAAGCAAAAAAATCTTTCTAGCCAGCAAATCACTGGTAAGTGAACTAAAAGTGTTTGTGGCATCGGGTAGTGGATTTGCAGCAAAAATAGGTGAGCATGATGACTTAGTTATGGCACTACTACTAGCAGTAAGAATGGCTACATTTTTACGTGAGTTTGACCCTAACTTAGACGATAAACTAAAAGATGGCAGCGATGAAATACTAATGCCTATGCCCTTTGTAATGTCATGACAATAACTCCAGTCGATAGTAAAAACGATTTATTTTTTGTCGATGACATATATACCTCAGAAATTTTAAGACAAATTGCAGAGACTGATCATTTACTGTCTGACTGCGAAATACAGGATCTTCAAGAGCTCTATCCAAGGAAAAAAATAAAAAATTCAAAGCCTGTATACAAACAAATAAACGAATATATTAAAAATTTAAATCAATCAATTCAGTCTACCATTGGTATGGATTTTGATGCTTGTGATACAGGATTTTGGTTAGATTTACCTGGATTTGACATGCAAAGTCATCTTGACAATGACGGTGTGTATGCGGCTATGCAAATCTATCTGACAGAAAATACTAAGCCAATGCCTACTGTATTTTACAATAGTGATGGCTCTATTAGATTCGAGCCCGAATATCGAGTTAATTCGGGATATTTGATGTTAAATAATATGAATCAGTGGCATGCTATGCCTTATACTGTCCCAAACAATGAATATAGGCTAACCAGTTATACTTGGTTCTGGCGAAACGAATAAATACTAAACCATGCTTGAAATAGAAAAAGTCTCAGAAAATTTATTCGATAAGATTCGTAGCCGTTTTACCGGTATTAATATTGGGGATGAGAACGCCAAGGCTACAGTCGACCCTACTAAGGCACGATTTTTTAACTTTGACTTTACATACAACGGTGAAAATTATGGCAACATAACATTCAGTTTAGTAGATGAACAGGCAATTAAGGTATATTTTGATCAAGAGATAGACAAAGGCATGGACGCTGAGACACGTCAAGCATGGTACA
>Ga0222719_10004647_pt1 | contig 12028 bp, 10 predicted proteins | sample C33_34DmetaG_FD_165039 | JGI IMG/M metagenome (GOLD analysis project Ga0222719, IMG submission 165039) | Estuarine water microbial communities from San Francisco Bay, California, United States - C33_34D | ecosystem: Environmental > Aquatic > Marine > Unclassified | place: USA: California...
ATATAATTTGGTAGGTATGTTTTATTGTGGTTTGCTATAAAAAAAAACTTTATATCGTTATAATCCTTTTTAATTTCTTTTAACAATGGTTTTAAATCACTTATTTTATCTAATAAAAATTCCTCAAAATCAATTAATCGCAATTTAAAAATTTTATGAAAAATCATTAATATTTGAAAAACTAATTTATATAAGAATTTATGATTTTTTTTTTTTATATAATAAAAACTATTTTTTTTTTTCCATAGATTATAAAGAGCTTTATTTGTTTTGAAGTGTTCATAAGTTTTTTCAAACTCAAAAATTGTAACTAAATCAAAGGAATTATCAAATCTATATAAAAGGGGTAAAATCCAATCTATCTCCCCATGATGTCTTTTCACATTTAAAACAATAATTTTCTTATTCATAATTTTTTTTCAATATATTCAGCAAATAAAAAATCTTCTTTTGTGTCTATATCAATGGATCTTAATTGTGGAATTATATGGTACCCATTTTTTTTTCCTGCTAATGATTTAAATTTTTTAATTGTATTTATTCTTGAAACAACGATGTTAGATCTGAAATAAGCTTTCTCAAACAAATTACGATTTTGTTTAGTTCCAATCTTTGAAGATAAGCCACTAAAATAATCGACAAGATTATTTTTGGTATTTATTTTTAATGCTTTTAGAGGATGCTGTCTCGCTTCTGAAATCACAAAACAAGCATCTAATTTTTTATTCTTTAATACTTTTTCAATAGCGATATCTATGTCTTGAGTTATTTGAAATGGTACCGTAGCTAAAAGCCTTACAACTAAATCAGGAACATAATTTTCTTTTTTTTTAATTTTAACTAATAAATCATTAATAAATTCTAATTCATGGGCTTTATCTCCTGATAAGTTTTTGGGTCTTAGAAACGGAATTTCTGCACCATATTTTTTTGAAATCTTTGCATACTTTTTAGAATCAGTAGATATAATTAGTCTATTAATATATTTTGATTTTAGAGCAGTTTTTAATATCCTAGAAACCAATGGCTGACCATTAAATGGTAAGATATTTTTATTTTTTAAACCTTTTGAACCACTTCTAATGCCAACAACGCCTAGAATTTTAAATTTTTTTTTCATCTTTGACTAATTTTAATTTTTTAAAGATATTTAATATCTTTTAAATTAGTAGTTTTTAAACCTGATTTTTTCTTTAACCCAAATTTATCTTCGACTCTAACTCTATCATTAAAATGAGTTGTTGAAGCCTCAATAATTTCACATTTGGTAATTGCATACTCCTTGTGTATAGCACCTGGTGGAAAATGGAAAACATCTCCTTTTTTTAAAATAATGTTTTGTAATTTATTTTTCTTATTGACAAAGGTTATCATTAATTTTCCAGATATTATGTAGCCACATTCATTTTTTTTTCTATGATATTGTAACCCTCCTTCTTTTCCTTTTTTTATAATTAGTTTTTTTAAAGATATTTTTTTTGAAATTAATGCTAATAATATTTCTTTACCCCAATCTCTCTTACCAAGATCTTTTTTACGAGGTATAATAATCTGATTTTTCACTTCAAAAATTCAATTTTTAGAATTTCGTCCTCTTTGAGATCTTTATTTATTATTTTGTTTTCAATTTCATAAAAATAATATGGTGGCAAACCACCCCCTGGTGACTTAAAAGCTAAATTTTCAATACTAGCTCTTTCCCCTTTTAAGATATTTCTTTTAGCAACAATAGATTTTGCCATTTTATAAATTGGAGCTTTTTCAGAGTCTAAAATTTTTTTTTTGCTGCTCCCAAGCATTATTGGGATTCTTTTAATATTTCTAATAAACTTTGTAAACCCAACTGGCTCTAATGAAAAAGAGTGATCTGTACCTTTTGAGCTACGGTCTAAAGTTACATGCTTTTCAAAAACTCTAGCTCCAAGTTGATATGCTATTGAACCTGCATCAATCCCATTTTCATGATCGGAAAGACCAATTATATGATCAGAAAAAGTTTTTTTATAAGTTAAAATAACATTTAAATTTAAATCTGAAATTTTAGGAGGGTATGATGCACAACAATGCATAATAATTAAATTTTTATTATATTTACATATTGCGTCTCTTGCGCGTTTAACATCATCAAGAGTTCCATGTCCTGTGCTCAAAAAAATAATTTTATTTCTTTTTGCTATCTCAATTTGTAAAGGTGTGTTTTGTAAATCAGCTGAAGCAATTTTAAAAGCCGGTAAATCAAGTTCATCTAAAAAATCAATACTTTCAAAATCAAATGGAGTTGCAAAAATATTAATACCAATTTCATTTGAAAAATCTATTAATTCCAAAAACTGTTTTTTATCAAACTCTAAGGCTTCTCTATGTTCTCCATATGTTTTTCCATAACTATTTTTATTGTCATAGGTAGAATTATAAAACTCTTTAGTATATAGTTTTTTATTAGACCTTTTTTGAAACTTTACAGCATCAGCCCCTGCTTCTTTAGACATTTTAATTAAGTCCATAGCTTTTTTAACATCACCCTGATGGTTATGACCAATTTCTGCAATAAAAAAAGGCTCAGATTTACTAATATTCATTTTTAACATATTTTTCTAAAAAAATTTCTAAATTAATTAATTTCCATTCTAAAGATTTTGTAATCCTACTTTTTATATTTTTAACTTCAAGAAAATCTTTAACATATTTAAAATTTTTATTTGTTAATTTATTTTTTAAGTGATTAGGGTAACCAGAAAAACCTTCTTTTGCTTTAATTAAACCTTTGTCAAAATACTTGGCAAAAAGTATTTTTAAAATATTTTTTTGAATAAATTTTTTATTTTTTTCGTCATAATTATATTTGTACTTTAGAGGTAAGTTAACAACCATTTTTAAAATATCTTTTTGAATAAATATATTTCTAGGTTCAATTGAAAAATTGCAGCATATGAGGTCATTAGATCGATTTGCTACATTTGTTGATTGTATAAAATAATCTAAAAATAACGATGATTGAATATTTTGATCTTTTTTCTTTAAAAAATTATACTTTTTAAACACGTTTTTCCATTTATCGTTAAATAAATTTCTTCTTTCTTCATCATGAGGAGAATTAAATTCTATTTCTGAAAGACTATAATTAGAATAAGGAGAATTATTATAATTTAAATTTCTACTCTTATTGTCTTTAAATGTTTTCAAATATATTTGTTGACCACCAAACAATTCATCACAACCATCAGCAGAGAAAAAAACTTTACAATCTCTACTTTTAAATTCTTTAGATAGCTGCATTCTACTTGGTAAATCATGTGTTTGCATTGGGCTACAAGTAATATCGTAAACTTTGAGTGCGTTTCTAGTATAGAGGTTATTATCAGAGTCTAAAACTAATACTTCATTATTAAGATATTTTTCAAATAAATATTTATTTTTAAAAATTATTTTATCTTTATGTTTATGATTAATAGACAAATTAATATCTGGATTTTTAATTTTAGAGATGATTGCAGTCTGCAATGAAGAATCTATACCACCTGAAACTATACTGCCAAATTTCTTATTAGGGATCATTAGTTTTGCTTGATATAAAAGCTTGTCTTCAAACAAATGGATTAAATCATTTTTTTTTAATTTTTCATAATAATTATATTCTTTTTCATCAATCCAGTTTTCTGGGTTATCATAAATTTTTTTTTTAAAGGTTTTGTTTTTAATATTATAGATTGCAAATATTCCGTTTTTAAATAAACTAATTTTTTCATAACAAGTTTTTTCTAAAGGCATATAATGTCTTGTTGAAAAATAAGATTTTAAAGAATTTATATCTAAATTGATATTTTTGACGAACTTAATTATATTTTTTGGAATTGAGGAAACAATAAAATAATTTTCATCTTCATAATAATATAAATTTTTTTCTCCCTGTACATCATTTGAAATTAATATTTTTTTTTTTTTTTCATCAAAAACAACATATGAAAACATTCCATTTAATAATTTTGGAATTTTTGAGTCTTTAACTACGTCATGTAAGTTAACCAATATTTCAGTGTCTGTTAATTCTTTAGATTTTATATTATTTAATTTTAAAAATTTTTCTTTTAGATCATTAAAATTATAAATTTCACCATTAAATGAAATAGAATAATTTTTACTTTGGGATTCAAATAATTTACTATCTGTACTGGGTTTTCCAGTAATCGATAAAATTGAGTTTGAAATAAATAATCTATTATTTAAAAAAAATTTATACTTAGCTATATCTGGCCCGCGATTATATAGCTCTTTTAACGCTTCAAAACATTTTTTTGTATTGAGGCGCTGATTTTTTTTTGATAAAACGGCAAAAATTCCACACATTTTTTATTTAGATGTATATTGTTATTAATTTTTTTTTAAACTTAAATTATTTTTGAGAATTATGATATATTTACTTAAAGACATAATTAATCCTATTAATTGGATTAAACTTTTTTTAAACCCAAGTAAAATACCTGGTCTTTTTGATAGAATTTTTGCATATCCTGGACTAAGGTTTGGTGGCATAAAGTCACCTGTCTATAGAAAGAAAATAATTTTGTTGCTTACGTATTTTGCCAAAAAGAACAAAAATTTTAGAAAATTTTTTTATCAGAATAGTATAGATGATTTAGAAGCTAATAATAAAAATTTCACTTTTGATATATCAAAAAAAAATATTTTTTTCTTGGAAAAGAAACAAGAAATTTTTGAAAAATTAAAAAAATATGGAGTTATTGTAATAGAAAATGCCCTTGATGATAATGAGCATAACTTAATAAAATCAAAATTTAAAGATATCGTGAAAGATAATAAATTTCGAATAAAAAATATGAAATCAGAAGACACAATATCTAAGTTTTTAAATAAAGAAATTACTTTTGAGCATAATTTATTAAAATTAAGTAGAATTGTTACTTCAGAAATATATGGTAAACCTATAGAGCCAAAGTTAACATACTACTATTCAAAATCAAAAAGGTTACCTGAACAAAATTTTCCAGGAGATAATAATATGCATTTTGATAGATTTTTGCCTAATATAAAAATTATTTATTTTCCAAATGAAGTTGATGAAAACAGTTCGCCTTTCAGATATGCGCTAGGATCCCATTTAATTGATAACAGATATTTAGATTTTTTTATTAAAAATGAAAAAAACTTTTATGATGAAAGAAATAATAAAATTGAAGTATTTAATAATTGTCCAGAAGTAAAAATTAATCTTAAACAAAATTCTTTAATAATAGCCTTAACGAATGGGCTTCACGGAAGAACTCCTTTTAAAAAAATTTCTGAAAGATGTGGTGTATTTCTTACATATTCAAAATTTAATATGCTATCTTTATTAAATTTATAAAATAAATTATTTTTATATTGTAAATCCTTTGATATTTTTTTTTTTGGATTTTGGTAAATCAATATAAACATCAGCGTTTATTAAAAATTTTTTAAATTCATTTTCATTAATTTTATTTGGATTAGGTTTAAATTCATCACTATCTTCTCTTTGATTAAAATAATAATCAAGATAATTTCTAGCATGTTTATTATCTGTTCCGTAGCTTAAAAAAATTGCTCTTCTTGTGCCATTTGATGGTAAGGAGCGATGGTACAAATTAGCCATAAATATTACACAGTCTCCCTGCTGTACATAAATATTTTTACCAAATATGTTATCAAAAAAAAATCTAAAGTATTTACTGAAGTAAATTCTTTTTAGTTTAGTTCTAATATTTCTAAGTATCCTACATATATATTTTTTATCTTTATGTGTTTTAGGTATTACACCTAAGCCAGTACTATAATTAGTTTCTGGAATATATATCGCTACTCTCAATACATTAAATGATATTTTTTTATCCCAGTCAGGTCCTAAACCAAAAACTCTACAGGCATTGTCTCTATGCCAATTTATATCAATATCTTTTTTATTTTTTTGGATAACTGAATGACTATTATGCAAATATACTATTTTATCATCAAGTAGATTTTTTAAAGTTTTTAAAATCTTTTTATTAGAAAGTAAACTCCAATAATCCTTGTAACTACTCAAAGGTTTTATAATTTTTCTAAACACTGTTACATTGTTTATATCTTTTCTATAATGATTACGATTTTGTAAATTTATTATAGACTTAATTTCATTTACATCAAAAAAATTAGGTAAAACGAGAAAGCCTTTCTCAAAAAAACTTTTTTTTGAATCTTGATCTATATACATGAATAAAAGTATAATTTGATTTATATAAATTAATTAATATAAATTAATTTATACAATAATAAATTTAAAAAACATCTCTATTATGAAAAAATTAATAATTCTGGTTAATAGAATCATTTTACGAGTTAATAATCATGGATTACTTGCGTCAATCAGATACATATTCATTTTTCTAAAAAAATCCAAAAGAATTAATCTTGATGAAATCAAGACAAAAAAAAAATTTAAATTAGATGATCTTTGTTTTTTATTTGGAACTGATAAAGGATTTTTAGACAGAAAAAAAACTTTCTATAAACTAAATCAAAATATTGAATTTAAAAAAAAATTTCCAAACTATAAAACGTGGCTCGAAGAAAAAAATTATAAAAAATATGAATATGAATTAGGACTAAATTATTCTAAATATTACGAAAAATATTTTTTAAAAATAAGAAATAAAAAATTAAAGATTTTAGAAATAGGAGTTGCGGCAGGACATTCTTTGGCTACTTGGTATAAGTATTTTCCAAAATCAGAAATATTTGGAATTGATATTAAAGATAAAACTTTTCTTTTGTATCAAGGTGAAAGGCTAAGATACGATATAGTTGATTGTTTGGATACTGACTCAATAAATGATTATTGTAACAAATTTGGGAATTTTGATATAATTATTGACGACTCTTTTCATGATCATCCTTTTTTTGAAAAAAATATAATAAATTTTTTTCCTTATTTAAACAGTAATGGTATGTATTTTTTAGAAGACTTTTTAGATGCAGACAAAAAATTGAAATCAATAAGACAGTATAATTTAAAATATAAGAAAAAGCTTATGTGGGGATACGATATCACGATGCACGAAAAATTTAATTTTTTTAAAAATAAAAAAATTTTTGATGACGGAATCTTTTCAAAACAAGATTTGAATTATATTTATAAACATTTAAAAAAAATTGATATTTATTATCCTGGTCACCCTGTTAGTTCACTTGGAGTTATGACTAAAAAATAATAAATAACTGGTAGCAAATTAAAACAACATGAACTTTATAAAAAATATTAAATTTTTTTTTCAAATAATTAATCATAATAATAAACGATTTGATACCACCAATTACACTAATGATAAAAAAATATTAATTGAATTCAATAATTTTTGCTCTGATCATATAGCTCTTTCTTATTGTGCAAATATATTAAAGAAAAAATATAAAGCTAATATATATGCTTATGCTGGTCACGTTTTGCTATCTTATCCTCTTAAACAGAGCTTACTTAAAAAATTATTTTTTTTTTTAGGAAATTTTTTGAGATTAAAATATTTTGGTGTATATAAATCTTTTGGAACAAAAAAAATTATTTTTCCTAATTATAATAAAAAAATATTAATAAAAGCTGAAGAAACTTTTAAAATATTTCATTCTAAAGTTAAAACTTTGAAAGATTTAGAGTCTTTTAAAGTTGATAAATTATTAATTGGTGACTTACTTTATGACACCTATCTAAAAAGTACTTACAAAAAAATACCAACTATAAACATTAAATCTTTAAATTTTTTGAAGTTTGTAAAAGAGTTTATAATACTTACCCTATATTGGGAAAATTATATAAGAATAAATAAAGTAAAAGCAATAATTAGCTCCCATACCGTCTACTCTCTTGGATTATTAATAAGAATTGGAATTAAAAATAAAATCGAATGTTTCACATTAAGTTATCATGAATTTAAAAGAATAAATAAAAAACATCCCAGACAAGGCTATGAAGTAAAAAAATTTAAAAAAATTTTTAATAATTTGTCTGATAAAAAAAAAAAAATAATAATATTTCAATCTAAAAAAAAAATACAAGATAGACTAATGGGTAAATATGATGCTGATTACGGATATATTACAAAAAGTCCTTTTGGATTAAATACTAATTTAAATATTAAAAAAGGAAAAAAGAAAATTTTTATTATAGCTACTCATGATTTTGTAGATGCTCCACATGCAACGGGTAATTCAATTTTTCCAGATTTCTATCATTGGTTTTTATATTTATGCGAATTTTCCAAAAAATCAGACGATATTTGGTTAGTAAAAAATCATCCAGATTTTGGTGAAGACTATTCTGGTTATATTAAATATGAAAGAGATGTTACTAAAAATATTTTAAAAAAATATCCAAAAATAAAAATTTTAAATAAAAACACTACGCTTAATGATTTGCTTAAAGTTAAAGTAGATGCTGTTTTTACCGTTAATGGTACAATAGGTTTTGATTTTGCTTTATTGGGTGTGCCAGTTATAAATGCGTCCTTAAACAATCCTCACATTAATTATAAATTTAATTTACATCCAAAAAATGAAATTGAATTAAAAAATTTAATACTTAATTACGATGTTGCAATAAAAAATTTAAAGATAAAAAAAAAACAGTTATTTGAATTTTATGCAATGAGAAATATCTATTTTTCAAAAAAATGGTTTTTTACAAATCTTGATGATACTACTGAAAAAATTGGTAGCTTTCATAATTTTCATAAACCTATTTTCTATAACTACTGGGTAAAGAATTTTGATAAGTTTAACGAAAATCAAACTAAAAAAAGAATTAATAATTTTATTAAATCAAAAAAAATATTTTTGTTAAATAATCAAAATTTAGGAAATTATTAAATTATTTTTTAATAATCCGTTTAATTATTTCTTATTTATCTTTAAAAAACTTAGCAATTTCCATAATAACTTTTTGAATATCATTACGACTCATTAGAGAATGAATTGGTAAACTTAAACATCTCTTATAATATGATTCTGTATTTTTAAAATTTTTTTTTTTAAATTTAAATTTTTTATAATATGGATGAGAATATACTGGAATATAATGAACATTTGTTTCTATATTTTTTGTCCTTAAATAATTGTATAATTTATTTCTTTGTCCATTTTTAAAATGTGTTAAAATTACATATAAATGAAAACTCGATACATTTCTTTTTGAAATTTCTGGTAATATTAGTGGTAAATTTTTTAATTTTTTTGAATAGGTTAATGCTATTTTTTTTCTTTTTTTTAGAAAAAAATTTAAATGTTTTAGCTGTCCAATTCCAAGAGCTGCTTGAAATTCAGTAAGCCTATAATTATATCCTAAAAGTTTTTGTTCAAAATACCACTTTGGTTTATTTTTATTTTTTAAATAAGTTAATTTTCTTGTAATACCATGACTTCTTAACATTAATAGTTTATTATAAATCTTTTTATTGTTAACACTAATTGCTCCCCCTTCACCTGTTGTGATCATTTTTACTGGGTGGAAGCTAAAAATTGTCAGATCACTATATTTGTTGCTTCCTATTTTATGACCATTATATGATCCACCCAATGCATGCGATGCATCATCAATAATTCTGAAACCATATTTCTTTGATAATTTGAATATTTCATCCATTTCACATGAACTTCCACCAAAGCATACTGTCACTAATATTTTGGGCAGTTTTCCATTTTTTTTGGCAAAAATAAGTTTTTTTTCTAAAAGCTTTGTGTCGATGTTGTAAGTTTTAATGTCTATATCAATTAAATCGACTTTGGCTCCCAGATATAACGCGCAATTAGAAGAAGCAACAAAAGTATTTGTTGATGTCCATAAATAATCATTTTTTTTTAAATCTAATGCAATACAGGCAATATGTAGAGCGCTTGTTGCTGAATTTACAGCAACAGTATATTTTGAATTAATTCTTTTAGCTAAAATTCTTTCAAATTTATTAACTATTGGACCTTGAGTTATATATTCAGATTTTAAAATTTTACTTACAAAATCTATATCTTTTTTGAATATGTATTGTCTACTATATGAAATTTTAACATTACTCATAAATTAAAAAAATAAATTTTTTAAATAAACTTAAATTTTTGACACATTACTTTTATCTTTTTAGTATTTAAAAATAAATTATTATTACTAGATGAATACTCAAAGTTATCTTTAACAAATTTTTGATTTTTTGAATTAATGTTTAAAGTTTTTATATTATCTATTGCAATTTTTGGAAAAACTATATAATCAGTCTTTGTTTCAATAGTATATTTTGACTCCTCTTTTGAAATTAAAATTTCATCAATTTTTTCACCTGATCGTATTCCTATAAATTTTAACTTACAGTTTGGAACTAAAACTTTTGCTAGGTCTATAATTCTAAAAGATGGAATTTTTGGAACAAAAATTTCACCACCTTTCATTTTAATTGTACAATTTAAAACATAATTTACAGCATCATTTATTGATATAAAAAATCTAGTCATATCCTTGTGTGTTATTGGAATAATTTTATCTTTTTTTTCTTTTATTTTTAAAAAAAACGGAACAACTGAGCCTCTTGATCCAAGAACATTTCCGTATCTTACCACTGAAAAAACTGTCCCATTTTTCCCAGATAAATTATTAGCAGCTATAAACAGTTTATCTGCTGCAAGTTTTGTTGCACCGTATAAATTAATTGGGTTTACTGCTTTATCTGTTGAAAGTGCTATAACTTTTTTTACATTGTTTTGTATTGCAGACATAATTACATTTTCAGCACCAATAATATTAGTTTTAATTGCTTCAATAGGATTGTATTCTGCTATCGGTACGTGCTTTAAAGCTGCGGCATGAAATACATAATCAACATCTTTCATTGCTAAGTTTAGCCTATCTCTATCCCTTACATCACCAATAAAAAATCTAAGTTTTTCATCATCTCCTAATTTGTTTGCCATTTCAAATTGTTTCAGTTCATCTCTTGAAAAAATAATTATTTTTTTAGGTTTAAACTTTGATTTTAAAATGGTGACAAGCTCACTTCCAAATGATCCTGTAGCTCCAGTGATTAAAATGATTTTGTTATTTATTAAATTTTTCATAAATTTAAATGACCATATATACGTTAATAAAAATTACAATTTTTATGTAACTTTTTAAGAAGTTTATTTTTTAATGCAATTATAATATATCCAAATCAATAGGAATTTTTTTGTTATCTTTTTTTACAGGCAAAAAATCAAAGTTATCATCATTATTTAATCTTGATTGGTAGTTTTTCTCTTAATTTTTTTGAGTTTATTCTCAAAATTTTTGGCTTCTGGACCTTGAGCTAAAAATTTACTACTTGAAAATTTAGTAACTTATTTTAAGTCTTTTTATTAATAGTCTGACTTCCATATTTTATTTACGTTATTAATTAAATTTTTGGTTATATAAAATTTTAGCTAATTCAAAATCTTCTCTAGTGTTAATATCTACTGAAGCATTTTGACTTAAGAGATAATAGGAATTTTTTTTTTCATCAAAACCATTTTTTAAAAAATAACTTGATTTAAATGCAAAAAAATATCCTGCATCATGATAAAATTGTTTTAATTCTTGACTTTGTTTACTTTTATATTTGGGCCATTTAAATCTTAAATTTTTATTTTTAGTTATTTCTAAACATCTTAATGGATGTGAATTAAATTTTCTTATAGCAATCAAAAAGTTTGAATTATTTCTTATAAATTTTTGATAAGCTTTCTTTAAGTCATTAGGTTTTAATAGAATTGCTGTTGAATATAAAAAAAAATTAATTTTTTTTTCTTTTGAATCAGTTTGTAATAGAATATTTTTTAGAACGGGCAATATACTTATTTTGTCACCACTTAGTTTTTTTGCCCTTAAAAATGGTACTTCAGCACCACTATATTGAGCTATTTTTGCAATTTTTTTACTATCTGTTGAGACTATAATTTTATCAAAAATTCTAGATTTTATGGCAACTTTAATAACAATTTCTAGTAAACTTTTTCCATTAATTTT
>Ga0222719_10004649_pt1 | contig 12023 bp, 5 predicted proteins | sample C33_34DmetaG_FD_165039 | JGI IMG/M metagenome (GOLD analysis project Ga0222719, IMG submission 165039) | Estuarine water microbial communities from San Francisco Bay, California, United States - C33_34D | ecosystem: Environmental > Aquatic > Marine > Unclassified | place: USA: California...
GTAATGTAGATATGAAAGTGTTAAAGGGTAATGTCACTTCAGAGATTACAGAAGGAAATCTAAAAGCAGATATCCTCAAAGGAACAACAGACGTATTATCAGAAGGTAAGATTACAATCACTGGTAATAACACAACAGAAATTATATCAGACACAACAGTCACGGGAACACTTACAGTATCAGGTGCAACTACTTTACAATCAACATTAGATGTCACTGGTAAACAGACAAATTCAAGTAGTATTACTGCAAGTGGAGAAGTCGAAGGTAAGGGTGTCAAACTTTCAACACATACACATACAATTAGTTCAGGTTCTTCTGCTGGTAAGACGAAGAAACCCGATTAGTTTGTATAAATAGATATATGGTAGACTTAGTAAATAACGGAAAGACAGTTGCAACGAAAGATATCTATGCAGATTTAGATATCTTCTTTCGTAAACACCCAATAACTGGTGACATAGTCAGAAAGACTGATACAGACGCAATCAAAAGGTCTGTTAGAAACATAGTCATGACCAACAAATATGAAAGACCTTTTAAACCAAACTTTGGTGGTTCAATCAGAAACAAATTATTTGAATTAAATACTGATAGACAACTAAACAGAATGAGAAGGAATCTTGCAAAAGAGATAGAACAATTAGAACCTCGTGTAGAGAATGTCAATATTGTATTTGGTGACGAAGATTCAAATCAATTAGATATCATGATATTTTATAATATTAAAAATGGAGCTCCACAACAAGAGGTTGAAATAACAGTTTCAAGGACACGATAATGGCAGTAAAAAGTTCAAACTTAAACATAACCGATTTAGATTTCGATAACATTGCAGATAACCTTAAGAACTATCTTAAAGGTCAAGAACAATTCAAGGATTATAACTTTGAAGGTTCAAGTATGTCAGTTCTTATCGACCTTCTTGCATATGCATCTCATATCGGTGCAGTAAATACTAACATTGCAGCTTCAGAATTATTTTTAGATTCTGCACAAATCAGAAAGAATGTTGTATCCCGTGCAAAAGATTTAGGGTTCGTTCCTGCGTCAGAAGCATGTTCAAGTGCATTTATAAATTTAGAAATGAAGAACGTAAGGAATGCAGACGGAACTTCACCAACAACTACAGAAATGCAACTTCCACGTGGAACAAATTTTGTGACAGTGTATGACGGAAGTTCTTATAACTTTGTAGTGACTTCTACTAAAAGACCAACACAAAACGGAACTTCATACAACTATAATAACGTAGAGATTGTTCAAGGAACATATGCAAGTGATTCATTCATATTTGATAATCAGTTTGCAAATCCAAAGTTTGTATTATCTAACGAGAGAGTTGACAAAGGACGAATGATAGTAAGTGTGACTTCGAATGGAGTATCAGAAACTTATTCACTTTCAACAGGTATATCAAATATCACAACCGAATCAAAAGTCTACTATGCACAAGAGAACGAAGAAGGATATGTAGAGATTTACTTTGGTGACGGAACACTAGGTAAAGGATTATCAGATGGAGACATAATTGACGTGACATATATTATAGTTGACCCACTACATGCAAATGGTGCTAGTCAATTTGTTTTAAATGGAACAATCAATGGTTTCTCAAATTCATTAGTTTCAAATGTATCAAAAGCAAGTGGTGGTGCAGAGAAAGAATCAATCGAATCAATCAAGTTTAAAGCCACGAAGTTTTACACTTCACAAAACAGACTTGTGACACTTAACGACTATAAAGCAAAAGTGCAAGAGTATTATCCGAATGCCGATGCTGTTGCAGTGTGGGGTGGTGAAGATAATGACCCACCCGAATATGGTAAAGTGTTTGTTGCACTTAAACCACAAAACTCAGACTATCTATCAGATACAGAAAAGGAATTAGTTAAATCTAAACTGAATGCATTAAACATGTTAACAGTTAGACCACAAGTAGTCGATGCAGAGATAGTTAAAATACTTGTCACATGTGTATTCAAATATAACGAGAATGCAACAGACTTATCAATCGGTGAGTTAGAAGCAATCGTTAACTCTGCAATTCAAACTTTTGATACTACTAATCTAAACAACTTTGATGCAATCTTTAGACATTCAAATTTATTAAAAGCAGTTGACGATAGTAATACTTCTATTCTCTCAAATACATGTAATATCAGATTGAGAAAAAGAAAAGATATCTTAGTCAACGAAACCAAAGGTTATACAGTGACTTTTGGTAATGCATTGTATAATCCACATAGTGGTCATAGTTCAATGTCGGGTGGTGTGACTTCCACAACAGGTTTTTATGTTTCGGGTGATACCGTAAACGTTCAGTATTTTGACGATGATGGAACAGGTAATTTAAGAAGATATTATCTATCAGGGTCAACAAGAATTTATCAGGATAGTGTAGCTGGAACAGTTGACTATGCCTTAGGAAAGATTACAATCAATGCAGTCAATATAACCTCCACGGTTAATACTGATTCATCGATTGACTTCACTGTTATTCCTTCGGGTAATGATGTCGTTGCAACTAGAGGTAATCTAGTAGACATTTCATCTGAAGATATTAAAGTGACAGCTGAAGTAGACACCATAGCAAGTGGTGAAAGCAGTGCTGGTGTAGGGTATACTTCTACCTCAACCAGTAATTATTAACGAAATGAAAAAAGTGGTCGGGAGTCCCCCGAGTAGTTTCCCATTTATTTGGATTTTAGGAGGAAAATAAAATGGCAGATAAAAAAATAAGTGCATTAACACAGGTATCTGATACAGATATAGGTGCTGATGATTTACTACACATAGTAGATAACCCAGGCGGAACACCCGTCAACAAAAAAATGACCATAGGTCAGTTATTCGAAAATATCCCAACTCATTTAGCAGTTGACGATATAACAGTATTAACTGCAACTGCGTCTAACCTTGCATCATCTTTTGCAAGTGAAATCACACTGACTGGTTCTTCAGCAGTTGAGTTTACTTTAGATGACGGAACAGACGTTGGTCAATTAAAAGTAATCTACAAGACAGATAGTTCTTCTGCAAATGCAGAAGTGACAGTATCATCTTGGGGTTATTCTTCAGATACAACAGACCAAATCATTCTTGCTGGACAAGGTGATGCAGTTGTTTGTATTTGGAACGGTTCAAACTGGTTCCCAGTTTCAAACCTAGGTGCTACATTAAGCTAAGATTATGTCTAATAACGATTTTAAAATAGAAAGACTTACTGATAGATTAAGTGGACTTCTGCCTGATTACATTCAGTCTGAAGCACCAGTCTTTGAACTATTTTTAAAATCATACTTTGAATATCTCGAAAGTGAAATCATTACACTTTCTGCTCAAGGTGACTTAGACGGAATCATGTTGGAAGACAGTTCGGGGTCAGTTCTTGCTGAACCCCAAACTGTTCGACCTTCACCTGATGAAGACACTTCAAAATTAATATACGAATCAACGGGTGCAAACCCAACTGCAACTGCCGACCCATGGATAGTGGGTGAGTATGTAGTTGGTTCAGTATCAAAGTCAGTTGCAAAGATTACTTCTATAAATGGATTACAGATTTATGTAAATTCAATTTCAGGTTTTGGTTTCTCAGAGGGAGAAACTATTACAGGAAGGAAGTCAAAACAAACAGGAACAGTTAGTGGATACAAAGAAAATACTATTATTGCAAATAATAAGATTTTAAATTATTCTGATATCGATAAAACTTCAGAAGACTTTCTACAACATTTCCAAACAGATTTTTTACCTTCGTTAGACCTTAAACAAACACAAAACAAAAGGTTAACGATTAAAGGTATATCAGATTTATATAAAGAAAAGGGAACTGCAGAATCATTAAAATTCTTAATGAGGATTCTTTACAACGAAGATGCAGAGATTAGATATCCCGACAACGAAACAATATATGCATCAGAATCAGATTACTCTCAGAAGAGAAGAGTAAATGTTATAATGTCAGACTTGAGAGTAGCTCCAAGTTCTACAGATAGAATAATTCAATATGATGCAAACAATAGAATAATTGCAGAATCAATTGTAGAAAACATATTTCCAATTGATACTGAAAATGGAAAATACTCATTAGAAATTACAGACAATCATAAGGGTGAATTTCAATTCAATCAACAAGTCTCATTATTAGATAGAGACGGATTGACAACCACAACTGCACAAGTTGTTGGTTTAATTGCAGACATAATCAATTCCTCTTCTTCAACTTATATTAGAAACGAAGAAGAAGATAGTAATATCTTATTCGAAGACAACAGTGGTGTTATATTAGAACAATCAAACTTTGGTTCTTTATACTCTTTAAATGATACTGTTAATTTTACAGGTTCTAAACTAGACGGTTCAACCACAATTGCAAAATCAGTAGTCAATGGTTTATTAGAAGGTGGTGTTGACCACATTTATATTGAAGACGGTGGTGCTGGTTATCAAGGCGGTGACTTAGTTGTCTTTGAGTCAGACTCACAAGGTAGTGGTGCAGAAGCAGTTATCGGTGCAGTTGGTGAAGAGATAATTTTAGAAGGTGCAACTGTTTGGGGTCAATACGAATATACTGCAATCGCAGGTGACCCAATTATTTCAGGAAAAGATAACAACGGAAACTTTATTGTTTTTAATGACGAAAGTGTTGAAGTGTATAACAACGGAATCTTATTAACACCGATTACTGATTACACTCATAAAAACGATAGAGTTATTTTAGTCACCCCTCCTTCAGGTGGAGAACTCATAGAAATCTATACTAGAAAAATGAGACTCTTAATGGAAGACGGAGACCCAGTTCAACAAGAAACTGTAAATTCAGAAATTAGAAGTATTAAGATTAAGTCGCCTGGTGGTGGTTATAAACAAATCCCTAAAGTATATCCAGGCGGATATATTTACTTTACAGACTTGACAGGTTTCCAAGTAGGAGAAGTTGTCACTGGAACAACCTCAAATGCAACTGCAACTATCTTAAAAATAGATTCACAAAATAAACGATTAGTTGTTAAAAGATTATCATCAGATACAGGTGAGTTTGTTAATGGTGAAGAAATTACTGGTGGAAACTCTAATACTGTTAAATTAAATACACAAGCAGTTGTATCTAAAGGTGAAGGTGCAAAAATATTTGCATATTCAGACACTATTGGTGGAGTTGGTTCACTAAACATTCAAGAACAGGGTGACAATTTTAACTATGACGGAGTTATGGATTCAACTTCATACTTCCCTATGTTAATTACCACCCCAACTGCAAACCTTACAAAAGACATTGTCTTAGAAGGAAGAGTATCAGGTTCAACTGCAAAGGTTGTATCTTATGATTCAGATAGACACATATTGACTTACACTGATTTAAATGGTTGTTTCTTAACAAACGAAACTATAGATTTTAATAATGTAGATACATTTAAGATTTTAAAATCAAATCCTTATCAAGCTAGAGGTAAAGTTGCTGGTGAGGGTGTAATACAAGAACAATTACTTGGAGACAAATCTACACTTGATGCAAGTGCAAGTAATATACAAGACGGTAGATTCTATCAAACACATTCATATGTTATCAAGGTTGGAGAAAGTATAAACAAATATAGGTCAGTTGTCAAGGACTTATTACACCCAGCTGGACATATTTTCTTTGGTGAGGTTGCAATCAAACAAACAGTTAATACAGTTGTAGAAGAACAGATTAAATTTAGACCTACAATTGTTATTCATGAAGCACCAGTATTAACACAACCAAATGCCTTTGCAAATTCAATGAGACAAATACTTCTTTGGACTACTGAAGAAGAAATGAATGACCCATTGGTTGTTCTAAAAGACGCAGGTGTTCCTACAGTTGAAACAGACCCAAGAACTGGTCTTGCAATCACCGAACCATTTACAGAGTATGGGGATTCTTCACATAGAAACAGACACTTAAACATATTTAAAATTCAATCTTTTGTCATGGGGTCATTACTTCAAAATAGAAGAACAGAAAGACATAACTCTACTACAGTTAAAGTAGTTAATGTTGTTAATAATGGTTCACAAAATGTTTATCAAATTGACGGAGTCAATAATAATTCATTAACTCTATTAAGAGGTCACACTTATCATTTCGAACATTCTTCCAGTCACCCATTTAAGTTTTCAACAACTGCAGACGGGACACACGGTGGTGGAAGTGAATATACAGACGGTGTGACTGTAAGAGGAGACATGATTACAGAAATTCGTGTGCATGAAACAACTTCAACACAACTATATTACTATTGTCAATTCCATTCGGGTATGGGTGGAAGTATTACTTGTGCAAGTGAAACTAGATTCACTACAGTTGCAGTTGACACAGCAGACCATGATTACTTAGTCAGAAGTAATGAAAGAAGACCGTCTGATTCAGGAAGAATAGTATCCGTAGGAAACCAACAAGACGAAGTGTTCCTATTAGAAGACGGTAATAAATTCCTATATGAAGAAGAAATGTATATATTTGCATTAGAACCAAGTCTTGTTGAACAAGCAGCTGGTGAAATTGTAGGTGATAGATTTATCTTTGAAGACGGTAGTGTTATTCAAATGGAATCTGCAACGTTTGACGATATACAAGATAACTATATCTCAACAGAAAGGACTTCAATCATAAGTCATGCACCATTAGGTAGTTCTTTACGAAGTCTAAATACCATTACAGGACAACAAGTTTACGATATATCGTATTATCTAAAAGACGAAACAGATAATGACGATTTAATTTTAGAAGATGGAACAGGTAATATCATGACAGAGGAATCTAAACCCGAAGGTTTACGAATCTCAGACCTTGAAACCTATTTCCCACAACATACAGTTAACTATTATTCAGACGTTCCAAATTTAAGGTCTAATATTGCATTTAGTTCTTACATTAAGTCTGCATAGTGTTATAAATAGTATATAAATAATCTGAGGAGATTAAAAAAATGGCAGCAATAATAACGGAAAAGTTTCGAATCCACAATGCGAAACAATTTAAGGAAGACTTTGGTGAGAGTGCCTCGTCAAGTTATATATTCATAGGACGTTCATTCGATTGGACAGACGAAAACAATCCACCTTCACCTGCGAATGCAGTTGGTGAAGAGATTGATTCATATGCAGACATGATTGCAATGAAGAAGGTTTCTTCTTCAGATGTATCACATGGTCTAACAAGATATGATTGGACTTCAGGAACTTCATATGATGAATATGCACATGATTACAGTTCAACTAACACTGCACCAGCTTCAAGTGCAACTAACTTATACGATTCAAGATTCTTTGTAATCACTGATGAATACAATGTGTATAAGTGTATCAGAACTGGTAGAGATACTTCAGGTGCTGTAGTTGTATCAGACATAAAACCAACAGGAACAAGTGCAACTACTTTAGTAGAAACTGCCGACTCAAACGCTGCCTCAGGTCGTGGTTATATTTGGAAGTATATGTATACAATTTCTGCCTCAGAAACTATTAAATTTGTCACTAACGACTTTATTCCAGTAAAAACTATCGGTGCTCAAACCGAAGTTGATGGAACAGGTTCAGGTGGTGCAATCGGTTCAGCTGCAACTGATGACGGTTCTGCTCAGTGGGACGTAGAAAACTCTGCAGTGGACGGAGGTATTCACCACGTATCAGTGACTAATGTTGGTGCTGGTTATACAGACGGAACATATACAGGTGTATCAATTGTTGGGGACGGTTCGGGTGCAGTTTGTTCTGTAGTCGTATCCTCAGGTTCAATAACACATGTTAACATTACAAATGCTGGTTCGGGATACAAACGTGCTTCAGTTGACGTATCAGGTATCTCAGGTATCGGTAGTGGTTCAAATGGTGCAGTAAAACCAATCATATCACCTTTCTATGGACATGGTGCAGACCCAGTTCAAGAACTTGGTGGAAACTTTATTTGTGTTAATGCAAGATTAGAGTTTGCTGAAGGTTCAGGTGACTTCCCAGTAGATAACGATTTCAGAAGAATTGGTTTAATACAAGACCCATTCAATGTTGGAACTACAACAGTTGCAACTTCAACTTCATTAGCTGCATATTCACAAATGACACTTGCTAGTGTCACCGATTTATCAGTAGACGATACTATTATGAGTGCATCAGTAGACGGAAATGGTGTTGCAGTATCTAAAGTTGTATCAATCAGTGGTAATGTTGTTTCTCATGTCCCAGTTGCAAATAGTGCTGGTGGATATGTGAACTTTACTGCAAGTGATACTGCATATTGGAGTGGTGGTAATGGTGCAGTTAACTCAGTTAACGCTGCATACCCCGAAGTTGAAAGGTATTCAGGTCAAATAATGTATGTCGAAAACAGGGGTGCAGTGACAAGAGCTGCTGACCAAATCGAAGATATCAAACTGATTATCGAAATGTAATTAATGGGGTCACAATGACCCCACAAGAGAGAAAACATGGCAGAGAAAACTGATTTAAATATATCACCCTATTATGACGACTACAGTCAGGATAAAAATTTCCAAAAGGTCTTGTTTCGTGCAAGTAGACCTTTACAAGCTAGGGAATTAACTCAGTCTCAATCAATCCTACAAAATCAAATTGAAAGATTTGGTAATCATATATTTGAAGAGGGTTCGATTGTCACTGGTGCTCAATCTGATGTAGATATGGAACTTTACTATGTAAAGGTAAAGTCTAATAATCCAAATTCACAAGGGTCAGATTCAGTTGAATCTTACAGAACTTCTTTCCATGGAAAAATACTACAAGGTAAAACAACAGGTGTTGTAGGTAAAGTTGTCACTTCAACTGCAGAAACTTCAGACGACCCAATCACACTATTCGTTAGATATCAATCACAAGGAACAGACACAAATAATTCATTTACTTTTTCTGCAGACGAAGAACTACATGAAGTGACTGTAGATGAGAATGGTGGAATAACTGAAGTTGGTTCAAACAATAACGAATTCCAAGTCGAGTCAAAAACAGTATTATCGAATCCAATAGGAAGAGGTTCGATTGCAAATATATCAGAAGGTGTTGTATTCATTAGAGGATTCTTTGTTAAAGTTCCAGCACAAGAACTTATCTTAGAGAAATACTCAGGAGCTCCTTCATACAGAATCGGTTTAACTATTACAGAATCATTAGTTTCTTCTTCAGAAGATTCAAGTTTATTAGACAACTCACAAGGAACAACAAACGAAAACGCTGCTGGTGCAGATAGACTTAAATTTGACTTAGTATTAAGTAAGTATACACTTACTTCTACAAACGATGCAGACTTTGTAGAACTAGTTAGAGTCAACAGTGGTTTAATAGAATTAAAAATAGATAAACCAATATACAATGAAATCGAACATACTCTTGCACGAAGAACTTTTGATGCAAATGGTGATTTCGTTGTAAGACAATTTACACCAAATTTAAAAGAACACTTAGACACTACAATTAATGGTGGTGTATATACAAAAGCAAATGGTGGTGACGAATCTAAGTTCGTCATGCAAGTATCGCCTGGTAAAGCATATGTTAAAGGTTATGAAATTGAAAAGATTGGAACAACAACAATCGGTCTTCCAAAAGCAAGGTCAACAGTTTCATTAGACAATGCAAATACACCAGTCAGAATAGGAAACAAATTAAGAGTCACAAACGTTCACTCTTTACCTGAGTTTGGTAATGAGAGTGGAGTTGATACACTAGACCCATATCAAGTTGCAGAACTTTATGATACAGTAGGAAGTGCTGGTGCAGCCAATGCTAGTGAAAAGATAGGTTTATGTAGAGTAAGAAACATAGACGAACATACAACAGGTGTATATAACTTATACTTGTTTGATATCAAAATGTTAACAAAGATTGATTTAGTATCAATCACAAATGCAACACCAGTTTTAGTTGGTCAAAGAATAGAAGATACAACAACTGGTGCTCATGGTATCGTTGCAGAAGTAGATTACACAAATAACTATATCAAAGTTCATGATTTAGTAGGAACCTTTGGTGTAGGTAATAAAATAGCTGCAACTGGTGGTGGAAACTCTTCAGGTTTTGAAATCAGTGCTGTTAGAACATACAACATTGACCGTGCAAGAGGTATTACACAAATATCAAATAACACTGCAAGAGAAATATTTACTGCAGACATTGTCACTGATTTATTAAACACTTTAACAGGAACAGTAATCTTTGGAACAAATACTGCACTTACGGGTTTTGGAACTAAGTTTGGAACAGAATTAAAAGAGGGTGATATAGTTTATAACCCAGTAGATACAATAAATTATGTTATTGCAAGTGTCACTGATGATACAAATGCAGTATTAACTGGTTCTTCTTCAGTTGCATTCCAAGGTAATGTGACACGAAGACGTGCAACATTATACGACCAAAACCAAACTGCGTCAATATTCGCATGGCCAAGAAACTGGGTGAAATCTCATACAGGTGAATCGGTCACTGTAAGACGACAGTTCACAACTGAAATATCGGGTGGACAGTTCTCAATAACAACTGGTGCAAACGGTGTATTCGGTGCAGTAAACAAAGATAACTTTACAATTGCAGTTGTTGAAGAACAAGCAGGTGGTTCGTTTACGAATGGAGATATAATTGACCCCGACACACTTACAACTTCAACTGCAGTAGCAGGTTCAGGACAACAGATTACATTCAGTGGTATCAATGCAAACAATGACGGTGCAACTGTAAGAGTATCATATACTGTTCAAATAACAGACCCAGTTAACAGAAATAAAACACTTAGAAGTGCAAGATTACTAAAAGTTAGTGAAAAGTCTGTTGGTAATTTCTATGGTTGTGGATATGACAATAAAGAAATTTCATTAGGTGTTGCAGACGCATTTAAGGTTCGTGCAATATATGAAGGTGTTGACGGAACTGCAGTTCCACCTAAATTACAAACAACTACTACAAGTGGAACTTTTGCAAACTATGAAGAGATTGTAGGACAAACTTCAGACGCACGTGCAATCATTATTACTTTTGCTGGTGACGGTGCAGATACATACTTCTACTATTCAAACAATAATACCTTTGTAGACGGTGAAATTATCATAGGACAAACTTCAAGTGCAACAGGAACAATTTCAAGTATAGGAACAGGTTCACCTAATATAACAAATAGATATTTCTTTGATAACGGTCAGAGAGATGGATTCTATGATTTATCAAAACTAGTTTTAAAGCCTGGTGAACCAACACCAAATAATCAAATACTAGTAGTGTTTGATTACTTCCAAGCTTCAGGTGGTGGTGATTACTTTGATGTAAATTCATACACAGGTATCGAATACAAAAGTATCCCAGTATATTCACCGAACAAAGTTGACTTGGGTGGACTAGAACCCGATGGAACTTTTGAGTTATCAGACTCAGTTGATTTCAGACCTATAGTTGGTCAGGTTTTAGGAAACTCCTCTTTTGGAACAGATAATAACCAAAACCCTTCTACTGCAACAGACTTATCAGACGAAGCTGGTCAAGGTGCAAGATACTCTCCTTTTGCATACGAAGATGGACGTTCATTCTTAGGAACAAGAACAAACATATCATCAACTGGTGCAAACCATGTTGATACCCCAGTAAGTGGTTCAAGTGTTATCGGTGATATAGAATTCTATGTTGGAAGAATAGATAAAATATTCTTGCATAAGTCGGGTATATTCCAAACTGCAACAGGTAATCCTGCGTTATCACCTACTAAACCAAAAGCACTTGACGATAGTATAGAACTTTTTGAAGTATCAATACCACCTTACACTAATAAATTAAGTCAAATTAAAATAAGGTCACAAGACCATAGACGATATACTATGAAGGATATCGGAAAGATTAACAATAGGGTCACCAACTTAGAAAGAATCACTTCACTATCATTACTTGAGAAAGATACTCAATCAAAACAGATTTTAGATGCAGACGGATTCGACAGATATAAGTCAGGTTTCTTAGTAGATAACTTTAGAGGTCATAAGATTGGTGACGTAAATCACCCC
>Ga0222719_10004653_pt1 | contig 12019 bp, 11 predicted proteins | sample C33_34DmetaG_FD_165039 | JGI IMG/M metagenome (GOLD analysis project Ga0222719, IMG submission 165039) | Estuarine water microbial communities from San Francisco Bay, California, United States - C33_34D | ecosystem: Environmental > Aquatic > Marine > Unclassified | place: USA: California...
AATACTAGACGACGAATATAATACGTTCGTAACGGGTAATGCGGCTGGAACTGGTGATAACGGCGTAAACAACGTTAACACGTTATGGGGAGCTGGAACACTTGACAAAGGTTACGGTGAGACAGGCTCAACATTGGCGTCAGTATCAGCAGGATCAACGATCACAGCGACACAATGGGATAACTTCCTATCAAGAATTGAAACCATTGCGGCACACCAAGGATCAACAGTAACTAACTATTCAACACTGTCAGCTGGTGACACGATCACAGCATTATCAACAGTGGCTACAGACTTAGCGACCATAACGACCAACAGAATGGACGCGGCGGCATCAGGCTCAACAGTGACCACAGACGGTGCGATCAACAGGACTGGAACATGGTCAGGTTCGATCAATGCGACACACAGGATCACGTTCGCATCAGCCAACGCATTTAGATACTTCTTCAATGCGGGTGGGTTGATCACGTTCACATTCTCACTGTCAGGCGGAACATCTGATGGGAAATACGATGAGTGGGTTGATTTGGTATCTAATATGGGAACTATTTATTTCTCAGGTTCAGCATCACACACCGTTAACTCACAAGCATTGACAGGAACCACACAGGTTGGCGGTGCCGCAGGCGGCACGGGTTCATCAGTGTCATCAATTGACGCTTTCGCATTGACCACATCAGCACAGGAGATCATGATCAAGTATGCTGACACGGCACCATACACAGCAAACTACATCCAGATCCAGGCAACTGCTGACGCGGCGGCTGGTTCAGCCACATACATCGATTTCACGATCACAGCGAACGATGCGGCGGATGACACGGGTAACCCGGCATATCCAGCGGGTGGCACCAACCCAGCGGCGTTGGATATCATCGACGGAACGTTCACATCGACCATGAACTTCATATACCCATCAAGCACTTATCTAACATCAAGTGCATGGGGAACACCAACGATGTCAAATCAAGACGATTACGATTAATTGTAGAGTTTTTGGTAATATTGAAAGGCACTTTTTTAGGTGCCTTTCTTTTTGCCTGGTAAATATGTGTTATAATAAGGTATGGATAATTTAACACAAAAGATCAAAGCTCGTTTTGATCACGAAGCGGCCAAACAGGTTCTTAGTGAAAAATACGAGGCTAAACTGCTATTCGCACATCAGGGCGGAATGTTCCGTGCCGGACCTGAACTTATTGTCTTATTAAATTCATATGACACGGGCGAAATGGTCATCCTGGATGAATTTAAAAATCCCACAAAAGTCTCCCGACTTGCCCTATTAGATGAGGCCAAGCAACGATATCAGGAACAGCTGAATGCTTGGATGGTTGAACTAGCAGAACAATCGAGACAGCGATGAGCCGAGGAGTATTGCTCTACGCATTCAACAACGGCACCACGGACTATCTATCCATGGCCAAATGGTCAGCCAAACGTATTGAAAGATTCCTAGGTCTGCCCACAACTATAATATCCGATCAAGATGATGCTGAACTAGGTGGCACCCGTGTATTCAATGCCACACGAGGTGGTGAGCCATGGTATAATGCTAGTCGCAATCGTGCATGGGATCATAGTCCATATGACGAAACAATAGTGCTAGATGTTGATTACATTGTCAACAGTGAGATATTGAATCTGTTGTTTGAAGTTGACAAACCATTTATGATACATCAACATGCTTCAGACATCACAAGAAGATCTAGTTTTTTAGAGTTAGATCGATTTGGTGAGCATAGATTTCCTAGCCGTTGGGCAACTGTGATGTATTTTAACAGACACGAAACTGCGAAAGAAGTGTTTGACACAGTTGAAATGATCAAGCGGGATTGGAAACACTATGGAGATCTTTATAAATTTAGATCAACGACATTTAGAAATGATTGGGCATTTTCAATAGCACTTGGTCTACTAGGTGGACACGTAGAATCTAACAAATGTTCGATACCCTGGCCGCTAGTTACAGCCAGCACTGATGTTGATGTCAGAGCCGGAGAGAAAGAAGATACATTTGTGTTATCCTACATAACAGCACAGCAAAAAGCAGTGATACAAAATGTTAAAGGTCTAGACTTACACATAATGAATAAACAATCAATGGAGAAGGTCTGTGCAGGCAGTTAAGGCAGAACAGGGATATCTAATTGTATCTCAGGGCGACATATACCACCCGTGTGCTAGAGCATTAGCAAAGTCAATAAAATACTTTATGCCCCGAGCCAAAGTAGCAGTTGTGGGCGATTGCCAAGATCCTATATTTGATTATGAGATAGAGTTACCCCACGGTGATCAAGGTGGACTAAAGAATGACTGGCAGATATTTGAAGCAACGCCTTTCCGCCAGACTATCAAACTAGAAGCAGATATGATATTAAATGGTTCAATAGAACATTGGTGGCCAATGGTAGAAAAACGTGATGTGTTTGTAGCACAAGGCACTCGTAACTTCTATGGACATAAGACCACAGACAGAACTTATAGAAAGCATTTAGATGACAACAAGTTACCTGATGTATATAACGCAATAACATATTGGAGACGATCAGAGTTGGCCGCTAAGTTCTTTATTACCTGTAGAGAGATATTTGATAATTGGGATCAAGTTAAACTGCGTAACTGGGACCAGCCTGAGCCAGACACTGACACTGTATACGCATTGGCAACGGTGTTACTAGGTAGAGAGAACTTCTTACTTCCTAGCACATATCCACAGTTCGCACACATGAAGGGCAAGATAAACTTTTGCCATAGTGAGGACTGGACCAAGGAACTGGTATGGGAGTTAACAGATCGTGGACTTCGCATACAGACTATACAACAACAAATACCTACACACTATCAAGTCAAGCGATTTGCCAATGTGTTAGAGGAGCATTATGACGGCCTTTTGGGAAGTAATTAATAACAGAAAACCTGTGCAACAGCAGGAGTTCTTAGACGAGTATCGATTATATTATAACGAGGACGGAACTCCTCGTGAATACTCGAGGCAAGAACAACAAGGCAATTATATTGTCGTTACCAAACAAGAGTTCTTTGAAGGTAGATTAGATGTCAGGGTTGAGAACGGTAAACTGATAAATCCTAATCGTATTACACAATATCGTAAACTTGTTCCTGGTGATGAGGGGACAGAAACACTAGTGGATGACATTACTATAATAGGCCAAGGACAGAAATGGAAAGTAAAATACTATGACTGAGATTGATGTAGCAGATTTAGACTGCGTATACCTAAGTTATGATGAACCTCAAAAAGAAGAATTTTGGGTTCAAATTAAAAATATGATTCCTTGGGCAACTCGTGTTGATGGTGTCAAAGGGTCAGATGCCGCACACAAGGCCGCGGCTGATGCTAGTAATACAGATAGGTTTATTCTAATAGACGGTGACAACATGCCTAGCCCGGACTTCTTTGATCTTACATTAGAACTTAAAGATGAGGAATATGAAAAGGCAGTGTTCCGTTGGAGAGCTCGTAATCATATTAACGGTTTAATGTATGGTAATGGTGGACTTAGTTCCTGGACTAAAGATTTTGTTTACAATATGAAGACACATGAAAACTCACAAGGAGATGATGAAACTAATGTGGAGTTTTGTTTTGATCCATTATACTGGGCCATGCACGATTGTTACTCAATAACATATCCCAATGCCACACCCTTCCAGGCATGGCGGGCAGGATTCAGAGAAGGTGTTAAGATGTGTTTAGATAGAGGACACAAACCAACAATAAATGAATTTAAAGACAGAGCCCATAAACGTAACTTGGACAATCTAAACATATGGCACACCGTGGGTCATGATGTTGAAAATGGTATATGGGCCATGGCAGGCGCAAGACAAGGAACACTGATGACTATGTTGTCAGATTGGGACCATACTCAAGTGCAATGGTTTGATAACTTAGAATCATTGTGGCGTAATATATATGATGAAGATCCTGATCTAGTAGCAAGAGAGAATGGCAAAGAACTTGCAAGATTAGATCTAGATGTCGTAGAGCTAGATCAAGAACAAAGTAAATTTTTTAAAAAGCACTATAGATCAAATTGGCGTAATCAAGGACCTATGGTAAGAGAGATAGATGTCTATACAAAATAAAGGTGATGAAGTAAACAAAGACTTTAAGTCAAAGTTCTTAAGTGATGCAGAAGTTGCTAAAGAACAGTTAGACTCTGTAAGTCCTAGCATGTGTTTGGCTAAATGGAAACAGGTTAGCCTACACTTAACTACGGGTATGACTAACTCGTGCTATCACCCGCCTTTACATGAAATAGATGTTAAACCTTTAGAGTTTCATCCCAGTGCCCTACATAACACAGCACAAAAGAAAACTGCACGTAAGCAGATGTTAGAAGGACAACGTCCTGAAGAATGTAGTTACTGTTGGACTATGGAAGACAATGGTAAACTCAGTGACAGACATTATCGCTCAGGCGAACCTTGGGCCGCAGAATCATTTAATGAAATAGTTAACGCACCTTGGGATCAAGATGTTACACCAAGTTATGTAGAAGTTAACTTTAATCACAACTGTAATTTAAAATGCTCTTACTGCTCACCACAATACTCTACAGCGTGGGAAAAAGAAGCAAACGAATTGGGTGCGTGGCCAACATCAACGCCACATAATGACCCTAAATATTTTCAGGGTAGGAGAAAGCCTATACCTTTTCGAGAACACAATCCATACCTAACTGCGTTTTGGGAATGGTGGCCTGATCTTTACCCTGAACTTAAACATTTCCGCATGACAGGCGGCGAACCTTTGATGGATAAGAATACCTACAAGGTATTTGATTATGTTTTAGAAAACCCTAAACCTGACTTACATTTAAACGTAACTTCAAACTTTTCAGTAGACGAAAAACTATGGACAAAGTATTTGGACTACGTTAAAAAGATATGTGCAGATGACAATGTAGAACACTTTATGCAGTATGTGAGTGTAGACGGGTTTGGCGAACAAGCAGAATATATTAGAGATGGACTAGACTTTAAACTGTTATGGGACCGTGTCAATCAGTTCTTGTTTGAGGTGCCTGAGCGTTCGAGCATAACATTCATCATAACAATGAATAACTTAAATGTCACTTCAGTTGAGAATCTGTTCGCAGGCATACACGGACTTAGACAGGTGCATTCAAACACATATCAGCGTGTGTGGTTTGACACACCCATACTGAGAACACCTGAGTGGATGCGTATGGACCTACTACCTGAGCCATATGTTGATAAACTGGAAAGACTATGGTGCTGGATGCTCAAGTGGCACGAAACAGAAGAGACCCGCTTCAAGGGATTCAAGGACTATGAGATCAAGAGACTTGACAGAGATATCACTTGGATGAGATCAGGTCAACAATTAGATGATAACTATAAGAATAAACAGAAAGCAGATTTCTATAGATACTTTAGTGAACATGATCGAAGGAGAGGCACTGACTTCTTAAAGACATTCCCAGAAATGTCAGCTTGGTGGAAGGAGTGTGAGCAACATGCTAGATCCCAATAAACCCATAAAACAATTAATTGAAGAAAATGATGCATTCTGTATACTTCCATGGACTAATTTTATCGTGTCTGATGGTAAGCATCAACTATGTTGTATGTCGAACTTCTTTAAATCTGAATATGATCCGTCGGTAGAATTTCATCAAGACCCTGAGCGTAATCAGATTAAACAGCAGATGTTACAGGGACAGAAAGTTCCACAATGTGATATTTGTTACAAAAGAGAAGGGCTAAATTTACCAAGTAAACGTAAACTTGACACCGTTAGATGGTTAAAGGATAATTCTGAATCAACGGTCAAGGACCTTGACTCTATCACGGAGCCTACATATTATGAGATGAGAACTAACAACATCTGTAACTTGGCATGCAGAATATGTAGTCCTGAATGGAGCTCAGTGATTGATCAGGAAAATAAGAAGTCAAAAATATACGAACTAAGAGACTATAAGTATGTTGGTTTTGAGGCTGTGAACCTCGACACTGCTAAAGTGATAGGTGTTGCTGGAGGAGAACCATCGGTCCAAAAAGATTTCTTAGAGTTCTTAGAAAAGTGCATAGAGCATGATAGGACTGATATCGAAATAGGAGTCTCTACAAATGCGGTGTCTTTCTCTAATAGATTTAAGAATGCCATTGAGCAATTTGATAATCTCATGATGGTAATAAGCATCGACGGATTTGAAAAGGTAAATGAATATTCGCGATGGCCCACCAATTGGACAAAGCTAAACCAAAATTTAAATTATTTAATGGAAAAGAATATTAATATACATTTCCATGTTGTTATTTCCATATATAACATATCAAATTTATTTGAGTTACTTGGTTTCTTAGAGCCATTTGGAAAGAAAGTGATATTAGGAATAGCAGATGCCAGTTATTCTAGACACAATGACCACGATCCAGATATACTTTCTCCCTGGATACTTCCTAATAGGGAAGTAGTTTTAGAAAATTTAAAGAAGGTTAAATGGTTAGACATGTATAATAATGACAAAGAAATTAAGGAAACAGTTGACAGTTTCATTGACTGGTATTCAATTGATAGGGAAATTAAAACAGAAACATTGACCAAATTCTTTAACTTCAATGATCGATTGGATGAGATCAGAGGAGTTAAGCTGGCGGACTACATACCGGAGTTAGAACAGTGTCGAAAAAGCATAACGAAACAGATCTAGAATACAAACGCAGGGTCATTGATATTAAGAGTGATTCATTCTGTGCGGCCAAATGGTATAATGCCACCATATGGTTAGGTTCAGGCATGACCACAAGTTGCCATCATCCCTTACCTCATAAAATTACTACAGTAGAAGTAGAGCGTAATCCCAAGGCATTACACAATACAGAACAAAAGAAAAAAGAACGTGCCATGATGCAGGCAGGTGAGAGACCCAAGGGGTGTGAATACTGCTGGAAGATCGAAGACATGGGCAAGGATGCCATATCAGATAGAGTTTATAAGACAGTCATATACGAGGACAAGGAGTTAGATGATGCCTACAATACTAAATGGACACAGGATGTTGAACTTAGAACTTTGGAAATTGCTTTTGATAGGACTTGCCAGTTGGCTTGTAGTTATTGCAACCCCGCTTTTAGTAGTAGTTGGGTTAGGGACATTAAGTTCAAAGGTAGTTATACCAACTTGGTTAGTGACGGCCGCAATCATTTTACTCATACTCACGACAGCAGTCAGTTGTATACTTATGGTCAGCATAATCCTTACATTGAGGCCTTCTTCAAATGGTGGGAATCCGATCTACACAAGACACTCCAAGAACTAAGGATAACCGGAGGCGAACCTCTTATGTCGGGATACACCTGGCAACTGTTAGAATGGTTCCAGAAGAATAGAGGACAGAGTCAAACACGTCTCGCCATCAATTCAAACTTATCATTTGACAAGGAAAAGATAGATAGACTGATAGAGGGTGCCAAGGAAGTTGAGCTTGATCTATATACCAGTAATGAGGCATGTAGCACGAAGGCAGAATATATCAGAGATGGGTTAGATTACCAAGTATGGCAAGACAATGTGGAATACTTGTTAGACAGTCGCAGACTTAGGGGACTACATGTAATGTGCACCATTAATGCACTATGTTTAACTACGTTGGATAAGTTTTTGAAACAAATAATGAAATGGAAAGCAGAGTATGGCAAGGACAGCATTAACTTTACCTTAAACATCCTACGCTTTCCTAGTTTTCAATCTCCATTGGTATTACCAAAAGATATAAGACTTGGTTATGCCAATAGATTAAAATTATTCCAGGTTGGATATAAGGAATCAATGCACGAGTTTGAGAACAATCAATTAACCAGACTGATAGAATACCTGGACGTGGTTGAAATTCCTCACAGTGAAGCATTTGAGATGCCTCAACTGTTGAATGACTTTAAACAATTTTATACACAGTATGACGAACGCAGGGGGAAAGACTTTGTAAAAACTTTTCCGGATTTAAAGGATTGGTATAATGGCCTATAATTATAATTCATCAGACCCTGTAAAAATAAGTCTGGACCAATTAACAGAACGTGAAAAGTTTTTGTTAACAGAATCTAAAACGTTTTGTATGTATCCTTGGATCCATTTACATAGTTATCCTACAGGTGATGCTTATCCTTGTTGCCATGCTGAGTATCAAGAAGGTAACTTTGGTAACTGTCAACAACAGTCGATGCAGGACATATGGTCTGGTGATAAGATGATTAAGATACGTGATGATATGCTAAACGAAAGAGAACATCCTGCCTGCACTAGATGTTATGAACAAGAAAAAGCAGGTTTCTTTTCAGGGCGTAAGTCAGCAAACAAACATCATGGTCATCATATTAAAAAAGGTGTTGAACTAGATCCCCCGTTTCAAATGACATATTGGGATATACGTTTTAGTAACTTATGTAATCTAAGTTGTCGTTCATGTGGACATATTTTTTCAAGTTCGTGGTATCAGGATCAAAAAGAATTAGCCGGATCTGAATGGGCTAAGAAAAATAAAGCATTATTCTGGGCAGGTAGATATGAAACAGATATGTTAGAGCAGTTAATGGAACACATAGACTATGTAGAGCAAATATACTTTGCAGGTGGCGAACCTCTAATGATGGACGAACACTATGCTATCTTAGAAGAACTAGAGAAACGTAAGAAGTTCGATGTAAGGTTAATCTACAACACAAACTTTACTAAAACAAAACTAAAAGATCGTTATGTGTTTGATTACTGGCGTAAGTTTGATTCAGTAGCAGTTGGTGCTAGTTTAGATGCTATGGGACCACGTGCTGAATATATCAGACGAGGAACAGATTGGGAAGAAGTAGAAAAGAATAGACAGTTAATGATGGAACAATGTCCAAACGTTGACTTTTATATTAGTCCTACACTGAGTATACAAAACGCTCTGCACTTGCCTGATTTTCATAAGGAATGGGTAGAAAAGGGTTACATACAACCACAAGACTTAAATGTAAACTTACTGCAAGATCCAGACTGGCTACGTATTGATATTGCACCTGAACACTATAAAGAAAAACTAAGAACTAAATTTAAAGAACACTTAGCGTGGCTACGACCTTTAGACAAGTTAAATAGAGCAACAGTTGGTTTTGAATCTGCACTAAACTTTTTAGAAACAGATAACACACATCTACTTCCTAAGTTTTGGGAACGTATGAATAAATTAGATGAGATGAGAAACGAAAACTTATTAGACGTAATACCAGAGTTAAATGAACTTACCTAACAAAACATTTTGCATATTACCTTGGGTCAGTGTTGAAACAAGTCCCATTGGCACCATGCGACCATGTTGTCTAGCAGAAGATGAGCTGGTTAATGATCGAGGTGAGAAGTTACGTATAGGTGTAGACACTGTAGAACAGGCACAGGAGTCTATGCGTGATCTACGTAGTCAATTTCTAAACGGAGAGAAACCTGACACTTGTAAGAAGTGTTGGGCAGTAGAAGATAGTGGTGGCAAGTCAAAACGTGAATACACACTAGAACGTTTAGAGTCAATGATAGATGATACTGAATGGACTCAAGATCACAAGCCGTTGGCATTTATAGATTTTAAACTGGGCAATATCTGTAACTTAAAATGTCGTATATGTGGCAGTTGGAGTTCTAGTAGTTATGCCACAGAAGAACTACAAGAGTTCGCCAAGGAACAGCAAAAGTCTAGTTTTCCATATAAAATGATCGAACAAGGTCGTTGGCCAAGAGAAGCAGACAGTTTCTGGCAAGAGATGGCTGACAATGTAGACAACATACGCTATTTAGAGTTTACAGGTGGCGAGCCTTTTATGATTCAGGAACACTTTGACTTCCTACAAACACTAGTAGATCAAGGTGTTGCTAAAAACATTGAAATACATTACAACACCAACGGCACACAATATCCAGAAAAGAACCTAGCTGTGTGGCGAGAATTTAAATTAGTTGAAGTAGCATTTAGTATTGATGACGTTCGAGAACGTTTTGAGTATCAACGTAAGAATGCTAGTTGGCAAGAAGTGAATGAAAACATACAGAAGTTTAAACAACTTAAACAAGAGTTTGGCAATATCGTTCTACAGTGTTGCACCACAGTGAATGTGTTTAATGTAATGTATTTAGAAAAACTAAGTTACTGGATTGATGAACAAGACTTTGATTTTGTCTATTGGAATATATTACATGAAATATGGTATAATTCTGTTGCCAATCTACATCCATTTGCTAAACTCAAGGCAACGGCAAGATTGAGTTTCGTGCATAACAGTAATAGACATTACAATGACTTCCAACGTATAATAAAGTTTATGGAACAGGGCCAGGGTAACGGCACAGAAGAATTAATCAAACAAGTCACCAGATTTGATCGTTTACGTAACGAATCATTATGGAATCATCATCCAGAACTAGCAGAGGCGATAGGTTATGAACGAACCTAAGAACAGACCTGCTACACTATGTATGGCTCCTTGGACGCATACATATCTAAGCCCACAGACAGAAAGACGTATGTGCTGTGCATCAAGAGAACCTGCACAGAACTTTGAACAGTATATTGATACCAAGTCAGGCACAGGCAAGTATATTCCCCTCACATTAGAGGAACACTGGAACAGTGAACACATGAAATCAGTGCGCCGACGCATGATGGCGGGAGAGACCTTGCCAGAGTGTGACGTGTGTAACAGCAAGTTATTGAACACTGATGTTTACCGAACATATTTTGATCACCTGTTCACTAGTAAATACTATAGTAAGATTTGGGACACAACGGACGATACGGGCCACACCACAATGAAGCCTGTTAGTTGGGATTATAGGTTCACCAATTTATGTAATTTCAAATGCCGCATGTGTGGGGATATGTTATCCAGTGCTTGGGAATCAGAACAACGTAAGCACGGAATGATAAATTTTAAAAATCCCAAAAATAATTGGATGGTGCCTGCAGTGCGTGATGAAATATCTAAGTTTCAGGACACGCAGATAGAGCAGGAGTTCGCAGACGCAGTTGAGGACCATAGGGTCGAAGAGATATACTGGGTAGGCGGAGAACCGTTGATGTATGAGCAACACTGGCGATACATGCAACGCATCATTGAATTAGGAGATGGACCAAATGTTTATGCTCGATACAATACCAATCTCAGCCGCGTGGATTATAGAGGCTGTAATCTTTATACTGATATCCTTAGCAACCTACGCGATTGGCAGATATGTGCGTCAATCGACGGAACAGGAGCGATTGGAGAATATATTAGGACGGGTCTCAACTACAATTCTTGGCTTGAGAATCTCGATCAAGGAATTGAGAACGCAGTTCATAGAAGACAGATTCGATTGGACTTCACGCTCACACTCCCTGGATTATTCGAAGTTGAAAATATCCAAAGACTTGCGAGAGAAAAAGGAGTAGACATCCTGGCCAAAGTGGTGTTCGGTTTCACACCGGACATCATCATGAGCCCACTCGCACTTCCAAGATCCATATTACATCCGTGGCTTGATGAACTAATACCTCGCAGTGAGGGAGCCATGCGTGATATATTACTACAACTAAAGACAAGACCAACTTTTGAAGAACAATTTCCAGATACATGGCAACAAGCTCTTGTAAATGGCAAGAATCGTATGTTACAATTAGAATTAATTAGGAAAGATACATATACCATGCGAGATATATTAAGTAATAGATCGGACGCATTGGAATGGTGGGACGACATTGGAAGTTAAAGTTACATTACAGAATCCGTTTGATAATGCAGATAAGATCTCTTATTACATTACACCTAACGATACTAAACTAGCACAAGATTGGGTTAACGCTCTTAAAGAAATATTAGATCAAAATCTTACATTAGAAAAATCATTTTGTTTTCTGGGATGGCCAGACTCAGCTCGAACCGTTGAATATCTTTGCGATGAACTTAATAAAAGTGTAGAGATCATCAATCATTATGATTATACACAGCACGGATT
>Ga0222719_10004654_pt1 | contig 12018 bp, 2 predicted proteins | sample C33_34DmetaG_FD_165039 | JGI IMG/M metagenome (GOLD analysis project Ga0222719, IMG submission 165039) | Estuarine water microbial communities from San Francisco Bay, California, United States - C33_34D | ecosystem: Environmental > Aquatic > Marine > Unclassified | place: USA: California...
GTACAAGTGGATATGCTTCCATCGTCGCCGAACGTGATGTTGGTGCCCCCTTCATTTCGATAGTACCCTCTTTTGCATTGGCATCTGTTCTGTTGGTAAGGGCTGCCCGATTCACCGTAAGACGTCAACGATTCATGTGTGTCTTCACAGCTTCTATGGTTCTTATATTCATAGGCATTAAAGGTGTCGGTATAACTTCCGGGTGGAACGGGCCAGCATGGAATTCTCGTCGGTATCGGCTGATTTTCCATGTACTCCACGTATGCCTCGTGGGTTGGAATTCTGTCCGCGGTGACTAAATTGCCAGTCCGATCGCCCTGATAGTAAAAGCCCGGATTACATCGGCATATTGTATCGTGTGTTGTGGACCCCGGTGCCGCTTGACTGATGCTGTTAGCTGAAAAGTACGTCCAAAAAAAGTACCCCAAGCCATAATTCGTGAAATCCTGTTGAATAAGGTCTTGTATATCTGGTGTATTTGAATTATAAAGTCCGTTTCCATCCGCCCACGTACAATTAGAATGGTCTGCACACGTGCTGCAGTTCCCGCTAGCACAATGCGTGCCGTTGGCGCAGGGTTTTTGTATAGTCTGGCCCGGCAGATCTTGATAATACCCACGTGAAGTCAAATTGCACCTAGCGTATCCTACGCCATCAGAATACGTTCCTGGCTCACATATGCTCTCATATGTACTCCCCATGCCTGGAGCATACTTCCCAGCTGCTGCTGGTATGCAAGAAGGTTGACCCGTTAAGTTCTGATATGTTCCTTCTTCACAGGAGTCGCATCTATCAGCACCCGTACCGCCATCGCTATATTCTCCAAACCCACACTGTTTACAAGCCTGAACTCCTTGATCCAAAAACTCCTGCAGCTGGACCGGTGTGAAATCATCATTACTACCAAAGGCTCGGTTTTGATAGGTACCATCGGGACAGAATTGGGCAGAGTTCGAAATATTATCATAGTACCGTCCGGCCCATCCGAGTTCAACATAGCTACTACAGGATTCTCCCCGGGATGAACCCGAGCCAACTGGGCACGCTTCGCAAGACGGGTTGTTGGTAGTGATTATTGATGAACCATCAGATTGAGTCGAATAAAACCAGAATTGATCTTGATCTTCATCTGGTTTTCGATCCCCAGTGTATTCAATCCCCAGTGCTTGCGCGGCAGCTTTGGAGGTATGTTCATAATTAGCCTTACATGAACAAATATCCGCCTCAGTGGTCCCTGATGAAGACAACCGTCTCATAAAACCTTCTCCATAGTCTGTGCATGATATGATTGCAACACACCCGTGAGTGGCGGATCCACTATTTCTGAAGTATCTGGACGGACAGTTTGAACACGATTGGCTTTGGTGAGAATTAGAAGAAGCATGTCCTTGCTGACCCGCAGGACATGTTGAACAACCATTATCGGAACCACTCGACGGATATGCCTCAAGTTGTTTCCAATCTGTGCCATCTGATGTGTAGGTTGGTTTGATTACGAGCCGTCGGTGACCGTAAACGACGGGATAAAATTTCTGGTACTGACTGCATGTTCTGGTTTGTGCCGAATAACGACACTTTCCGTTGTCTCCATACGAAATATCTAAACGGTTACATTCATAACAGCAGTATTGATCCGTGTCAGCTGTGTAATCGAAATCTCTGCAATCGACCTGTTCTAAATTCTCACCGTAGAAATTCGCGGTTGGACAGTCAGCACAACCAAAGCACCCCCGGGTAGGTATGGACAACGCGAACTTGTAGTAAGCCTGGTTACAGAAACCGTGGTGCCACTTACGATAATCTACGCAACCCTGATCATCACAATTGAGGTTACAGTGCCAATGTGCGTCGTTAGTAAGGGAGTCAAAATACTTGTCCCACTCATCCCTTGAGAGCACACAGGGTAAATGGCAACCCACAAACAAAAACCACAATATAAGAGGTGTCGACCGTGGCATATTTTGTAAAATAACAGAGAGCATCTTATGTACTCAATGCTTCAGTTTTTGCACAACCAAATCTAGACTACCCCTCCGGCACAAAAACAAAACTATCGTTTGTAACTATCACCTTTTCCGACAAGTCTTCAAACGTGTCTTCGAACGACGTACCGTTCAATTGCCATGCTCGATCAATGGAGTGCGGCGATTCGTAGTAGAGTATTTGTTTGACGTGTAAGCTGTTGGTTGCATCAGGGAGACTGGGGAATCGATAATGCGAGGGGTCGTGTGGGAGCGTGAAGGTGGCCTCCAGCATACCCTGCACGACAATACGAACCTGCGTAAGTTCGTTTTTGAGTATCTTGACCATCACAACTGTTTTCACGTGTTCGGAGAGCATATTATGGTCGAGAACCCCGGTCGAAACGGACGTGTCCGGGTTTCGCAATGTACGACCAGGGGAAACGAGGCGTGTCCTCCCCTGCTGAGTCTCCAGGGTGGAATCCAACATACCAAGCTGCATTACTGTACCATACCGAGTCCCCGAGTTGAGTGTCCGCAAAACAAAAACCCACAGAGCCATGTCGGAGTTAGTCTCATTATTCGCGGCGTGTGAATGCCCGGCACCGCCAACGGTCCAGTTACCGTCGAATTCTACAGCGGTGGCGGTCCGTGTCTTGTTGCAGTAGTGATTCAAATACGGGCATCGATCCCCATCAAAGAACGCCTCTCGTTCATTCATCGACAATTCGCTGAGCGACTCCTGCGATATTGTAAATTGCTGTGAAGAATACGGTCTCATAAAGACGGGCGGGGACAGTGAATGTCCGGCATCCAAGCTGTTTTCATGAGCCAGAGATGGGTTCAAATGGATGATCGGATTGGCTGCAATGAGGCGTTGCACGAACCGAGCATTTTGGTTCTTCCATGTATCAAGTTGGGAATTGAAAGCGGTCTCGTCTGACACACCCCTTATCCCCAAAATAGTGAGCTCTTGCAAACTAAATACATTGTAGCATTCATAGTTCCGACGGTCCACTTCAATGCAAATCTTTCGGGGGTCGTTCGCAGTCGAGATTGCACTAAGTTTCTTCTCGTACAGAAACGGCGTACCTTGCGAAAGATAACTATTGAGTGAAATTCCCCTTGCAAAACACTGTATAGTGTCGGCGCCGTATAAAACACAAACCGCTGTATGGTTTGTGTCTGTATTATAGTGTACAGTCACTTGCTCGATTTTCCCGGTCGATGTTTCAGGGTGTTGGAAAACCGTCGTCCCATCCGTATCCCACTTATTTCCCCAGCACCGCACAAGACGGGAATCCCAATAGCAAACGTCCTTGGGACCAGAGATGAGAGTTGATGTATTGCTTTGTATCCGGATCCCCGAGGAGGGAAGAGAGTTATTCTCCCCGTGGCATTTCATATAAACTTCTTCAGTTTGCACCATAGAGTAACAGACAAAGTCAAGGCCTGAAACAACCTGTATATTATAGTCGCCATTGGTGGTCCAGTCAGTAATATTGCCACCATTCAAGTAGTGGGGAAAAATATAGATATCGGCAGAATGAGGCCCAAGAAGACCAAAGTCGTCTGGTACAGCGAGGAATGTGTTTGCTTGATTCTCGGTCGTTGACCATCTACAGTCAAAATCAACAACAAGTAAGGCGTTACCGTCCACAGCTTTATGTACGAGATCATTCTGCCAGTTCCATCCAAGCGTTAAGTTTACATTCTGGTCCCTGTTCACTGCAAAAGTATTTCCTGTCACCAATGACTGTGCACAGAGTGAGTATTCCCCCTTTGAAATCTTACGCAACGGGTAGCCACTGTGCTTCCACGTAAAGTCATCCACGTTGTAACCATTTTGCAACGACCGCTGGTTTTCTAAAGTACCGTCTTCCAGCCTTTTCATAGGCAAGATACGACCAAACTCGTCCTCCGTTTGCTCCGTATCGGTCCGTAGTCCGATGGAAGAACATTTTGAACCGCCTCGATCCCGTGGCAGTGTACCGATGGGACACGGAAATACCTGGGTATCGACGCAGCAATCGTCGTAAGAACCAATGCAGTTAAGCAACGACATTTTGGGCGCGACACACCCTGTACAACTGGACAGACCCCCGCCATTGTAAAACGTCTCGGATGCACAAGGCTCACACGAAGCGCCCATGCCTGAGTAATAGCGCAATTCCCCAGACAAACACTTGCAGTCCGTAATATTGTGTGACATAATTTTGCTGATTGAGCCATCTGGGCAATTCTTGCATACACCCCCATCCAGAAAGGTATTTTCGGGGCAGAAACCGACAGTGCAGAGTTTACACGAGCTGTTTGTATTGCCGTGAACAATTTGTTCTTCATAGTGAACCCCGATTGGGTGCAAAACACCTTGATCATGATCAGGCATTATATCGGTACTGTAGAAGCCTGAGTCACATACACAGTTTTGCTGTTTACTGTCTGGCTGGGAATTCTGAGGACAAGGCGTACACTCACTCGCCCCTGCAGATGAGATGGAAGTAGCCGGGCACTTTTCACATGTTTGATTATAAAAAAAATAACCAGCTGGACATGGCACACAAGTACCGTACCACAGTACTTCGTGTGGTGCACAGGATGTTTCCGCAGTTGTACCAACGAAACTATAAATCAAAAGGATATAAATAAAAAAGTAGAACTTGTCACGTGCCATTTCCAAACATATCGTGTGGAACTTATGTAGTATAGATTAAAAAAAAATATTTATTGACATACACTCTATATATTTACAAACATCTCGAAGAAGAAAAATGAAAATCGTGAGTCGCCCACTTTTTTTATATTTCATTTTCACATTCGGGGCGGCAGAGAATTGCTACCCAGACAGCCTCCGTTCCTACAAAGTGAATATAACAAATGTCAAATGCAACACGGACGGTAGTTGGACGTGTACAGATAGAACGACAGGCACGCTGTGCAATGAAACATGTATCGACTCTATACAGTGCACTGGGAAGTCTTATCAGTCGGAATGTTCACCCCCTTTCCAGAAGGAATGCTTATTTTGTAAGGAACAACAGATGCCAGTGACAATCAACGCAGACGATCAAAGTCGCAGCCGAGTAGATTACGCCGATCTTTTGAACGGACATGGCTCCTTCGAAGACGCAAAGATGTACGGTAACGAAAACGCTTTAACAGCCCTACAGCATACAAACACACCCACAGAGTTCGATGATGTTCTTTTTTCCTCGGGTTGGAAAGCATGGTCTTCAAATTCTTTAGAACTAAGCAAGCTTGCACAGATCGTCTTCAACAATGGTGCGGAAGGATCGCAGGGGGTTCTTTTCGTAACGAATGGAATACATCTTGTGAAACAAATAGTTTTACACAACTCGAACGAAGACAGGACGATTCAGGACGAGGGCGTCGTGAAAGGTCTATATTACAAATTGTGGATCCGTGGAAAGAGTGAGGACACGATAAATGTCGATCTGTCAGTGGGGCTTACTCAAAATGATTCACCTACTTCATTCTGGGGCGACAAGAAACGCACACATAAATATAATGAAGATATGTACGAATGGAAAGAGATAAATGGATATATCGACTTGTTGTCGGATCCCGAGTACAGTGACACAACCTGGAATCTTCCTAAGAACGTATATTTCCGCATCGATATAGAGTCGAGGTCTGAGGTTATGATCGATGAGATTTGTGTGTATCCCACATGGGTCAAGAATGCACAGTTTCAGCGCTGGATTAGTACGATGCCCCCAAAGCCTTCTAAGTGGGACACCCCGGAAGACAATGTTCTGAATGCTACGCAACGCGGCGTTCCTGGGTTGGAAATGGGAAGTTCTGTATCAAACTACAGCGTTTCACAAGATATCGATCTCTCCTACTTCCCAAAAAACGTGAATTTTCCTCTCACGTTGAAAATTGAAGCGGCATACGAACATGAATCTGCAATCCAGAAAATCCCATATCTTCAAGTGGCTTGGGTTCCCCACGGGGGGGACCGTGAATGGGTAGTTTACCACGAACTTACTGCCACGGAGAAGTCTACCGTGAGCGCGCAAGTCAGAGCTACGTCGCAGGGGGGGACACTTGAACTTTGGAAGCGTACGACCTCTTCCAACGAGGGCGACACGATCATTATATCCTCGGTGGCCCTATATGCAGACCCCAAGTCGTGTCTCGTTGACAAGTGTGAGAACATCGAGAGGAGGGGCTTTTGGAACTTCAAGTGTAACCCTTGTTCGCAGACACTGGTCTATCCCGATAATGGAAAAAAATTTACGGAATGCATTCTCACGGAAAATGGACCCTCGTATAAACAAGAAGCATGCCCCAGATCGAGCACCACGCAGCACGGAGGGTTCAAGCAAGAATCACCCACCGTTCCCCCATGCACGTATGAGTGCCCCACGGGTAACTGGTTCAATCGGGATGATAATGCTTGCGAAGCGTGCACCCCATATGCCGGGAACGCTTGCGAAGTTGGTTCATACTTCGCACAGTGTGGGGACGAGTCTGATTCCATGTGTAAAAAATGCGAGAGAATATCATCACATCGCCTGCAGTACACAGTGGGGAATACAGTGCAATCGTCCACATGCGACGTCGAGTGCAAGCCCGGGTACTTTCAATTTGGGACGGATGCGAATGGAATTCCAATCTGTTTACCGTGTTCAGAGAGTGTATGTGGGGCCCCAGATTCCTTTCGGCATATTCCGGGGTACCAGAGAACTACGGTTTGCAACGGGACCTCCAATAGTGTATGTGAATCATGTATCGCACGAGACGAAGATCATCTCATCTATAATGCGTCCGCTACTGAGATTGGTGCCGATTGCGACTATGTATGCGAGGTGGGGTATCAGCGGTGCAACAACCAGGAAACGTTTGACCCGAGAAAACCACTCACCGTGGAACGCCAAAGCGAAGAAGCATCACTCCCAGTAACCTTCGATGCCGGCCCCGCTAACGCCGACGATGATAATGTCCTGTGGATTCGCGTATCTGGACAACTCCAACTCAACGATTTACGCCGATCATATTTCGTGACAATTGAATATGGATCCCAGTCTCAACGCTACACCCCGGTCGTGGATTCATACAACAGAGTGTTGAAACAACCTTTTGAATTTCTTGTACAATACAACGGTTCGTCACCCGTCACGATTCGCGGCGAAGACACAACGCAAGATCCAACAGTATACAACCTGCTCATTGAAACACAACAGTTAAATGGCCCATTTTGTGAACGGTGTGAACCGTGCGCAAATACCCTTCCCGGGAATGCTACCTGGGTTGTGGGATCCGAATGTACGTGGGAATGTCGGCCAAACTTTAGAGAAGTCAATGGCAAGTGTATTGACTGTCTCGACCCTGGGTGTCCTGTCGGGGAATACTGGAGCGACTGCAACGAGTGCTCGCCATGTCCAGTTCTGGATCCCAACACAATGTTGTATGTACAGGGAATCAACGCATTCAATGATTCCACTGCAAGCTGTGTTCCCGCATGCAAAGACAACTTTTATCGAGATTACGACGGAACATGCAAAGAGTGTTCCCAACCCTCATGTCCCGAAACGGAGTATCTCCAGCAGTGCGGGGAGATCTCGGACGCATCTTGTCAACTTTGTACAAAGTGTCTACCGGGTGAGATTGCGTCCACGCCATGTAATAGCACCGCCGATACTATATGTTCTCCGTGTTCCACCGTTCTCCCATATGGAGCCCACTACACGGGTATTAGCGAATGCGACTGGGATTGTTCCACGCCCTACACACGTATCGAAGCGCTGGGCGATTCCTGCACTGAATGTTTCGACAGGTGCTCACCGGGTTTCTATTTCACAGGGGCATGTACTTCAGACAATAACTACACTGGGTGCAAACCCTGTGTCCAGATCCCCGAAAATGCCCTTTTTACAACCAGAGGCTTGGTGGAAAATATGAATACCAGCTGTTTGTGGGACTGTCCTACCGAGTTGCCATTTCTCAACCATACATCTTTCCGATGTGAGGCCATCTCATACGAAACCGCATCAACAATTACAAATATACAAAATCGCATACGGTGTACATCAATTTTCTACGATCACACACACGAATGTCCTTTGGGCAAATTTTTCAACCAAACGAACGACTTCATTATCAATCCCGACCTAGAGACATGTGGTTCATGCGTAGATTGCCCAGAGAAACCAGCTCATGCGGTATTTAAGATGTATTCGTGTAACTGGGAATGTAAGTATCCGTTCATGAGGGTAAACAATGTGTGTAAGTCACTTCAGGATGTGATATGAAAACCATGTGCGTACAATTTCATTGAAATTATATAAAGAAAACTCTTTACCGTAGCCATAATGAGAGCACGGATACTCTCACTCGCTGTACTAATTTCCCACGTTCTACAAACAAATGGTGCAGTAACGTGTAATGCCGGTTATGAAAAAGGTACTGTGGGTGGGAATGACTTTTGTCGGCGGTGCCCACACCCCAAATATTCCAGCCAAGAAGCAACAGAATGCATCTACTGCCCCGCGCCAAACGTGTCACATGACGGAATTACATGCAATTTTTGCGATGACGGCTTCGGTTATAATGCTGACACGTATATGTGCGAAGAATGTGCACCCCACCATGAATCCGTGGACGGGTATTGTGCCCCCTGCGCGAATGGCTTTACAAATATCGGAAGCAAAACATGTTTTTCATGTCCGGACAATCGCATCGCAGACTTGCGTCTTTTAAAATGCAGATGCGAGTATGGGAAAGAACCCTCCAGTAACACGGGAGAATGTGTTCAATGCCCCGGAGAGACACCATACAGCGACGGTCTGACCTGTAAAGATTGCATAGGACATGCCAATATCGAATCTCGTGACCTATTGTTCGTGGAGCACGAGCATCCCGAAGACGGGCACGCGGACGAACATGACCATTCGGAACATGAGCACCCGGACCACCTTTTTTGCTCTCCCTGCCCATTTGGAAAGTGGTTCGACACAACTACCGGTCAATGTGAACAATGTGCGAGCGATGAACTATCGGACGGTTTCACATGTATGCAGAATGGGTATGTGATGCCCAACTATTTTGACTACGAGGAAGCAGATTTTGCTCCTATATGTGCATCATGCCCACTTGGACAGAAAATGGTGGAAAAGGGGTTGGGATTCGAATGTGTCCCGTGTCCTCCAGGTTCCTACAAAGAGTCTGGAATGAATATGGCAAGCATCTGCACACTCTGTGAACCACACACGTACCAGAGCGAGGAAGGGATGACGTCTTGCATACCATGTATGTCCAATGACAATTCAGATTTAGGCAGGGAAGCACCCAACCCGGGATCCAGTGAATGCAAACCATGTACACCGGGAACCCGTTTTAACAGCACGACTCGGGTATGCGAGGATTGTGGGGTTAATACGTTTCAGGGTGGATATGGGAGATTCTTGTGTGAGAATTGTCCACTGGGTAAGTATACGGAATTTAAAACCGGTCGAGCAAAATGCCAACCATGTCCAGGCGGAATGTATGGATTTACAATGGAAGATGGTTTGAACAGCTGTCGCCACTGTAATAAAACGGCGGTGGAAAATGCAGACGGTAGTACTTCATATACCTTTGCGATCGGCAACGTTGTAGGAGCCACAAGTGAGGCAGACGCGAAGTGTCAAAGTCCAAATGCAGTGTGGACAAGCTGTGAAAGTATCGCTGCAGAAAAATGCACCAGTGGTGAATTCCTTGTTGGCTGTGGTCTCAACAGTGAGGGTACATGTCAAAACTGTACTGCAGCGGCCTCGGCGTTGGGATGTTTCGGCGTGATTCAAGACTGTGGTGGAATCAGTGCTGGTTGCTGTGGTACGGCTAGTTATGAATGTACACAAACGAGAAACAGTGCAAACATGCTTATCGAGCCGCTTCACAGCTTCAAGTTCACAGCCGACAACAAGTCTTTGTATTTCTCGTGGTTGGATGGGAAGACACGGACGTACGACATCGTTATCAATATCCACGGCGCAGATGATATTTCAACCACACCACTCTCGAACATTAACGGACTCAGTACATCTATCCGATACGAGTCCATAGAGTTTCCATGCGGCTCGGAAAACCCCTGTCTCTCAATTAACCAAACAAACGAATGGATTATCAATATCACAATCGCAACAGAAAATGGTTCCCCACTCGAACTAGAGAACGTTTTGTACAGTGTGGAAAACCGAACGTTCAATCTGACCGATCTTGCATGGATCGACATCCAACCTTTGATCCAGTATGATGTGTCGATTCATATCACGTCCATCGACCCAGATGTGGGATACGAGATGACATTTAACAACGACAACACGGTTTTCACGAACCCAACGATAGAACTTAATCTAGGAGAGACACTCGCCTTTTTCATTAAGAATGTTGAGGAGCAGTATCTCTTCGAGTTCTACACGGAAGCCGGAACAGAAATAAAAGATCCTGGGGTTGTCAGGACCATTATAGAGCAAGATATCAAATATATTATGCCTCGGGAAGCGGGAATTTACTCGTATGCTTCCAAAAATATCGAACAGGTACCAAAACTAAAGGGGTTGATCCGAGTCAATACGGATATAATGTTGTTTAAGTGGGACGTATCTGAATCCCCGAATGTGGCGTACATAATTTCTGGGGCCGACCGATACAACCCCCCGTTTGTCGATGAAATAACGCCAACCATCTACGCACACCCCGGTGATAAAATCTTCCTTGACTTCAGCGAAGAAGTGGAAAATGAGCACCCGGTCCAAATATTTAGACTATTGACTCACAAAGATGTCGAAATCGTCAGGCCCCGTACATCATTTCCATATATCAAAGTCGAAGGCCACGGAAGGTATCAGTACAGGAATAGAAATAATATAGGGAGTTCATTTTTCCACGGGGACATATACGTATACGACAATCTGTACGAAGTGAACATTTCAGTATCCTCTGACGACCAATCAGCCCCATACATTTTATCTGGCGAAGATCGTATCAGTGGTTTCGCAGCAGCACCCCAACGAGATATTCAAATACAGGTGGGTGATCTGCTCGTCATGGACACGGAATTGATCGATCAAAATGCACCCGACGTGATAATTACAAAGCAGGATGGTACTGAGGTACGATATCTCGATGCATACAATCCTCTGAGCGTACGCTGGGGAGCGATAACCAAAAGGTTTCCAGCAGATCAGAAGGGGTTATATCGGTATACGTGCTCCAGTGTTAGGCAGCCAGACTTATGCCCCATGGACGAGTTTGGGAATACACGATACAGGGGGCTAATCTATGTGGGTATTTCAAAAGCGAATTGCACAGCGGGTTCCGTACCATTTTTTCCCTCACCACCAACTGACCAGTTAAGCGCAGGGTGTCAAGAATGCCAAAAGGGTTTCTGGGATGCTACAGACGACGCAGATCACACAGCTTTCAAGGGCCAATGCCTACCATGTCAACCCGGATCTTATCAAGACCAGAGTGCACAAACAGAATGCTCGCCATGTGCCCCAGGAACTTTTCAACACGCGACTGCTCAAAGTGAATGCACCCCGTGTCAAGTCGATTCATTCCAAAACATATCCGGGCAAACTAGTTGCCACCCATGCCCCCTCTCCGTCATCAGCGAGGAAGGCCAAACTGAGTGCAACACCTCAATCGATGAGTCTGACACCGAGGGTGGACTGACTTGTGAGGCGCCCGCGACCCGCCCCGCAACGGGTATACTTGTTAGGACGGTGTTGAGCAATCAAAACAAGGGCGTTTTTCCAAGCAGGGCGGCATTGCAGTTGGCCAGAGTGGCGATTCTCAAGCTAATACGACCAAGAAAAAACATACAACTATGGATTGATCGAATCAAAGTTGCAGGTTGCTTTTTTGCATCGGATCTTGCAACAAGACGGTTGCTACAAGATGAGATCGACGATTTATACATCGACTATACAATCGAAACAAATGCCGACGAGACTATACAGATAGACAACAGTGGAAATGACGTTCGGTCTACTGAAATCCTTCAACCAGAGACAACTACCTCGAATGAGGAATCATCAACAACCAC
>Ga0222719_10004656_pt1 | contig 12017 bp, 17 predicted proteins | sample C33_34DmetaG_FD_165039 | JGI IMG/M metagenome (GOLD analysis project Ga0222719, IMG submission 165039) | Estuarine water microbial communities from San Francisco Bay, California, United States - C33_34D | ecosystem: Environmental > Aquatic > Marine > Unclassified | place: USA: California...
GTATTGAAAAAATAAAAAATGAAATTGATTGGGAACCTAAATATTCAATTAAACAAGGTATTAAAGACTATTTTTCAAATATTATTTAGTTTTTTTTAGACACCTTTACATATTATAAAATTAACAAATATTATTATGTCGTGTTGTTGTTTAAAAATAATATTAAAGTACACTAAAATTTAAAAATAATTGTTAACACTAATATTAATTAAAGATTATAGTTTCATATTAAAACTTGAATAGACATAGTTTTCAGCCTAATTTATAAGCCAATTTTTCAATTAATTATAATTTAATTTTGTTAAAGTAGATAGTTAATCAATTAAATGTAATTCTAAACTAATTTTGGAAATATAAAATGAAGGCTAAAAATATAAGTAATACGTCAATTGGATTTATTGGTGCTGGCAACATGGGTTTGCCAATGTTAAAAAATTTAATTAAGTCAGGGTTTAATGTTATGGTTTATGATAAAAACCCTAAAATCACAAAAAAAATTGAGAAAGACAGGGTCAAAACTGTCAATAATTTAAGAGCAATAGCCAATAACAATTTCATTATATCTATTCTTCCAGACACTTCCGATGTTGAAAGTGTTTTTAATAGTAAGACTGGTATAAATCAGTATTTAAAACCAGGCACAATAGTTATTGAGATGAGTACCATATCCTCTTCTTCATCTATTGAGATAGGAAAAGAATTACAAAAAGCTCAAATAGAGTTTCTTGATGCACCAGTAAGTGGCGGTGTTAAAGGTGCGATCGACGCTAATCTATCAATCATGGTTGGAGGCAAAAAGGATACTTTTAAAAAATCTTTATATATTCTTAACTCTATGGGTAAAAATATTGTTTATGCTGGCAAACTTGGCATGGGGCAGATTTTTAAAATGTGCAATCAGATTATGGTTGGAACGCATATTCAGTCAATGTGTGAAGCTTTTGCTTTATGTAAGTCAAAAGGTGGAGATTTAAAATTGCTTAAAGACACTCTGATGGGTGGGGCGGCCAACTCTTGGTTACTTGAAAATTTAGGAGACTTAGTGATAGATAAAAATGATAAGGCTGGCTTTAGAATAGACCTGCAACTCAAGGATTTAAAATTAGCAAGCGAAGCTGCGTTCGAAAGTGGGATACCCCTACCAGGATTGGCTCTGGTACAGTCTTTATATTTAGAAGCAAAAGCTCATAATGAGGGGAAAAATGGTAATCAATCACTCTTCAAAACATATGATAGGATAACAAATCAAAAATAGTTTATTTGAATAAGTCTTATTATTCTTTACCCTCAAATATTCTGATATCTCTATCAGCGCCTCCATCAAGTGCTTTAAGTGCAGATTGATATTCCTGACTATAATAAAAAGTTTTAGCCTTTTCTAAACTATCAAATTCTACAAGCACTGTTTGTTCTGCTACACCATTTTCGTGAGCGTCTACAATATTGGTACTAGCTAAGATTTTACCTTTACTTTTTTCAATTGCAGGAGCCGCTAATGCTAAATAAGCATTCCTTTTTTCTGGATTTGCCGGGGAGCGATGAGCACTTAAAAAATAACCTTTAGGCATAAAAACTCCATTCATATATAATTTATAATTATAAGATCTAGTTAAGTTAATTTTTATTTATAAATATATTAGCAGAAAGGCGGTCATAAATGGAAGTCAAAAATATCAATAAATCCATTGAAAGAGCTCGTTCTGGACACACTTTTCACTTTCTAAACACTAAATATATTGGGCTTGATAAGGATACATATACATATAAGTATGAGTTAGAATTTTCTAAGGAATGTTTAAACCCTTTTAAAACGGTTCAAGGTGGTATGATTGCATCTGCTATAGATGAAATAACGTCTATTAGTGTCAATATACTAACTGAGGATAAATACTTACCAAGTTCAACAGATATACATATTACTTTTCATAGACCTTTGTTGTTAGGAAAGGTTACTGGTACTGCAAAAATTATAAAATTAGGAAAGCAAATTGTGTCTGTTGAAGGAAAACTTTTTACCTCTTCGGGTAAAGTAGCAGCATCTGGACTTCATACAGCAGTATTAACTTCAACAACTAATATAAACTAAGTAATATTTTGAATAACATGATTAAAAAAGAAAACCTACCTTCAAAAATTTGTGTAATTTGTAAAAGACCTTTTACATGGAGAAAAAAATGGAAAAAGGTTTGGGATCAAGTTAAGTACTGTAGTCAAAAATGTAAAAGAAACAAAGTGGTATTAAATATTGAAAATAGTTAAATATAATTTTGATATTGATAACGTGATAGAAATGGCTTGGTGTGATAAAACAAGCTTTGATAGCATAAAAATGCAGACGGGATTATCTGAAAAAGAGGTAATTAAAATTATGAGATCAAGTTTAAAAAAAGCTTCTTTTAAGGTGTGGCGAGAAAGAGTCTACGGTCGTAAAGCCAAGCATGAAAAAATCTGAAATTCAAATTGTTTGGTTTAAAAGAGATCTCAGAATAACAGACCACAAGCCTATTTATGAGGCGTCTAAAAATTCTACTCCAACGTTAATGCTCTATATCGTCGAAACAGATTATTGGTCAGAACCCTTTGCTAACAGAAGACATTGGTCCTTTATCCATGACAGTTTGGTGGAGTTATCTAGAGATCTGAATACTATTAACCAAAAACTAATAATCCAAATTGGTTCTGTTGAAAAAGTTTTTAAAGATTTATCTAAAAAATACAAAATAAATTACGTCTTCGCCCATGAAGAAAGTGGTAATGACTGGACTTTTAAAAGAGATATTAAGGTTAGGAGTTCGTTTGCTAATAGTAAAATTAATTATAAGGAATTTCCTGCAAATGGTGTGGTTAGATGTTTAAAAGATCGTAACGAATGGTCTAAAATTAGAAATTTTAGAATGAAAGAAAATATAATCCCTACTCCAAATAATATAATTCCTTTTAAAGCTATAAATGGAAGCCCTATTCCTCCAAAAACAGATAATATTTTTATTAATAATTTTCGAGGAAAGGTTCAAAAAGGTGGCAGAAGCCAAGCTTTAAAAACAATAAATAGTTTCCTCCAAATTAGAGGAAAAAATTATATTTATAATATTTCTAAGCCAGGAAAATCTGAAAATAGTTGCTCAAGAATTTCCCCTCATTTGACCTGGGGTACGATCTCTTCTAAAGAAATAATCAATATGACAAGTATTAAAATTAATAGTTTACATGAGGTTGAGAGAAAAATTTGGAAAAAAAATATTTCTGCATTACTTTCACGATTAACTTGGAGGTGTCATTTTATTCAAAAATTAGAATCCCAGCCATCAATTGAGTTTAAGTGCATGCATCCTTATTATGAAGGTCTTAGAGAAAAACAAGTTAATTTAAAATTCTATTCTGCTTGGAAAAATGGTCAAACGGGATACCCATTTGTAGATGCTTGTATGAGATTTTTAAATTATAATGGGTGGATAACATTTAGAATGCGAGCAATGCTTGTCAGTTTTGCTAGTTATGACCTTTGGTTGGATTGGAGAAAAATTGGCTACCATTTAGCTCAAATGTTTACTGATTACGAACCCGGTATTCATTATAGTCAATTACAAATGCAGTCCGGGGTTACGGGTATAAATACACTTAGGATTTATAATCCGATAAAGCAGTCATATGACCAGGATCCAAATGGAGAGTTTATAAAAAAATGGGTCCCTGAACTAAAGAATGTCCCTGAAGCATGGATACATGAACCTTGGAAGATGAGTTTAAATACTCAAAAAAGTTCTAAATGCATTATAGGTAAAGATTATCCACACAAAATTATTGTTCATTCTGAAGCCATTAAAAAAGCAAAGTCTCAATTTACAAAAATTATGAAAAAAGAAGGGTATAATGAAAAATCAAAATTTATTTTTACAAAACTAGGTAGTCGAAGGAAAAAAAGAGAAGTTTTACCCAATAAGCAATTAAAGTTATTATAGTTATGGCTTTTTAGTTTTTACTGGTTTTTTTCTATTTGGATAACAAGTAGTACATATATTACAGACTGTTCCATCACATGCCCAAGCTGAACAAAATTCTCGTCCATAAAATATAATCTGGAGATGAAGCTTATTCCATTTTTCTGGAGGAAAAAGTTTTTTTAAGTCCTTTTCAGTTGTTTTTACGTTTTTCCCATTTGTTAATCCCCACCTTTGAGCAAGTCTATGAATATGAGTGTCAACTGGGAATGCAGGAACGCCAAATCCCTGAGAAATCACTACGCTTGCTGTTTTATGACCTACGCCAGGGAGTTTTTCTAATTCTTTAATATCATTAGGGACAATACCATTAAATTTATTTACTAATATTTTTGACAAATTTGAAATAGCTTTTGATTTTTGAGGAGCTAAACCACATGGCCTTATAATATTATAGATTTTTTCAACTGGAATTTTTTCCATATCAAATGGATTATTAGCAATTTTAAAAAGGGTTGGGGTAATTTTATTGACCCTTTCATCAGTACATTGCGCACTTAATAATACGGCGACAAGTAATTCAAATATATTATTATTATTAAGTGGCACAGGTGTCTCAGGATAACTTCTTTCTAAGAAATCCATGATGAACTTTGCTCTTTCTGCTTTTAACAAATTTAAATCCTCTGAGTTTTGTATGTTATGAATATTGATAATAATCAATTCAAAAAATTGAGAATACTATATATAATAATTTTTTATTAATCATAAGAAGTTTAAAATATAAAACATGACAAAGTGGAAAGTTTTCAAAGAGGGTGTTTTCGAAGAATTACCTTTACAAGTAGGTGTTTTTCCATTTGGCATAATATATGGTATAATGGCTATTGAAACAGGATTGACCCCTTTGCAAGCCTTTTTAATGTCTTCTATTATATTTGGGGGTGCTAGTCAGATAGTTTTTCTTCAATTATTTTCTAGTGGTTCATCAATGGCTGTACTAGTAACTTCTGTCGGTGCTATCAATTCAAGACATTTTTTATATAGTTTATCTATGTTAGAGTTTTTAAAAAAATTATCTTTGAAATGGAGAATAATTTTAGGATATTTGTTAACTGATGAGGCATATGCTGTATCAATAAGAAAATTTATGAATGAGCCAAATAAACTATTTCTTCATTTTCATTTATTAGGAACAGGCATTACTCTATTTTTATCATGGCAATTATCTACTTTGACTGGAATTTTATTAGGGGGTGATCTTCCAGAATTTTTAGATTTACAATTTATAATACCACTTACATTTATTGCCATTATCATACCCATGATAAAATCTGTTTCTACATTATTTGTTGTACTAAGCTCTGCAGTTACAGCATTGATTTGCAAAAATTTAGATATTAATTTTTGGATCATTCTTTCAGCTGTTGTAGGAATTATTTTTGGTATTTTGACCAGTAAAATGGATAGTAAAAGATGATTTGGAGTACAATTATTTTATGTGGACTAATTACTTTCTTGATTAGGTTTATACCTCTTTCAGGAATGTTATCACGAGAATTATCTCCTTTACTTAAAAACTCATTTAAATATATTCCCCTAGCTGTTCTAACGCCCATAATAGTTAATGACCTATCAATTATCCAAAATAATAATTTTTACTTATTGGATAATTATAAATTATATGCCGCTATTATTGCTACTGTTGTAGCTATAATCTCAAGTAATATTCTTGCGACTATAATCTTAGGTATGACAAGTTTTTTAGTTATGTCGAATTTAAATATTTTTTTATGATCATTTGGAGAAATTAATGAAGCAAAATATTCTAGGTGTGAATCGTTGTGCAAAAGATTGCCATGAGGCTGCAGTAAAAGGTGGTTGGTGGCATGATGCCAATGGTATTAAAAAAGATAGGAATGTAGGCGAACTTTTGTGCTTAATTCACTCAGAAATTAGTGAAGCTATGGAAGGGGCAAGAAAAGGGTTGATGGATAATCATTTAAAGCATAGGTCAATGATGGAAGTTGAATTAGCTGATGCCATAATTCGTATTTTTGACCTTGCAGAATCTAAGAATTTCAATTTAGGTGAGACTATATATGAAAAATTAGAGTATAATAAAAATAGAGCCGACCATAAAAGAAAAAACCGGCTTAAAGAAGGTGGTAAAAAGTTTTAATAAAATTTTTTAATATAACCACAAAACTTTAGAGAAATATTTGCCAATGCTTCCAAATATAATGTCCCTTGAGGATCATGTAAAAAAAATTAACCTTGCCAAGAGCAGAGTTAAAAATAGTATATTTGAAATGGCTGAAGCTATTACTAATGCAGTTTTTCAGTTAGAAGACAGGCAAAAAGATTTAGCTGAACAATTAGGTATGTCTAGAGGTACTCTTTCAAAATGGATTGCAATAGGCACTAACCAAAGTTTGATGAATATGAAACAGTCAGTGCCGGAAACTTTTGATTCATTGTATCAGCTTAGCTCTTTAGAAAAACAATACAATAAATTCTATGGTGACAGAGAAGGGCATAAAAAATTTTTAGACCTTTTTAAAAATAATTTTATCACTCCTCTATCACAAAGAGACGATATAAATAAAATTTTAAAACTACATAAAGATAAAATAAAACAAAAAACAAAAAAAACTAAATATTTAGATAGTAAAGATCAACAATTTAGTAAAATTATAAAAAATCAATCTGAGATCAAACTAGCCGTTTTAATAAAATCAAAATTATTTTTTAACACTATTATTGTTGTTCCATTAGAAGAACAGTTAAAACACTGGAGACAAAATGGGCTTGAAGGAGATATTAATTCTGATTATTCAATTAGAAGTCTAGAGAATAAAGATAAAAATATTTGTCAAATTTGTCTTATTAAAGTTAAAGGCAAAGATATTGACATAGGAATAAAAGCCTTAGATTCATGGGGATATGATTTTAAAAAAATATTAACTCCTAGACAAACCAAGAGCAGTCTAGTTGATATATCCTCTGAGTTTGTAGTTTTAGTAGGATCAAAGGGCACAGATAAACAAGAAAATTTTAATATGAGGTCTAGCGCAACAATTGATTTGATTGAATATGCCGAACAAATAGGTGGACAGCCATATTTATTTGCAGGAGAGAAGCTTAACATCAAGAATTGGGTATATTGCGTAGGTTAATACTCATTTCTCATGAGAAACTTTTTTAATATAAATTAATAGGTTATATTTAAAAAAACTTAACTAAAAGATAATAAATGATTTGTTCAAAAGTACTTGTGCCATCTGGTGTGTTGGGATTGGGTTTTGATATTGAGGCATTAAAAAATGGCCTTAACAGGAAACCTGATATCATTAGTATTGATGGTGGTTCCACCGATAGTGGCCCATATTCTCTGGGTTCTGGCACATCTAAATATTCCAGGTCTGCAATAAAATCTGAGTGGAAAATACTGATGAAAGCAAGAGAAGAAGCTAAAATTCCACTTTTAATTGGAAGCTCTGGAACTTGTGGAACTGACGAAATGGTCGATTGGATGGAAGATATTACAATTGAGTTAGCTGAAGAGATGGGACAATCCATAAAAATCACTAAGTTATATTGTGAACAAAACAAAGAATTTATTAAAACGTCTTTTAAAAAACAAAAAATATCTTCATTAGATCCATCTCCAAAACTTGATGCTGATATTATTCATGATATGTCACACATTGTAGCTCTCGCAGGTGCAGAGCAAATTCAAGAATGTATTAAAACTGGCGCCGATATTATTCTTGCTGGTCGAACAACAGATACTGCCATAATCTCAGCTTTGCCATTGATGAAAGGAGCTGACCCTGGAGGATCATGGCATGGCGCCAAAATTGCTGAATGTGGAGCTTTATGTTCGAACAACCCAACATCGGGTGTTGTTTTAGTAGAATTTGATAAAAGTGGTTTTACAGTTGAGGCTATGGCCTCTAATGCATCTTGTACACCAGAGAGCGTTGCCGCTCATATGCTTTATGAAAACGCAGATCCTTTTATTTTATATGAGCCAGGTGGTTACATGGACGTAACAAATGCTAATTACCGTTTAGAAAAAAATGGTAAGGTTCGAGTGGATGGTGCCAATTGGTTAAAGTCAGGAACATATAACGTAAAGTTAGAAGGAGCCAAGATTACAGGATATCAAACATCTCTTTTGGTATTGTTAAGGGATCAAAACTATGTAGAAAATGCAAAAACATGGGTTAGTAAATTATCTAATTTTTTGAAAAAACAAATTAAAGAAAAAATGGAATTAGACACTCCCTTGTACTCTTTAGAATTTAGACTTATAGGGGTTAATGGAACATTAGGAGAATTAGAAACAAAAGTTAGTGAACCAACAGAAGTTGGAGTTCTATGTATTATTACTTCAAAAAAAACCTCTATCTCGAACGAAATTGCAAAATTAATTAATCCATTTTTATTACATTATCCCTTAACTGATAATGAAGAATTACCTACTTTTGCCTTTCCATATTCACCTGTTCATTCTGACAGAGGGTGTGTTTACGAGTTTGTTTTAAATCATACGCTAGAATTAAATCACCCCATGGAAGCATTTCGAATTAAAACATCAGAGGTTTAAGTGTCTACATTAGGTAAAAAAGTTTCCAGAATAAGGTCTAAAAATGCAGGCCCTTTCTGGATAACAATTGACATTTTTTGTGGAAGTATAGATGTTTATAAGGATATTTGTTTGAATTTACATAATCAAAAAGTAGCTGATTTATTAAAGGTAAAAGGCCAAGATCTAAAGAGGTTTGAGATTGAAAAGTTAAATGTTATTAAATTTTCTTTCCCGAGAAAAATACCTCAAGGTCATGTTCTGGATAGAGACATGCATGGTGCTCAAATGGCAGTTCTATTATCTGAGATGGATTTTTAAACTTTCTAACCATTCAGTGATTTGCTTATTAACTATTTCTGGTTCTTCTATTGTAATATAATGTCCAGTTTCTTCAAAAATTTTCAATCTTGTATTTTCTGTCCATAATTTAATAAAATTAATGTAGGGTATATCATCTAAATTTTTGATAGGAACCCTACCATTTTGTTTATCTATTTTAGTACTATGAAGTAATAAGATAGGCGTGTTTAAAGCTTTTAAGTAATTTTCTACGCAATGACTATCATACCAAATAGTATTTCGTCTAAGAGTTATGGAATAATTCTTAGGCACATTGATAGCTCGAGTGACAATTCTTCTTTTATGATGATCATATTTAGGAGAAAAAAACATGGATGAAAACATTTGTCTTAAGATGGTTTCATAATCTTGACCATTTAATGAATTTTCAAAAGAACTCAGTTCATCAAAATAAGTTTCATAATTACTAAATCTGCTTCCATCAACAAGAATTAAACCATAGAGATTTTTGATTTTGCTAGCCATGTCTATAGCCACTCTAGTTCCCATGCTGTGACCAGCCAGTATAATTTTTTTAAATTTTCTTTCTTTTATAATTTCTACGCAATCATTTGACAGTTGTTCAATACTCATTGGACGACTATTAATATTTTTCCCATCGTGCCCTCTAAGAGTAGGCGCGATAACAGTAAAGTGTTGACTGAAAAAATTAATTTGATTAATCCAATCTTCTGGACCACTGCAAAAGCCATGTATTAAAAATAAACAGTTTTCCTCATTTCCTTGTTCAATGTATTTAATCTCTTGCAATTAGAAAGCCTCCTAAATAAATATTTAATATTCAATTTTGTTATATTAACATTTATATCTTTTATAAAAAATCAAATTGAGTAAGTTCTTAAAACATATATAATTATATTTTTAAAAAGGGATTTAAATATGACTAATTGCTTTCATTTAGCTATACCGGCAGGGGATATTAAAACAGCCTTAGGTTTTTACTGTGATATTTTAGGTTGTTCAACTGGCAACCAAGAAGAAGGTAGATGGATAGATATAAATTTTTGGGGTAATGAGCTCACTCTCCATGAAACTAAGTCTAAACAGTTTAGAGAGAGGCACGATGTAGATATGGGTGATGTTTGTGTTCCTCATTTTGGTGTTCACCTAGAAGCAAGAGACTTTGAAGAAGTAAAGAAAAGAATTGAAGCTAGTGACATAGACTATTTTGATAAACCATACAGAAGATTTATAGGTTCACAATTTGAACAAGAAACTTTCTTTGTAGAGGATCCAAATGGCAATGTCTTAGAAATCAAAACTATGTCAAACCCAGATGTCTTATTTGAAGTGGCTTCTTAACTATTAATTTATACAAAAATAAATTTTTTAGATTTGCTGTCATAAGACATTAATTCGCCTGTGCCTATGTTATGCCATAAGCCATGAATACTCAAAGATCCATTATCTAAGGCTTCTTTTACAAACGGAAAGGTGGTTAGATTCTTTATTGAGGTTAGTATAGCTCCTTTTTCTAAGGACTTTATTTTTTCTTCCTCTTTAACGTCCTCTTTAAGATCATTAAAACTAGGTCTAAGGATCTCTAACCATGAGGCAACAAAATTACTATTTTCTTTTAATTCTTTGTTACGGCCTGAAAAATAATCATAACTAGCTTTTACCCCTCCACATGTGGAATGCCCAAGTATAATTATATGAGGGATTTTTAAGCTTTTAACCGCATACTCTATAGCAGCTGAAGTACCATGGTAATCTTCATCTTTTTTAAATGGAGGAATTAAATTAGCTATATTTCTATGAATAAAAAACTCTCCAGCATCTGAGCCAAAAATAGAAGTGACATGAACTCTACTGTCACAACAGGATATAATCATTGCTCTGGGGTGTTGACCATCTTCAGCTAATTTATGATACCAGCTTTTGCTATTTACAAATGTGGTTGCTTTCCAACCATAATATCGTTTAATTAAAAAGTCTGGTAAAGGTTTTAAAAAATTTAAATTCAGTTTTACCTCCAAATTTTTATATTAAAAATTTTTAATAGACATATACTACACAAATGCTCTTAAATAAAATTTTTTAAAAATGAATATTATTAAACAGATTACAAAATACCCAATTAAGGGGCTTTCGGGAGAAAGTCTTGAGAATGTTTTTTTACAGACAAATCAAGTCCTGCCAGGGGATCGTGAATTTGCATTTGCAAGATCAAATGTCAATTATGACCCTGAGAATCCAGTTTATCTAAAGAAAACAAATTTTTTAGCATTAGTTAAGGAAGAAAAATTAGCTAAACTTAAAACAGAATTTAATAGTTCATCTCAACAACTAAAAATTAAAATTGATAACCAAATAGTTTTAAATGAAAAGTTAATCAATCAAGAAAACATTAGTAATGTAGAATATTTTTTTCAAAAATATTTAAATTTAAGCCATGAAGAAAAACCAATGCTAGTAAGAGGCATGGAAAATAAGACAAGTCGTCTAAAACACTCCTTCTCAGATTTACCAGATAAAGTGATTTCAATTATCAATTTAAAGTCAATCCAAGACTTTGAAAGTAAATTAGATAGACAAATTTCTCCAACCAGGTTTCGTGCTAATTTTTTAATTGATGGAAATGAACCGTGGGAGGAGTTTGATTGGATTGGAAAAAAAATAGCTTTGGGTAGTAGTATTTTAAAAGTTTTTAAAAGAACTCAAAGATGTGGTGCTACTAACGTGAATCCTGAAAATGCTGAAAGAGATATTAATATCCCAAATGAAATTAAAAATAATTATGGGCATTTTGATTTAGGAGTGTATGCACAAGTTATTAAAGGTGGTTTGGTTTCTATCAATGACCGTTTGGAGATAATATAAAATTTATCATATTTTTTTATCCTAAAATGATAGATTTATATAGTGTTAGAATGAATAATTTAGAGAAGCAAAAAAACAAATTTGAACAAATGGGATTTGTAAAATTTTGGCTTGTTTCATCTTTATTTTTTATTACGTTTCCATTTTCTTTGATTTATTCATTAGTCTTTCTAGGCCCTTATCAAACAAAGGAATTTATACTAGTGCTTATAAAAGATTATATTCAAACATTAATAATTATTTTTCTCTCTTTAATAGTAGTAATATATTTTTTGTATAATTATATAATTTCGTTTTTC
>Ga0222719_10004658_pt1 | contig 12014 bp, 13 predicted proteins | sample C33_34DmetaG_FD_165039 | JGI IMG/M metagenome (GOLD analysis project Ga0222719, IMG submission 165039) | Estuarine water microbial communities from San Francisco Bay, California, United States - C33_34D | ecosystem: Environmental > Aquatic > Marine > Unclassified | place: USA: California...
AGAGCAACTCAGGATAATGATGGAAAAATCAAAAAGACAATCAGTCCCCCAGATTTTTATTGGTGATTATCATGTTGGAGGTTTTGACGATTTAATTGAACATGATATGGATGGCAAATTAGAAGATTTACTAAAGGACTAATATGGATAAATTTGAAAATAGAGCTATGGAGTTAGAAAGCGGAATAGCTGCTTTTGAAACTAAGAATTTTGCTCATGCTATAAAATTATTATCTCCAATTGCTTCTGAGGGAAATGTTGAAGCTATGTATCGAATGGCAATAATGCTTCAGAATGGTTTAGGATGTCAGGCAAGTACTGAAAAAGCGTTTACTTATATGGAAAGTGCTGCTATCAAAGGTTATCCGTTGGCGCAACATGCATATGGCTTTATGTTTTTTGAAGGGGAGTGTACAGAGAAGGATATTGATAAAAGTATCGAGTGGTTCACAAAAGCTGCCAACCAAGGTTTAATGGGGTCAGCAACAACACTAGCCATGATTTACGAAGAGGGCAAACTTGTTCCGCAAGATCTTGAGAAATCACAATACTGGTATAAAAAAGCTGGGATAGAAAAAACTTAATGAAATACTTCCCTTTTTTTATGGAACTCAGCAAGCAGTCCGTCCTATTAATTGGTGGTGGAGAAGTTGCTGAAAGGAAATTAGATTTATTACTGAAAGCTAATGCCAAGTTGACTATTATATCTCCACAATTTACAGATTATATTCTTGATTTAATTAAAAATAATAAAAATATAACTGCTGTCAATAGCACCTATAAAACTGAACATATGACTAATAGTTTTTCTTTTGTAATAGCAGCAACAAATGACGAATCTTTAAATGAAGAAATAGCAAGTCAGGCAAATCATAAAGGTATTTTAGTTAATGTTGTTGATAAACCTAATATTTGTGATTTTATATTCCCATCAATTCTAGAGAGAGGCCCTATAACTGTAGCGGTATCAACCGGAGGCTCTTCTCCAGTTCTGGCAAGACTACTAAGAACTAAACTTGAAACATTGATACCTGGGGCTTATGGACGACTAGCTAAGATAGTTTCTGAAAATAGGATTCCAGTTAGAAAAAAATTAGTTAATTCTAAATCTAATAGAATCTTTTGGGAGCAAATGCTAAATGGAAAATTTGTGGAGCTTGTCTTAAGTGGACAAGATAGTGCGGCAGTAAATTATCTTAATAAAGAAATAAACAACTTTGATGAAGAAAAAAAAGGTGAAGGCGAAGTTTATTTAGTTGGCGCAGGCCCTGGCGATCCTGATTTATTAACTTTTAGGGCTTTAAGATTAATGCAACAAGCAGATATCGCATTGTATGATAGATTGGTGCATCCTACGATTACTGACTTGATACGCCGAGATGCACAAAAAGTTTATGTTGGAAAGCAGAGAGATAACCATACTGTGAGACAAGAAGAAATTAACAGTTTACTTGTTAAGTATGCAAAGCAAGGCAAAAGAGTTCTTAGGCTAAAAGGAGGAGACCCCTTTATTTTTGGCAGAGGTGGAGAGGAAATTGATACATTAGTTGACAATAATGTTTCGTTTCAGGTAGTTCCTGGAATTACAAGTGCAAGTGGTTGCTCAGCATATAGTGGTATACCATTAACTCATAGAGATCATGCGCAATCATGTATATTTGTAACAGGCCATCTAAAAGAAGGAAAATTAGATTTAAATTGGGAGAAACTCATACAGCCAAATCAAACTATAGTATTTTATATGGGGCTTGTATCAATAGATATAATTTGTAGTCAATTAATTGAAAATGGATTAGATTCAAAGACCCCATGCGCATTAGTTCAACAAGGAACTACTCCAGATCAAAAAGTTTATACATCTACAGTTGAAAATATGAGCCAACTTGTAAAAGAAAAAAAACCTATAGCACCAACAATTTTTATAATAGGATTTGTCGTAAATCTTCGAGAGAAATTAAACTGGTATAATACAGATTAATTGTTTAATTTAAAATTTATTGGGATAGTTAAATCTATAGAATCCTTCTTCATGCTATCTGGTATCTCAGGGAATGGTGATGATATCATGATGATGCGTCGCGCTTCTCTATCTAAAATTCTATAGCCAGATGAGTCAACAGATAATTTTTCCACTATTCCATTTTTTAGAATTGTAAAACTAACTTTTGGCGACCCTTCTTGTTTACGTTGTCTTGCCAGTAACGGATAACTCTTATTAGCATCAATTATCTGCCTGACTCTTCCATAATATGTATCATATATGTTTTCAGATTTATCACCAACAGCTCTATTGTCTATCAGAACTTGTTGTTCTTTTTCTGAATCTTCAGTTTTATTTCTTAACTCTTCAGATGAAAAGCTTTTCTCATATATCTCATCACTAGTTTCAAGAATTATCATCTGAATTGTCATACCTGTTTCACCAATTTTAGTAATGTCACTTACTGAACTATTTATTGTAAAAGATACCAAAAACATAGAATGTACTATAAGAGCCAAAAAGATATATTTATTGATATTGTCAGATTTATTCATTTCTCATTTGATAGGAGGGTTACACTTGATATCTTATTTTTATTTAGTTTAATTAGGATATTATTTAATTTTCCTGTTGTAACTAATTTATCTGCAGCAATTATTATATTTTTATCATCAATTGACTTTAATTTCTCATCTAACGTTTTAATTGTAATAGCTTCGTCATTAAAAATAATTTCTCCATTAGATTTAATAAATAAAACATGTTTATCTTTTTCTATATAGTCATCAATTACAGCTGATGCTAAATCAATATCATACATTTCTTTTTGTTTAGCGATTACGCCTGCTAACATAAAGAATATTAATAACAAAAATATGATATTCACTAACGGGAGTAGATTATCGTCATTATATATTTTATTTATTTGATTTTTTAATTTCATATTTATAGTTTTTCAAGCAAGGGCATATCTATATCCTTTTTTTCATTTTCATTATTTTCATCTAAATCATTTTTAGATATCCCAATTGTAATTTCTTTTATATTGTTTTTTTTAAAATCTGCAATTACATTTAATATATCCTGTATTTCTGTATCTTTGGCGCCTTTGATTACAACGATATACTCTTCATCTTTTTTCTTGCCGTCTAGAATTTTATTTTTGATACTCTTTTGAGACATTGTTGCTTTATTTAATTTAAATTCACCTTCTTTATTGAATTCCACTAAATATATTTTCTTATCACTCTGTGAGGTACTAGCTTCCTCATTAGATAGCTTAATATCAGTTTGATTGAAACTTTGAAAATTTGTTGCCAGCATGAAAAATATTAAAAGAATAAATACTACATCTATTATCGGCGTTAAACTAATTCTGACCATATAACCCTCATGAGCTCATAATTTTATATAATTTTAAGATATAAGTCATTTTATTTAGTAATTATAACAATAATAACAATCATTCGCATTTACAAACGAGAATCATTCGCATATAATACTTCAGAATAGTTAGAATATTGGTATTACAGCTATATATTTTACTAACTTTATATATATGAGGAAAATAATATGAAAAAACAACATTTTCAGGCAATTACGGTTAGCTCATTGTTACTAATGAGTTCAACTATATTTGCCGAAGAAATGAGTCCTGTTAGTGTTTTCGGTTCTCAAGATGAAACACAACAAGCAGGATCTGCTCACTATATTTCTGATGATGAGATGAAATCGTTGGGTTATACAGATGCCGAGAGAGTTCTAAGAAGAATCCCAGGTGTTTATTCTCAGACTGAGGATGGTTATGGACTAAGAACAAACTTAGGTATGAGGGGAACCAGTGCTCTGAGAACAACAAAAATAAATATTTTAGAAGATGGCGTTCCTCAAGGTCCAGCTATCTACTCAAATGGAAGCATGTACTTCTTCCCTGATGTTGGTCGTATGGAAGGAGTAGAAGTTTTAAAAGGAGCGGCAGCTATTGGACAAGGCCCAAGAACAACTGCTGGTACAATTAATTTCTTATCTAGATCAGTCCCTACATCTGGTAGTGAAGGTCATTATTCTATAACTGGTGGAGATGATGGTTTCTCAAGAAATCACACACACTATGGTGGGAATATTGGATCAGTCGGCTATGTATTTGAATATCATGACTATAGAGCTGATGGATATAAAAATATTAAAGGTACTGGTAACAATACTGATTCAGGTTTTGATAAGCAAACTGACTTATTTAAACTTAGGTATACACCAATGAACAGTGCATGGAATCAAACATTTGAAATCACAAGTTCTAATACTTCTGAAACATCAAATGAAACATACATTGGATTGACAGGCGTTGATTTTGCAGCTGACCCATATCAAAGATATGGTGTTTCATCAGTTGATCAAATGGATAACGATTATCACCGATATATCTTTACACATACAATGCAACCTTCTTCAAATATGACTATTACATCTAAGTTATATAAAACTAGATATAGCAGAATTTGGGGTAAAAGTGGTGAGATGATGGTAGATCCAGATGGTGACGGTAACAATACTAATAATGCTACTGTTAAATATTCAGCTATTGATATGGCTGGAAATTGTGCTGGGGATTCTGGCATCGAGCTAAGAGCTTGTAACATCCTAACTAATAATACAGCTATGGTTAGTGGCGAGTATATAAAAAGATCTATGGGTCATCGTGACTATGGAATGACAGGTGTTCAATTTGTCATAAATCATATAATGGGCAACCATGATCTAGAATATGGATACAGACGCCATAAAGATTATAGAGCAAGAGCTGACGATGGATTTAGCCAAAGGTATACAGTTAATGGTAACAATACTATGACATTATTATCTGAACATGGTAATGATAGTACTAGATTCTCAGACGCAGAACTAAAAGATACAGATGCAGTATCATGGCATTTAAAAGATACAATTACTGACGGTGCTTTCACACACTCTTTCGGAGTTAGATATGAAGACATGGAAAGTAATGATGGTACGAATGCAAACCCAGGTAGCTCTAAACAAGATTTAGATAGAACGGCAACAATGATTGCTGCGTCTACAATTTTTAGAGCTGCACCAGGTGTTTCTTTGTATGCATCTTATAACCAAGGACATAGCCCTGTAGATGCAGGCAAAGGACTTTCTGTTGAACCAGAAAAATCAGATAACTATGAGCTTGGATTCAGAAAAGAAACTGCAGGCGGTTTCATGGAAATCATAGCGTTCTTAAACGATTACGATCAGCTAAATGAAACTTGTCTTGAGGCAGCTGGATGTTCTGGTAGTTCGGGTGATACTACTAACAAAGGACAGGCAGAGGTCAAAGGTATTGAATTTCAATATCGTGTAAATAACTTGTTTGCTGGCACAGAGATGAAAGGTACACCTTCTTCATCTTCTAGCACAAGATACCCATTTATGGTAACTGGGATGATACAAGATTCTGAATACAAAGGTCAAAATACAAGTTATGTGGGCAATTCGATTGCTTATGTACCTGATTTCCAACTGTACACATCTTTAGGAATGGAGACAAATGATTATAGTATAGCTCTTGGGGCTAAATATCATGATGATACATTCACTAATGATAACAATACATATAGAACAGGTAAGGCATTTATTTTTGACTTACATAGTTCTATGAACCTTAATATGAATACAGGTGGAATTAAAAACGCTAAGTTATTTTTTAATGTAGATAACTTATTTGACAAAGTCATTGTGGCTTCCGAGCATGAGTACGGTAAACGTCCTAACAAGCCGGTGTCTGTAATGGCAGGAGTGAAATTCGACTTTTAAGATTTCATCATTCTCCGGTGAAATAAGTATGGATATCTAGCTTAAGAGAACATTCTTAATCTCTCCCTTAGGTTAGATATCCATCATAAGGTTTCTCATTAGATAGCCCTCTTGATCACAAGAGGGCATCTTTTGTCCAAACAAGGATTTGAGTATTTATAGAGTATGTGTATAAATTTCCGCGTTACTCTAATCTCAACTTTCATAATCTAGACTTTAGATAAAAATAATGTAATATATTGTGAGGGGTTATTGATGATAATTATTCGTAAATATTATAACTTATTTATTTTATTAATATGCGTAGGTGCATTCCCTGTTGCTGTAGTTTCCTCGAATGACATTGCTGATCATGAGAAGTATATTTGTAAGTTTCATACTGATCAATCTACTAGCAATCACATTATTCCTTGTGATCATTGTTCATATTATTTTGATATAGCATCTCATGCTGATCACAAAGAAATTTTTATGGTTAGAAAACCTATCTTGTTAGGTCAAAATAAAAAAGAATTCAAACATACATCAAAATCATTTTTTAAAACATCTCGATCTCCTCCATATAGTTACATTTAATATAATTTAATTAAATATAACTAATTTATAGTGGAGGAACTATGAATATAAATAAATACATTTTCTTTATAGCAGTATTATTTGTGACCAATCTCTATGCGGAAGATTTAACAGATATACAAATTTCTGCGCCAGTCTTGAGCACTCAGGACTTAACCAGTCAAGCTATAGAAGATATAAATACTAAAAATGCTATTGATGGTGGAGACCTTTTGAGATCCATCAATGGTATTAATACAATCAGACGTGGTGGGCATGGACTTGATCCTGTGATAAGAGGACAAAGTGACCAAAGACTCAACTCATCTATTGATGGCGCTATAGTTTATGGAGCTTGTTCATCTAAAATGGATCCAGCATCCACTTATGTAAATATTGAGAACTATGATTCTATTACTGTAATTAAAGGGTCTCAATCCGTTATCTATGGTGCTGGTGGCCCCGGGGGAGTGGTAAGGTATGAACGTATTACAGAACCACTTACTCAAACTAGATTATCTAAAGGTGATAAAGCTCAATCGAAAGCTTATAAATTAAAAATTGGGCAGACATTTGACTCAAATGCCGAAGGCAAAACTACTTTAGGTGATTTTACCTTAGGTTTGGGTCAAGCCTACTTTAGAATCAATGGTTCTTATTCTGAGGCAGGTAATTATGAGACAGGCACAGGCTTAAAACCGCTCACAGAATATGAGACTAGTAATTATGCAGCAATTTTAGGTAAAAGATTAGATGATGGTTCAAAACTTGAATTTACATATACTAATAATTCTCAAGAAAATATTGGGTTTGCTGGGTTACCTATGGATATAGCTTATAGTTATACTGATATCTATAATTTAAAATATCATCGCGTAACACCATTCGGACCATTTTCTTCAATGAAAGTTGAATTACATAATTCTGACATGGATCATTTAATGGATAACTATACGATGAGAACTACTAATTCGATGAAGACACCAGCTGCTTCTGATACTTACGGGTGGAGAGTAATCGGTGCTATGGATAGTGGCATGAAAGTAGGTGTTGATTATGAACATAATACTAGAGATGCAGAACAAAGCATGACTATGAGTGGAATGCTAATGAATCTGATGTATTTGTGGCCTGGAGCAGAAATATCTAAACTTGGATTTTTCATAGAAAATGACAATAAAGTTTCTGATCAAACGACTATGTCTTATGGTCTTAGACTTGATAGAGTAGAGACCAATGCTACACGTGCAACTGATGACTTTGGTAGTAATATGCTACAGGTACCAGCAAACACACTATACACAGCTCACTATACTGGAACTGTTACAGCCGGCAAAAGAGACTTCAATAATTATAGTGGTTTCTTAAGACTCAAGAAGAACTACGGACAAATGTCTAGCGCTTATATTTCTTTAAGCAGAAATGAAAGAACACCAGATGCCACAGAATTGTTTAATGCCAAAACTTCTATGACAAACATGGGTGGAGCTAAATATAGGCTAAGACATGTTGGTAATCCAAACCTAGATTCTGAGGTACATACTACTTTTGAGCTTGGGTTCGAAAATATGTTTATGGGCAGTCATATAAATGGTTCCGTATATTACAATGATGTTAGTGATTACATTACAACTTACAGAGTATCTGATGGAACATACGATAACACGGTTAATGATGCAAGAGTCTACAAAAACGTAGATGCTACAATTTGGGGTTATGAGTTAACAGCAAGGAAAAATATTACTTCTAACGTTAAAACTACACTTAATCTAAATTATACGCGTGGAGATGATGATACGCAAAATAGACCTTTGCCACAGATAATGCCTTTATCAGGGGATATTTCACTAGAATATCAAACTGGTTCAATTAACTATGGGATAAGAGCAAATTTTGCTGATACTCAGGATAATTTTGATTCAAGAGTTTTAGATACTGGAAGAACTGGAGGATACACAGTGTATGATATATATGCTGGCTTTGAGCCAACACCAAATATTAGATTCAGTATGGGCGTGAGCAATTTAACTGACAAAAGATATGCAACTCACTTAAATAGCACAAACTCTATAGATTCTACTGCTGATCGTGTTGATGAGCCAGGAAGAAGTTTTTGGGGTTCATTAATCTATGATTTTTAATTAAATCATATGACTTCAACTTTGCTGCCACTTTATATATAACAAAGAGGCAGCAATTAATCGATTTATCTAATGATATTAAATTTAAATCGACTAGAATATACCATTGAGGATTTTGAATTATGGATTTTAATGCACTATTAACACTTGGCGGACCCGTTGTGTATATTTTAATTATACTGTCAATATATGCAACTGCAGTCATATTTTATAAGTTACATATATTTTATAAAGTTAACTTCTTTAATAATGAAAATCTAAATGAAAGTATAAACTTATGGCTTTTAAAAAAACAAGATGAAGCCTACGAAAAAATTAATAAAGCTGATGATCCACAGACAGAAGTCGTGGCTTTTACAATGTATCAACTTCTCAAACATAAAAAACCAACAGTTAAACTTGATAATGATATAAGGGAGGAAATCGCTAGATTATCAGATGAAAGGATTACATATTATAGTTCTAAGCTAAATAGCCTACAGGTAATTGCGGCAATTGCCCCTTTATTGGGGTTATTAGGGACTGTTTTTGGTATGATTGAAGCTTTTCAGCAAATGGAAGTTGCTGGGAAAAACGTTGACCCATCAATCCTCTCGGGTGGTATATGGGAAGCTTTGTTGACGACGGCGGCAGGTCTTTCGGTTGCAATCCCAATAGTTATTTTTGAATCTTATTTTAGGAACTTAATCGATAGGTTTAAATCTAATCTTGAGAATGCAATCACAAAAATTATGACTGCAGATCTTAATTAACCACAACAGCCAACACCATACTTTTTTAATCTCCAATAATTATAAGGCCAAGGTGTCAAAAAGCCAGCTATTAACATTAATGGTAATACATTAATGGTTATCTTTGCTCCTCCTGTAACTAAATAATCAACCAGGTTCATGGCAAACTCCATACTAATCATTGAAATTAAACTCATACCCAAAGCAGTTTTTAGCGCATCTTTTATTTTCATTTGTTTTAATAAAATTATTGTTTCTAGAATAATACTTGCTAGTATTCCATTAAACATAGCTAGTAGCATTATTGATGATGTTGACCATAAAATATTATGATATTGAAAATAATATATTGTTCCTATGTCACCAAAACTACAACCTAGTAAACACCATAGCGTGTTTATAGCTGATTGCTTCCAAGTATGTTTACAAGACCAGTCAATTTTATTTGTAACATCCATAATCATTACATATCAAGCCAGAGTTTTTTTGGTTGCCGCATACCAGCAATTTTACATGCTTGCTGACCATAACCATAGGGAAATAAATCATAAATATATTTTCTAGTTGATTTTTCTATTCCATAACTAATTTTAAAATCTTTCAAGAGATGTCTCAATTCCGGGACTTTTTGATGTTGGTCAAAGTAATCTCTTATGTATGTGATTACGATCCAATGATCTTGATTAAGCGGGCTGTTAAATTCTTTTGCCATAGTTTTGGCAACTTCTTGATTCCATTCAGATGGATCTAGCAAAAAGCCATCGCTATCTTTAACTATACTATTCATCTATATAAAGATGATTATTTTCAATTATTGTTTTATAGACCTTTATGGGGTCTTCAGCAGGTTCATTCAATGCTAAACCAGATGTTAAATCAAAATAACTACCATGAAGGGGACACTTTACTGTTGCGCCTTTAAGACATCCCATCGTTAACTCTGCATCCTCATGTGTGCACATGTCAGATGTAACAAACAATTTATCATTAATTTTAGCAACCAAATACTTTTCGCCATTAATAGTAACTTGCAGCATATCATCATTTTTAATGTCATTTATATTGATGAGTTTGATTTTTGACATATTATATAAAACGCTTTAGAGCGCTACCTGATTTTAAAACTTTTTTAACTTCATCACTAGATTTTCTAATGCCATTGCCAGTAACATGATTTAATATAATTGAAGCTCCATATAATATACAATCAGCCATTGCTCCTTCTTCGCCTGATAATGCTTTTAAACCAAGTTTTAATGATTCATTAGCCAGCTCAGCTGGATTAACTTTTGTTTCAATTTTATCATGAGTATTATTTTTTATTATTGTTTCTGGAATGGCAACAGCTCTAACGTCTTGTTTAATTTTTAAATCATCTTCTGGGTTTATTTCTAATAACTCATCTTCATTATTTACTTTAGTATAAAAATGGACATTTGACTTTTGTCTGAGAGATGGAATAACCCCACCTTCTGTTCCTCTTATCACTGCAGCAGTATCAAATTTAGCATTTCTGGCTAAGTTTAAATATATCGGCGGATAAGGCTTATGAACATAACCAGTAATAAAATGATTTTTTTTAGAGATTAATGGATTGGCTAAGACCTCTATCGTGGTTACAACAGGCCTTTTGATTATTTCTGTTCTCAAAGCCATTAGTCTATTCAATTTTGGAGAAAAAACTTTTTGGTCAATATATCCCCATCCTATTTTTTTATTTTCTAACCTTTCTGCGACTTCATCTAATGATGCATTAACTTTTAAACCATGAAGTTTAAATATAGCATGATGTGTGCATCCAAATTTAGGACCCACAGTTTCTACACCTTGTGAAATTGCAGGAATACCTAATTCAGCTAAAACAGGTAACATAAATGCAGAAGAGGGGATGTTTCTAGTGAAACCATCATATGGATCTGCAATATTCACTAGATTCTCTAATGATACATTGATGCTCTCAACAGACTCAATCATTGCATCATGCACCCCTAAATTTTCATCAGTAGTCTCTCTTTTCATTCTGAGAGCTATCAAAAATATTGCGGATCGCACATCACTTATATCTCCATTTAAGATTGCTGACATTGCAGTTTTTGCCTCATCTCTAGAAATATCTTTACTAAGATCTGGACCTGTAGCTATTCTTTGAATAACAGATTTCATATGATCTTGAGTTGTTAAAGCTTTCTTCGATGTCATTATTTAAATACAATCCATGTAGTTGCTATATATTTTATGCCCTTTTGAAGTGTAACACCACGATGCTCATGAGTCCAAAATGGTGGAAACAATATAAGTTTACCAGCCTCAGGTTTTACTTTAACGTCTTGATTTAAGAACTCAGTTTCTCCACCAGGCCCGTCAACATCATTCAAATACCATATTGCTACTAATTGTCTATCACTAAATTGATGACTTCCGCTATCAATATGCCAATGAAAATACTCACCTGGTTTAGTTCGTTGTACAGCATAACCAATATCTTTAAAAGGCCCAGAAAAAAAATCAAATTCTTTTTTAACAGTACTCAGAGCTTTAGATAAACTAGTAAAAAATAATTCATCCGCATCTTTCCATTTGTCTTTGCCACTTATTACCATATCTGTTGACTTCTTAACATCCACGTTTTCAGTAAAATTTTGTCCTACTCTTCCTTGGTAATGGTCATCTGTGGACTCTTCAAATCTATTTATAATATTCTTACATTCATCACTGGATAAGCTATTTTGGAATTCATAAATGAAACTCCCAGGTTTGACTTCTATTAATCTTTTGTTGATCTCAATA
>Ga0222719_10004659_pt1 | contig 12013 bp, 5 predicted proteins | sample C33_34DmetaG_FD_165039 | JGI IMG/M metagenome (GOLD analysis project Ga0222719, IMG submission 165039) | Estuarine water microbial communities from San Francisco Bay, California, United States - C33_34D | ecosystem: Environmental > Aquatic > Marine > Unclassified | place: USA: California...
AGATTAACGAGTTGTCAAGTTATGAGTGTGATCCAGTTGTAGAGGCTGTTACGCTTGGTACTAGCTTGGTGTTTATCTCTAAGACTCCTTTGTTCACACGTATGTATGAGCTGTCTGAGATTAGCACCGATCGACCACCTACGATGAACGAACAATCAAGAAATGTACCGGAACTAATCCCAGCAACCATTGATTCGTTGATCGCATCTCCTGCTTTGTCTCTTGTTTCGTTTGGTACTGCTGGTAGTAACATTGTCTACCAGTATCGGTTCTTGGAGCAAGCTAACCAAGGTAGACTTGCTACTTGGTATAAGTGGCGTTTGACGGGTGAGTTGTTGGATCAATTCTTCGACGCCAACACTTACTATGCTACGGTTAAAGACGGCAATAACGTCTTTGTCCAGTCTTATGATCTGACCCAAGCAAACGAAGAAGGTTTCTTGACCCTTCCTACTGGTGAAAAAACTGACATTTGTCTTGATAACTGGAACATTAATCCCTATCGGACATATGACTCTTCCGCTAATACTACTCGTATCTTCTTACCTTACGATCACATCAGCGGTAAGACGTTCTCTGTGCTGGTCCTAGGAGGCTACATAGGGGGCTCTAACGATACTTCTAGTGAATCGGTAGGGGCAGTACTTTACCCCACCGTACAGGGCTCTGCAGGTGCCTATTACGTTGATGTAGACGGAGACTATCGTGGTAGAGATTTGATCATCGGTTACATCTATACGATGGAAGTCTCTCTTCCTAAGTTCTTTGTGACTCAAACTGAAGCTCAATCGGCTGTCTCTGATTTTACTTCTGATCTTATTATTCATCGTGTTAAAGTTTCAACAGGACTCAGCGGTCCTGTGAAGTATGAAGTTACGATTACTGGTAGACCTGAATGGAGTCAAACAATTGAGGCTACCGTTCCTTACACTTATGATTTGAATAGCGTTAACATGTCTGCTGACGCTGTACACACCATCCCAATCTACCAACGTAATGAGAATCTTAATTTTAAGATTATTGGTGATACTCCGTTCCCCGTTAGTCTGTTGAGTTTGAATTGGGAAGGTAAGTATAACACTGGTTTCTATAGACGCTAATGACTACATCCACCCGTGGTTTTACTTTTAAACCAGCTACCATTAACGACACATTAGAGCTTACTAGCCAAATGCTGGATAGGGGGTTGCTTGACTTTGAACGAGTTGGGCAGCATCCTATCTTGCATTTAGCGTTATACATCCATGAAGATGATTCTTACTTGATCTACGGACCTGACGGGAGTCTATACGGAGCTTACGGTGTATCTGATGATAACATGGTTTGGATTCAGATGACCAATCAAGTTAAAGCCAACCCACTGACAACAGTGCGTTTTGGTAAAGCGTTAATGGAACATATAAACCGTCCTTATCTATGGACGACTATTGATATAAAAAATACTGAACTAATTAACTTAGCTAGGTATTTAGGTTTTAAGGTACTACGGGTTTTTCCGGATGGACCTGACAATGTTTACTCTATAGAGATTGTACGATTATGCTAAACTTTGCACCTGCAGCAGCAGCTAGTGGCGCATCATATGGCGGTGGTGCAGTTACTGGTGCTTTTACATCTAGTGCTGGTAGCACAGCGGCTTCAGCCGGTATGGCGCTAAACCCCCTTGGCTTAGCTCTTGCTGGTGGTCAACTGGCTTTGGGCGTGGCTAACATGGTTCAAGCTGGTAGAGCCCGTGAGCAACAGGTTTACAACACCACCTACCAAAACACCCTTAATCAAAAACTAAGGGAGTTTGCAACTCAACAAAAGAACGAACAAATCACAAGAGCGTTCAGCTCTAAGCTTGATTACGTTACTAACCAGATTGAAAACAACTACTTAGCTGCTCAAGCTTCGTGGACATCTGAACAGATGCGTCTTAATGACATCTATGCACAAGCTGCTTATAGAAGTCAAGGTATGCAACGGCGATTGACAGAAGCACTTGGTGCCTCTGCAGCACGTGAGGTGTACGGTAAAAGCGCAAGACGTGGTGCCTTAGTCGCTACGCTTGGTGCTTACGGACGTACCCGTGCTCAACTTGTTGATCAATTGATGAGTGAAAACGTTGCCACTCGAATGAGGATGGAGCGTACTGAACAACAGAAACGTGCTCGTGATAAACTTGCTATTGCCCAAGTGTCTGAGCTTCCTATGTTCTATAGTACCTTCTCCGAACCCCCTGCTATGCCCGCTGGTGGTCGTGGCTTAGGTTTGGCATCAGATGTACTAGGCATTGGTATGCAAGCATTTAGTGCTTATAGGTCCGTCTAAACTTTAATGAAATGAAAGGTTTTGAAGAACAGGATTTGTTCCAAGGAGCAACGCAAGCCCAAGGGTTTGCACCGCAACAAGCTCCGGACACATCCTCTTTCCTACGGGAAAACATGAGCATGATTGACCGTAACTTCGCTCAAATGGAGTCGGCTCAAAATGCTGAACTGAATAGCAAGCTTCAGACCCAAATGAATATTCTTAAGGGGTTGCAGGCTTTCTCTCCGAGAGCTATGGAACTTGCTACGAATCTCAGTAAAGCCTACATTGATAGTGAGTATGCTAAAGCTACCGCTAAGATGAGGGCAATGGGTCCAGCGTTTAATTATGGTGTTTCGCCAGAAAAGCAGAGTGTCTATGATGAAGCCAAAGCTGCTCTTGGTAAAGAACAGCTGGAAGTCAATGACATTGCTGCTGAGGCGGCTCAAAAAGGTGAGCCTTTAGAAGCAATCAATTACATCAAATCTCTTCCTTATTATCAGCGCCTTCGTGCTCAAGAGATTTATCTTGATAATAAGGGTAAAGAATATAAGGTAGCACGTGATCAATTCCTGATGAGGAATGACATTAATCTTCGTGCAGCTGATGGTAGTATTTTTACTCCTGCACAGATTGATGATCAAGCTGACCGTGCACAGATTGCAATGTCGGCGTTCCATCAGCTTTATATGGTTGAGTCTGGTGTAGCTGAGCTGCAACCTAACTCTGCTGCCATGAAGTACATGTATCAGCATATGGATAAAGCTGATGCTGAGTATATCAATGCTGTTCGTAACAACCAAGCTATCAACACTTCTGAAGAGTTTCTGACTAACTCAGTCCAAGCTTTTTATGAAGATCGTGATATTAGTACCTTGATTTCTAACACCCAAGGTGCTTACAACCCTAAGACTGGTAAGCCATACACCAGGAGTGAAGCTCGTGCTTTTGCCTTGCAAACTGCTGTGGACCGCTATGCCGCTGGTGATACCGACATCCTTGAAGTTCTTGAGCAAAAGGTTAGTTGGGATCCCAAGGGTCGTACCTTCATGGAGTTTTACGAAAAGGAGATCAAAGGTGTTAACGGTGTTCTAGATAAGATTGATGCTATTGACAACCAAAACTTTCAGCAAAGTAAAGCTGAAAAACGTCAAGAGCTATCTCAAATTATTGAAGAAAGCCAAACTTATCTGCAAGGGGCAACCGAAGCAGAACGTAATGATCCTAACTTCTACATTCGTCTAGCACAGACTCTGCGTCCTAAGTACGGTGAGTACCAAAGTGATCAGATGGTTGATATGCTAGAGCGTACTTATCGTCCTGATAAGCTTCGTGATGAACAGATGGAGCCTTTGATGGAGCGTCAAGCTGCTATCAACGGTTTAACAAATGAATGGCTCGATGTCCATCAGGTGTCCTATGCTTTGCGTAGTAGGTACGCTAATCAAATCCAAGCAAGTAACGCTATCAGCATTGAAGCTAAGAAGGATCAAGAAAAGTCTGTACGAAACCTAATTCGTAACCAAGCTACTCTGGCTCCTGACGGCACTACTGCTCCTCTGGTTAACATGATCGAAGCTGATCTTGTTAACATGTGGCGTACTGAAACCCGTAGGCTTATTGAAGAGGGTGTACCTCCTAATGAGGCTTCTGAACGAGCTGTTGTTAAAGTGCAAGCACACTACAACGCTAACGATAAGGACACTGTTGGTGGTTTGTACTACCAAGATCCTAACGCTGGTGGTGCATACACTAACTACAAAAAAGAGCTAGGTAAGCGTGGTGTTAGTGCTGCTAACGTCTCTCAGCGGTATAACAACCTTGAGCGTTTGCTTAGAACTTATGACGGTGACTTTAATAGTCTGATTAAATCTGGTCAACTGTTTAGCAAACCAGATCTTGAGAAGATTAACACCATTATGGAACGTGACCCGTTCTTGCTGTCTATCGACAAGAACAACCCGTTGTACGTCCCTGTTGCTCAAGCTAAGGCATTGTTGACTCGTAACAACCCTCAACTGCCTTTCCCCAAACTACTCGAAAGGGCATACGACATGATGGATCTTCCTGTCCCACCTGCACTACAAGAGATTGGACCTAAACTCGAACAACTTACTCCGAGTCAAACCCGGTTCTTGAACAAGGTGTTTACTGGTGATGTAACTCAAAACCAAATCAATCGAGCTATCACTCCTGTGAGTGCTGTACCTTTGCGTCCTGGTAAAGAGTATGCAATGGCACAGACTGGTATGGCTGGTTTGAGGAGCCTGACCCGTTCCGGTGAAGGCGGTTATACGTCCATGTTCCCGTCTGAATCTTACCCTCAACTGACTAACATGACTATTCGTCAGGTAGTTCAGTTCCAAAAACAGAAGCTGAAAGATGGTCGTGCTTCTGCTGCTGTAGGCGCTTATCAGTTCCTGTACCCTGAAGTTGCTGCTAAACGTGCTGGACTGTCACTTGATGACAAGTTCACACCTGCAAACCAGGATCGCATGTTTGACGCTACTCTGATGAAGAAACGTCCTAAGGTTAACGCTTACCTGACTGGTAAAAGTGATAACATCGAAGCAGCTCTTGATGAGCTTGCTAAGGAATTTGCTTCGTTTGAGTACCGCAATGGACGTAGTTACTATTCCGATGGAGTTAACAAAGCTAGTATTATGAGAAACAAAGCCGCTGCAGCATTGCGTTCTGCCCGGCAAGACATGATGAGAGGAGGTTCCTGATGTACGACAACAACCCCGATACTGATACAAGTAATCAGTTTCAAATGTCTCAGGAAGCTCTGACTAACCTGAACCAAAGTGTTGAAGCTGAAAAGGCTGGTCAACAAGAGATCCAAAAATTCTTGGGTGAACCAGAAGCAAAACCTGCACCTGGACAGCCTCAGCCTGCTGCAGAGCAAGAGCCTCAGCCAACTGAAGAAAAAGAAGAACTTGCACCTAAGCAAGTGGAAGAAAAAGAGAGCATGTACGCTAACTACGGTGACCGTAAGCCTCTTGGTCCGCTGCAGGGTCTTGTTGACTTCTTGGCTGCTCCTGGTCAAGGTTTGAATGACTATGTTATTGACGAGCTAAATAAGATCCCTGGTCTTAATCTTAAGAAGGGTCCAAAGTACCAGAGTGATGTTAATCAAGCTGTACGAGAGCTTTCTTCTATTGTAACTCCTAACATTGCTCTTGGTCGTCAAGCAGTTAAAGCCGGTAAAGCAGTCAACCTTCGTGTTGGTCATCCGTTGGGTCAGAGTCAGCTTGTTAAATCCATCGGTGAGATGGGTGCTTATGCTGGTACTGGTGTGTGGGTTGATGCCACTAACCGCCTTAACGAGTTTGATGATAACCTGAGTGGTTGGTTGAAGGCTACTTGGCCTAAGACTTGGGGCTGGATTCCTGATGACATCGCTACGATGAACGGGGACAGCACTGATACTAAACGCCTGAAGAACATCAATGAAGGTGTCTACCTGGGTGTTGGTACTGACTTGTTCCAATCTGCTGCTCGCCTTGCCCGTGCTTTGCGTGGTATGAAGGAAGCTACTGGTTTCATTCCTAAGGATGATACTGCTACTGCTTTCTTTGCTAAGGTTAAAAAGGCTAAGGATATTTCAAGTGATCCTGCTGAGAATGCTTTACTGACTGCTGCTCAAAAACGTGAAGAAGCTCTTGATGAGTTGGGTGATTTCTTGGCTGAAGCTAATCCCGTGTTGGATGAGCCTATGCCTGGTATTCACAACATGTTTGATGCATCTGAAGAAGGTGTTCGTTCTGTTGATGACGGTGGTATCCTTGCTGCTGCAGCTGACCAAGCTGCTATCAATAAGAACCTTGGCAGTCGTGGTCGCCTAGCTAACATTATTAGTGAAGGTGCACTAAAATATATGACTAATGGTGGTATTCCTACTCGCCGTCAAGTCATCGAAATGCTGGCTGATACCATTAAAAACTCAGGTAAATATGACTATGAGTACCAATTAGGTAAAGTCTCATTTGCAGAAATTGATAAAGCTGGTGAAGAGTTGGCTGAGATCCTTGTTGATCCCCGGATGGATAAGGGTATGCTCAAAGCTACTCTGGATAACTTTAAGAACAATGTTGATACCCTTAGGGGTGAAGTACGTCCATTGAGTGATGTCGGCTATAACGCTGCATTCAAGGCGATTAAACGCTATATGGATGAATACATCAACATGGATACTCTCAAAGCACAGGCTTATCTGGCTACTTCTATGAGTGGTCAAGTTGCTGACCTTGCTGAGGGTGCACGTTACATGGAAGGTGCTGATGATGCTGTAGCACGTGCACAAGAACAAATCCTTGATCGGATGGAGTACCTGCTCGTTGAGAAAGGTATTACCTCCTATAACCGGGGTGCTGGTCTTGCTAACATGAATCTTTTCAACCGATTCAGAAATGCACGTAACCCTGAGGCTATGAAAGATGTAGCAGAGAACGCCCGTGCTCGAACGGAAGATGCTCTTGCTGATCTTATTTCACGAGCTAAAGCTACTACTAATACTTTCCGTGAGATCTCTAAGGAACGTCCTAACTACCTTATGCCGTTGCAAATGGCATGGGAGTTTACTGATGGTAAAGTAGACACACTCTACAAACTTAATCGCTATGCTCAGGAAAGTCTGGGTGATGTTCATAAAGGTTTTATTGATGGTAACCCACAAGTCTCAAACGTTATCGTTCAAGGCTACTGGGCAAACATCTATAACTCTGTGCTGTCTGCCATTAGCACTCCGTTGAAAGCAGCGTTTGGTAACGCATCTATGATGATGCTTAAGCCTACTACTGCTTTTGCTGGAGCTATGGTGCGTGGTGATGGCAAGATGATCAAACGTGCTTGGTTCCAATATACTGCTCTTACTGACTCTTTCTCTAAGGGTGCAGAACATATGATGCAAGTGTTCCATAAAGCTTCTATTGATCCGTCTTCTGTCGGTTACATTATGCGTGATGACATTGCGCGTAAGAACGAAGCTAATATGGATGCACTGTTCTCCTATGCAGTTGCTGCAGAACGCGACGGTAATAACGGTCCTATGGTTCTGTGGGAACATGCCAAGATGCTTAACGACCTAGCAGAGAATCCTATTCTGCGATTCGGTGCTAACGCTATGACGGCTCTTGACGGTTTTACCCGTGCTGTAATGGCTAACGTTGAAGCTCGTGGTCGCATCTACGACAAGTTTGTTGACGGTGATATTCCGCTCAACGGTAAGACTCTTAAAGATGCTAACGATGAGTTGTATCGGGAGATGTTTGATTCTACCGGTATGATCACCGACAAAGCTGTGGACTACGCTAGTCGTGAGATCGCTCTTAACCTTGACAATGCTTCGGTAGATGCTCTTGGTGCTTTGATTAACCACGTTCCTGCTATCAAACCGTTCCTGATGTTCCCCCGGACATCGGCTAACGTGATGGCAATGGTCGATAAGTTTGCTCCTATCTCTGTGTTTCAACGCGAGTATAATAAGCTTGCGTACAAGAAATTGGATGACTTTACTGGCGATGAAATGATTGAGATTCTCCGTGCAGTAGGTAAGCCTATTGACGAGAACATTGAAAACACTTTCCGCATGTATCGTGCAGAAGTGTTGGGACGTAAAGCTCTGGGTACTCTTTCTGTGAGTATGGCTGTTGGCTTGTTCCTCAATGATCGTCTGCATGGTAATGGTCATTACGACACCTCTCGTCAGAAGACTCGTCAAGATCTTGATTGGAAGCCTAGAACTATCAAAGGTTTAGACGGTAAGTGGTATAGCTACGACGGTATCCCTGGTATCTCTGATTGGATCGCCATGACTGCTGATGTTATGGATAACTTTGATGTTATCACTCAGCAAGATGAAGGTGACCTTCTTAATAAGATGGGATTCCTGTTGTCTGCTAACCTTACTAACAAGTCTATGTTGGCTGGCGTTGAACCTATGTTCGACGTGCTTCGCGGTAACCCTGCGGCTATGAGCCGGTGGGCAGCATCCTTTACCAGTGCTCAGGCACCTTTCAGCGGTTTCCGTAATGAGTTGGGTCGGCTTCTGTCGCCTCAATTACGTGAGGTTAATCAAGAGTTCTTTGAACTGCTTCGTAACCGTAACAAGTATCTTGATGCGTTAGATCCTTCCAGTGCACTGCCTAACAAGTATGACTGGATTGATGGTAAACTTGTTGGTTATTCTGAGAACTTCTTTACCCGTGCTTGGAACGCTTACAGTCCTATTAAACAGTATGATGACATCAGTCCTGAACGTCAGTACTTGATTGATATTGAATACGACAGCCGTCCGTTGTTCAACAAAAACCGTTTTGGTGTTGAATATTCGACTGAAGAAAAGTCTGAGTTGTACAGCCGTATCGGACAAGATGGGAACTTTAGGCGTGATCTTCAAGTGATCATGAAAAAGTATCCTGCTGAGATGTTCCGTAGCTCTATCAAACAAGCTAAAGTTGATCGGGCATCTAACCCTAATCTTCCTGATATTGATCCTAACCTTTGGAAGGGGTTGTATCGTGAGATTAATCAAGCTCTGCGACGAGCTAAACGTACTGCTGAAAACTCTCTCAGTACTACTGAAGACATGCGTAATCGCAGCTTTATCAAACGTAATGATGAGTATCATCAAACCCGTGGTGAAGTTTACGCACCTATTCTTGAAAACCGTTAATCCACCCATTACCTTAACTATTTAGCGTAATGGCTACAACCCAAAACACATACACTGGAAATGGTTCATTAACTGAATATTCCTTCACATTTCCCTATATTGAAGAGACGGACATTAAGGTTAGCCTTGATGGAGTCGATACATCTGCATACACTTTTGCCAACGCTACTACTATCTCCTTTACGTCTGCTCCTGCTAATGGAGTAGCTATTAGGATCTACCGTGTTACGACTGTAGACGAAGCAAGGGCAACGTTCTTTGCTGGTTCTGCTATTCGTGCACAGGATTTGAATGATAACTTCAATCAGATTCTGTATAACACGCAAGAAACTGTTAATCGACGAGTTGATAAAACCGGTGATACAATGACCGGCTCCCTGACTATGGGAGTCGGTACTAATATCATCTTTGAAGGCACTACTGATGATGCCTTTGAAGCTACGTTGTCTGGTGGTGATCCTACTGCTGATCGCACACTGACTTTGCCTGATGTCACCGGTACTCTGGTTAGTACTGGTGATACTGGTACGGTTGCAACTTCTATGATTGCTGACTCTAACGTCACAACTGCGAAGATTGCAGACTCCAATGTTACAACTGCTAAGCTCAACAACTCAGCGGTTACTACCGCTAAGATTGCTGATGCTAATGTTACTACTACCAAGATTGCTGATAGTAATGTAACCACAGCCAAGATTGCTGATCTTAATGTTACGACTGCTAAACTCAATGATTCAGCAGTTACCACCGTTAAAATTGCAGATAGCAATGTAACAACCGCTAAGATTGCAGACCTTAACGTTACCACGGCTAAACTGGCTAACAGTGCAGTTACCGATGCTAAAGTTGCATCTGGTATTGATGGTAGTAAGCTTAGTGCTGGTACGGTTGATTCTTCTAAATTAACCGGTGCTACTGTTGTTACTAATTCTGAAGTAGCTTCTGTTACTCCTAACGATACTAGCTTCTTTACTACTTCTGCATCTGATCTCAGGTATTTCCGTCAAGATAGTTCCGAAACTATTTCAAGTGGAGTTGCTTGGTCTAGTAGCGATGGTTCTGTTGCAACTACTGCTGCTATTGATGCCCGTATCATTGATCTTGTAGATGATGTCGGTGGTTTTGTTCCTATTGCAAACGAAACCAGTTTCCCAACCTCTAACCCGGACATTAACAGTCCGGATGGTGCTGGTACTATTATCAGCATTAAGGAGATTGGAACGACTCGGACACCTTCTGGTGGTACGGTAACCATTACTAATGGTGCCGGATCAAACACTGTAACGATTACTGGCTTGGGCACTACGTCCTTGCCTGCTGGTTACGGTGCTCTTGTTGAGACTACCAGTACTCTTCATACTTATACTTTCCACCGTCTTACCCCTAAGGCTACAGAAGTCACGACGGTTGCCGGTATTTCTACCGATGTAACTACCGTCTCTGGTATTAGCTCTAACGTTACTACGGTTGCAGGCATTAGTTCTAATGTAACTACTGTTGCTTCTAACATCAGTGACATTCAAACGGTTGCTAATGATCTTAACGAACCTATTAGTGAGATCGACACGGTTGCAACCAATATCGCTAACGTTAATACTGTTGGTAATAACATTTCTGATGTCAACACGGTTGTAACTAACCTTGCTGATATCCAAACGGTTGCTAATGACCTTAACGAAGCAACAAGTGAAATCGACACTGTTGCTACCAACATTGCAAACGTCAACACTGTTGGTGACAACATTGCTAACGTCAACACGGTTGTAACTAATCTTTCTGATATTCAGACTGTTGCTAACGATCTTAACGAACCTGTTAGCGAAATTGATACTGTTGCTACTAACATTACCAACGTTAATACTGTCGGTGATAACATCACTAACGTTAATACGGTTGCAACGAATGATAGTAATGTAACTACAGTTGCTGGTTCTATCGCTAACGTTAATACCACTGCAAGTAACATTTCTGATGTCAACACTGTTGCAGGAATCAGTGCTAATGTTACGACTGTTGCTGGTATTAGTGCTAATGTAACTTCGGTTGCTGGTAACACCACTAACGTTAACACTGTTGCAGGTAGTATTACCAACGTTAATACTGTCGCTGGTAGCATTACAAACGTTAACACCGTTGGTAATAACATTACTGACGTTACGAATGCTTCTACTTACCTTAATAATTTCCTAGCTCTTTATCTTGGAGAAGCTTCGTCTGATCCAAACACTGATGAGTTTGGCGGAGGTATCACTACTGGTGATTTGTATTTTAATACTACCAGTAGTCAACTTAGGGTTTACAACGGAAGTGATTGGCAAGCATTTGGGGAGAACGCTTTTGGCACTCTTTATTTCGCCAATGAAGATTTCAGCGCAGTTTATACGGCTGCTGCTGGTTCCAATACTATTGATTTAGGTAGTATTGTTATTTCTGGAGCTAGTTTCTCTGATGAAAACTCTCCAGCTAATCGGATGTCCTTGGCACTTGGTGCTACTTCTTACAATCTTGGTACTCTTTAATAGCAATGGCTGATCAACTTCAACTTCGTGGTGGTACTACCACTGAACATAATACTTTTACTGGTGCTTCTAAGGAAGTCACCGTTGATACAACTAAAAAAACTGCTGTCGTTCATGACGGCGCAACCGCTGGTGGTAATCCACTGATGCGGGAAGACGGTTCCAACTCTGCACTTGCTCTTGGTTCACAAGGCACTCCCTCTCTCAAGTTCACTGGTGATACTAACACCGGTATCTATTCTCCTGGCGCAGACCAAGTAGCCATCTCGACTGGTGGGTCTGGGCGGTTGTTTATTGATAGCGCAGGGAATGTTGGTGTTGGAGGCACCCCCAACGCGCAACTGAATCTCATTGCCGGTGTACCTACTCTGCGCTGGACTGATTCCGATACAAGTGGTTATAGCCAGATCCTGCAAAGCGACACTAGTCTTTATATTGACACAGATAGAGGCGCTGCGGGCACAGGAAGCCTGATTTTTAGAACTAACGGCACTAACGAACGCCTCCGCATCACATCGGACGGGAA
>Ga0222719_10004661_pt1 | contig 12010 bp, 11 predicted proteins | sample C33_34DmetaG_FD_165039 | JGI IMG/M metagenome (GOLD analysis project Ga0222719, IMG submission 165039) | Estuarine water microbial communities from San Francisco Bay, California, United States - C33_34D | ecosystem: Environmental > Aquatic > Marine > Unclassified | place: USA: California...
TTATTTTTCATTTTATTTTAATTTTTTAATAATTAATTATTACTTATATTAATAATAGATAAGAAATTTACTTATAAAAAAATAGTAAATGTATTTAACTATTATTTAATAATTATTTATATTTATAGTTTTAATTTTAATTATAAAAATACATTAAAATTTATGTTTTCTTTAAATATAAAAAAAATAATATATTTAAAAAAATAATTTTATTGCGTTAAAAAAACAATTTAAAGATATATTTATAATATAAATCATAAACCGAAACATATTTATCGCTTTATTTCTATTTCAAAATGTCTCTTACTTCTAAAATTGCGTCTTCTGAAGATACCTTCAAACTTTCTCAAAAGATTGTTGCGGCTCTTGCCGAAAAATTTTCTTTTAAGTTTGAAGATGGATGGTCTACTATTAGTTCACGTCAAATAGACAATATCCAAAAACGTCTTCGTCGTGAAAAGCGTCGTGCTAACCCAACCTCAGCCATCAAGCACGCTCGCACTGCTTTTAGTTTCTTTACTCAAAAGCAACGTCCTCTTTCTCAAACTGCTCATCCTGAAGCAAGTTTTGGACAACTTTCTCGTTATGTTTCTGAGGCTTGGAGAGCTTTGACCCCAGAACAAATGACTGAGTTTAAGAGTCTTGAAACTTCTGATAAAGAGCGTTATCAAAAGGAGAGGGCTGAAGTTTTAGCCAACTTACCTGTTGCTACTGATAGTGCTGTTGTTCCAGTTGAAGAAGTTGCTGAACCAGTCAAGGAAAAGAAAGTTCGCAAGGCTAAGAGTGCTGAAGCCAAGGTTCCTGAAGCCAATGTTCCTGAAACCCCTTCTACTGAAGCACCAGCCAAAAAAACTAAGTCTCCTAAAGCCAAGGCTGAAGTCAAGACTGAAGTCAAGACTGAAGTTAAGGCTGAAGTTAAGGCTGAAGTCAAGACAAAGACCCCCAAGGCTAAGGCTGTTAAGACTGAGCCTACTGAAGCACCCAAGGAAACTGAGAAGCCTGCCAAAAAGGCTAAAACCCCTAAGGCTTAAATATTTTTAATAATTATTTAATACTAAATAATTTATATTTTTAATTAAACATTTTTTTATTTTTTACATTACATTAATTTAATTTAATTTAATTTAATTTAATTTAATTTAATTTAATTTAATTTAATTTAGTTTAGTTTAGTTTAGTTTAATTTAATTTTATATTAATTTTATTATATTATTTTATTATAGTAAGTATATACAATGTATGATTATTTTATTGTAGGTGGGGGTATTGCTGGACTATATACTACATATCATTTATCTAAAAATTATCCTAATAAAAAAATATGTTTAATTGAGGGTTCAAAGTATATTGGAGGTAGGCTTCATTCTATTAAATATGATGGTATTATAGTTGATGGTGGTGGAGCAAGATTTAATACTACACAACATAGAGTTGTATCTTTAGTAAATGATTTAAACTTAACTAATAAAGTATATCCTATTACAAATACAATAAATTATAAATCTGTTAATCCAAAATATGATATTGAACTAGAAACTATTTTTCCATCAATAGATAGTTTTATAGTTTATTTGAAAAAAATAATAAAAAAACATAATATTACTGATGAAGAACTTATAAATACAACTTTACTTGATATTGTTGATTATAAATTAAATAAAAAATCAAACTTATCTAAAAAATCTAAAGATAAAAAAGATATTAAATTAGACACTAAATATACATCTATATCTCAACAATATCCTACTATTAAACAATATTTAATTGATATTTATCCTTATTATTCTGAACTTGGAGTATTAAATGCTCTAGAAGCAATCAATTTATTTACAAATGAATTTTCAGATAAAATGAAATATAGTTGTATTGATGGTGGTATGGAACAACTTGCTGAACTTTTATATAATAAATTAAAAAAACAAAAAAATGTTAAATTATACAAGGAATGTCCCCTTGAAAAAATAATAAAAATTAATAATAATATTAATAATAATATATATTATGAACTTAGTTGTAATAATGATAAGCAAACATTTACAACATTAAATTTAATATTAGCAATTCCTAAAAATAAATTAATTTATATAGATTATTTAAAACAGAATAAAAAAGTATTACGTAATTTAAATTCTGTTCAAAATGAACCTTTATATCGTATATATGCTAGATATCCACTAAATAAAAGTATTAAAACACAAATAGACAAAAATACAGATATAGAGAAAGAGAAAGAGAAAGACAAAGTATGGTTTCATGATTTAAAAAAAACATCTACTAATTTACCAATTAAATATATTATACCTATAAATTATGAAAAAGGTGTAATAATGATTTCTTATACGGATTCTAAATTTGCAAACTATTGGACTAAACAAGTCGTTGATAAAACATTTGAAAAAACATTAACAAAACAATTAACACAATTATTTCCAAATAAAACTATTCCAAAACCCAAATGGTATAAACACTGTCATTGGGTTTCAGGTGCTGGTTATTGGAAAAAAGGATATGATAGAAAAATAATATTACAAGAAATGATACAACCTTTAGAAAATGAACCTTTATATATATGTGGTGAAAATTATAGTAGTCATCAAGCGTGGGTTGAAGGTGCTCTAGAGACTGCCGAATTAGTATTAAAGAAATTAGGTATTAATATTACATATAAAAATAAAAATAATAAAAAAACAATTAAAAAATCAATTAAAATTAAGAAAACAATAAAAATTAAGAAAATAATAAAAATTAATAAAATATTAAATAGTAATAAGACTAAAAGAAAAATTAATAAAAAGAAACAAAAAATGAATAATAAGACTAAAAAAACAAAGACAAAGTTAAAATCAAAGTCAAAGTCAAAGTCAAAATCAAAGTCAAAGTCAAAATCAAAGTCAAAATCAAAATCAAAGACAAATATAAACTATTATACATTAACTGAAGTTGCTAAACATAATAAAAAAACAGATGCTTGGATAGTCATTAATAATAAAGTAGCAAATATTACAGATTGGATTTCTAAACATCCTGGTGGTGATATAATAATGAAAGGTGTTGGTAAAGATGCCACAAACTTATTTAATAGTATTGGTCATAGTGATTATGCTAAACAAATGTTAAAAAAATATCAAATCGGTAAATTAAAAAAATAATATGAAACTTATGTATAAAATTATAACATTATAAAATTATAAAATTAAAACTAGTCTATTTTATTACTATTATGTTTAAAATTGATTTTTATAATTTATAATAAATAATATTATAATTTGATTTATAAATTTAAATTTATAATTATTTTAAACTTTTCATTTACAAAAATGGGTGTAAAATCAGGTTATAAAACTTTACAAACAGAACTAAACCATATATCTGAATTTAGAGGTAAAATAATAGGTGTTGATGCGAATGGATTAGTATATAGATTTGGAACAAACTTTTTTAATTCAAAAACAAAATATAATAAAGGAAACAAAGAACAAAATCTTACAAACTATATTATATGTGAATTTATAAATTTAATACATAAATTTAAATGTTATGGAATTACGTTATTCTTTGTTTTTGATGGTAAGCCTATTATAGAAAAAAAACAGCCATTAAAAAGGAAAAGACAAATTGCTACAGAAGAATTATATAAATTAGTTAATGAAGAAGATAAAGAGAGTAAAAGTGAAGAGAGTAAAAGTGAAGAGAGTAAAAGTGAAGAGAGTAAAAGTGAAGAGAGTAAAAGTGAAGAAGAACTCAAAACAAAAAAGGCAGAACTTTGTAAATTATCTAAAAAGAGTTTTATAATTACATATGACATTATAGATAGTATAAAAGTGTTGCTATATAAATTAAATTGTTTATACTCTCATGAAAAAAATGTTGAAGGAGACCAATTATTAGCCCTATTATGTAAATTAAATATTATTGATATTGTATTTTCACAGGATTTTGATATGTTTGTTTATTCCGATGTTAAGTTTGTTATAAATAATTTAGATTTTCTTGAAAATACAGTATGTTTTTATGATAAACTAAAAATACTTGACACTTATAAACTAACAGTCGAACAATTAATAGATGCTGTTTTTATTACAGGAACACCTTATAATTGTGGTTTTTATAAATTATCTCTAGAAGAAAGTATTAATTATATAAAACGTTTTAAAACATTTTATAATTTTATAGATTGGATTGATATTATAAATCAATCTAAACCTACAGGACACAAATTAATAGTTCCTAGTTATAATTTTGATTATGATTTAGTTAAAACATTATTTACATTAAGAAATAAAGAAGTTAGCAATAGTAATTTAATAAAAAGTATTGAATTAAAATATTCTAACTTTAATGAAAATCACTATAGTTTAAAATCTCAATTAGATAAACAAAAAATAGTTTCACAATTACACTCTCTTCTAGAGAAACTAAAATTACATTTTAATACTGATTATAATAGTATTAAAAAATATACTGATAAATTATCACATTATGTAAATTTACATTTTGATATTAGTATTTAATTTCTTAATTTTTATTGTTTCTTTTTATTGTTGTTTAGATTAATAATAAATATATTTTAATTATCATTGTATTTTAAATATCATTATATTTTTTATCTAATAAAATAATAATAAATATAAAATAATAATAAATATAAAATAATAATAAATATAAAATAATAATAAATATAAAATAAAAGTAAATAAAAAAATTTATAGTTAATAAATAAAATGTTTGCGTCAATAGCATCAATACTTTTACTCCTAATGGTATTTATTATATTAGTATATTCATTATCAACAACTTGTGATACTAAAGAAACTTGGGTTAATTATCAACAAATACCTTATGGAAATATTTATACTGGAGCAGGAACTCTTGATTCTAATTCTAAAGTAACAACACCAGTTGGATTTTATGACTATATTAGTTATAGAAGACCTTATAATTATCCAGTTTGTCATTTAGTTGATTATCCTATACCTCATTGTAGAACAAATAGTTTATAATTTATAATTAAAAAATAATAAAATAAAAAAATAGTATTTATTCTAGAACACATAAATTTTCATCAGGAGATATTTCCCATTGTTGTTTAATATTATTTAAATTACAAGGTTCAATACTAATGCCTTCATTAGATATTGTTAAACAATTATCATTAACCAATGATTTAAAAATAGTATAAGGATATACTTTATTAGATATAATATTTTCTATAGACACATTCATTATATCTGCTGCGTCACTTTCATTAATTATTTTATATGGTTTAAACTTTTGACTGTTACTAGAATATAAATTAGTTTGACAATTTAATAAACAAAATTCATCTTTACATAAACCTCTAGTTGTTAAACATTTATCATTTGCTAAAATATTATAATTCTCATTATCGTATGTAAATGTGCTTAAATATTGAGCATTATATTTAGATTTAATTGTTTTAATTGGTTTATCAATAGGTAATTCATTTTTTTTTATTAATTGTTCTGTTTTTATAATTTTAAGTTTATCTATATTATTTAAATTTATATTAGATTTATTTAAAATTTCTAAATTTTTTGTCTGTGAGTTTTGAATAATATTGTTATCTATTTCTATATTTATTTTATTAAAATTTTGTTTATAATTGTCTATATAATCATTTATTTGAACTAAATCTAAATCTATTTCATTTGTGTTAACTAAATTTAAGTCTATTTTATTTGTGTTATTATTAAAATATTCTTTATTATTTTCATTAAAATTATAATCATAACTTAAATATATTATATAAATTATAAACAAAATTATTAATATTATTAAAATAATATATATATAATCAATTACCATTTTATATATTATTATATTATTATTTTATTTTATTTTATTTTATTTTATTTTATTTTATTTTATTTTTTTTTTTATTATAATTATAATTAATATTTTATTTTATTATTTTATATTAATATTTTTTATTTATTTTATTATTTTATTTTTTTATTATAAATTATAAACTAAAATTATAAATATATTTATTCAATATTAGGCTCATTCATTTTAACATTTATATTTACAATCCCTTCAGCCATTGTTTTATCTACTAAATCAGAAAGTGAAGATTTAGAAATAGTTTGGTCTTCAATTATTAAATGATCTGGATAATTTCCTAATTGTAGTTTAATAAGTTCATATTTACCATCAGGTGTAGAAAGCATATTATTATATATATTTTGATTAATAGAGTTTTTATTTAAATTTTTTTGATATTCTAAAAAGTCTGTATGTTGTTTTTCTTGTTCTTCAGTAGTTTCTTCAATAGTAAATAAGTTATCATCTGTATTTATATTATAAGGTAAAAAAAATGGTGTAGTATGTTCATCATCATATGTTGCTGATATACCAATTTTATAATAATATAATTTATTAGTATCATCTCTAATAGGTAAATTTTTAAATATATGTTCACAAATAGGATTACCGTTTACTAAATAACATACATTTTTTTTATAATTTGACAAATCTATATTTAAACTTGATGATAATTCATATTCATTACTTGAATAAAATTTATTATTTCCTGTATTTTTTTTATTATAATCATATTGAGATAATATAATCATAAATTGAGTTGGTGTTTTTTTATTAAATATTGTATCTAAATTAAAATTTAATATTATTTCTCCTTTATCTATTTTAATACGTATATCTTTAGGAATAATATAACCGTCGTTATTATAAAATGTTTCTATATTTTTTTCATTTTTTAATAATTTATTTGTTTTAATATAACATTTATTATAATTAATTAATAAAAATACAATTAAAATAAATATTGAAATAAATATTCCTGTATTATTTAAAAAACTTTTTCCTTTATTTATAAACATATTATAATAAAACTTAAATAAATAATTATATTGTTTAATATTAATATTATACTATATAATTATTTAGTTAATATTAATAAAAAATATATAAAATATATAAAATATAAAAAATATAAAAAATATATAAAATATAAAAAATATAAAAAATATAAAAAATATATAAAATATAAAAAATATATAAAATATAAAAAATATAAAAAATATAAGTTTATTTATTTACTTATGGATTTAAGAAAAAAATAATCATTTGCTAAATCTTTTATTCTCATTTTATTTAAATTATTACTTATATCAGTATTTTTTTTATTTATATTACATTTTTATTTGAAATTTCATTCTCAATTTCTTTATTTAATTCTTTTATTATATTATATTCATTTTTATTTTTATTTTTAGATGTTGTTAATTTTTTATTGATTAAATTATTATTTAGTTTTTTTGTTGATTGTAGTATTTCATTTTTAATATTTTTATTTAAATAATTATCTTCTAAATAATTATCTATATTTATATTATTATTATTATTTTCATTAAATAAATTATTATATAATGGTAATGTTTCATTATTATCTAGATTAAGTGTAAATGCTTCATTTATATTAGTGTTCATTTTATTATTAGAGATTTTATTATCTTTAGAATTATTAATTTTATTTTTATTTGTAATAATAGTTGTATTATTAATAGTATCAACTATATAAAATGTTAATAATTCCATTTTGTTATTTTTAGAAATTATTTTTAAATAATTATTAGTTAAAGTTATATATTTATCAACAACTTCACCTTCTATAGGAAGTGATTTAAGAATAATACCATTTGATAATCCATCATTAATATTAAAACTACATCTTTGTTTATTTTCTGTAGAATTTTTATTTAATTCTTTAAATATAAGGTCATTATTTTTATCTCTACATAAATATTTATTTGTATCTATATGTAAAAATGATACTGTTCCTGACCCTTCTTTTCCTGCTTCAATTCTAAAACTACATTTTATTTTAAAATTTTTAGTATCTTTTTCTATTATTTGAACACGAGCATCATTATTATATCCAATATATTTATTAGGCATAGAATATGTTTTAAGAAAAATAACACGATTTAATGTTAAATCAATATCACCAATACAATTATTTATACTATTAGGTGTTTCTGATTTAATATATGTATTATATTTAATAGCATTACTCATTTGTTTATAATCTCCCTTTCTATTACTATAACATTGAGAACTATTTATTCGTGGATGACAGTCAGCGGGCTCTGTATCTAGAACATTGTCTCTACTAAATCCAATACATTTATCTAAGTTATTACATTTATCAATACATTGATCTAATGTTTTATTTTTCCAAGTGCTTAGTTTATTTTCATTATCTTCATTTTCTTCATTTTCTTCATTATTTACACGATTAGAATATAATATATCTAAAGTTTTAGTATTAGGTTTAATATAAGTTTCTTTTAATTTTAAATAATTAGTCTTTTCATTATTAATAGTATTTTCAAATGGTTCACTTATTTCTTCAAATAATTCAATATTACTATATTTTGTAATAGTAAAATAGACCACTACAATTATTAAAATAACTAATACTTTAGCAAATATAGGTTTTAAATCAGCCAACATTATTTTATTATTTTATTTTATTACTATTATTTATTTTTATTAGTATTATGTTAGTTAATATTTACTATATATAAATATATAAAATTTAATAAAATAATTTAATTTTAATAAAATATAAAATATAAAAAAATTAATGGTTTATCTATAAATAATATAATTTATTTATTAAGCATAGAATATTGTTCAGCAATTTTATCTTTTTCAGGTTCATATACCATTAAATTTTGAATAACATTTTTTAACTTATCAATTTTATGAGAATTGTTTTCAACACTTGATAATAATTCATAATTTTCATAATTTATATTTTGTGTATTTGACCCTCTATTAGCACAAAATTGTCTTAATCTATTTTTTGAATCAATAATTTCTTTATGATAAGCAAAATTAGGATCATCATCATTATTATTTTGATGATTTATTGTATTATTAATATATTCAAAAATACTACCTATTTTACATTTAATAATATCTTGGTCTGACATTACAAAATTAGTAGACCATTTATCTGTATTTGATAATAAATGTAATGGTTTAAAAGAAGATAGATAAAATGTAGATGTTTGTTTCATTATTTGTGCTATAAATGTGTCAGGATTAAATACAATGCCATACATTTTACCATCATTATCATATATAATATCTTGTAATTTATCTCCTGTAATATCGTGTCTATCTCTAATTTCTGATGTTTTCCAATTAATATCTTTAAATTTATATAGTTCAAATTGTGTATCAATAAAAAACATATTACCATTTAAATCATAATAAATACGCAATATAGGTTTATCATTTAATTTAGTATTTAATTCAGTATTATCAGTAGTTATATCAAATGATTGTTTAGTTAATAATTTTCCATTTATATCAATTGATAGTAATAAATTTGTTTTATTATCATATATGACATATATAATATTTGAATTATTAGGAACTTGTTTCCATTCACCAGATAAATTTATACCTTTACCTTCACTTATTTCTTTAGGTTCTTTAATGTATAATATATTATTATATCCAACACCAAGTAATGTGTTTAAATCTGTAGATAATGTTACCATTCTTAAAGGAACTGTATCATTAGGCATACTATTTTCTATAGGACCTTTCCATATTGTAGATTTTATAGTATCTTTTTGATACATACGACCATCATTAAATACTGCTAATATACTTCCATCTATTAATTTAATTATATGAATAGGAAATTTATATATAATATAAGGTTCATCATCGACTTTACATACATTTTTATTTTTATGCATATATGGTAATATATTACATAATAATCTTTTATTATTTACAAATACTTTTTCTAATGATGTTTCATAAATTGTATTTTTATTATTTACTTTATTATCAACTATATTATCAACTATATCTTTAATTAATTTTTTATCTTGAAAACCTTCTCTTAAATTACTATAATTTCTAGAAATAAATAATTTATATATTACAACAACTATAAATATAAATAATATTACTGTTCCTATATTTACAATTGTTTGTATTAATTTATCTTTTTTATTTATAGATTTTGTATTTTCCATTTTATTTTTATTTATATTTTTATTTATATTTTTATTTATATTTTAATAAGATTTATTTTTAATAACTATTTATTATTAATTAAAAAATATTATTAATTAATTTATAATAACAAAATAAAAATAATATTTTAATAATATAATATACAAACAAATTATATTATAATTATTAAAGATGGTTAAAAAACTTTTAAAGAAGTCTTCAAAATATAGTAATTCAAGAAAGAATAAACAAAGTAAAAATAGAAAACGTTCTAATAAAAGTTCTATCAAAAGTTCTAATAAAAAAACAACTAAACGTAATAATAAACGTAATTTACTTAAAAAAATGAAAGGTGGTGATGCTGGAAGATATGTTATGCCTCCTTCTTATTATGGTAGTGGTAATTCTGGATATTTTCCCGAAGGCTCTCCTGAATTAAAAACATCCCCTAACCAACACGCTGTTAGTCAAGGTATGGTTTGGGAAGGTGGTAAATTTGCTGGTCCTAATCTTTATCCTACTATGACTGGAGCAGGTTGTGGCTGTGGTCGTAAAAACAAAAATATATTAAAAAAACAAAAACATATTAAAAAATCAAAAAAATATATTAAAAGTAAAGTTTCTAAAAATTAAACTTTTAATTTTATTATTTTTTAATTATTATTTATTTTAATTATTAGTTTATTTTTCTAATTTTAATTTTTTTTAATAGATAAAATATTATAGAACATTTATAAGATTGTTCAAGTAGTAAGCACTCTTATAAACTATACACATAATGATATATTAAAATACTATAAATATTCTAGACACTTAGTATACCCTACTATAATTTACGAATATGTTTAATTTATTAACTTTATCAAATTTAAATAAAAAATAATACATAAGAATAATATATAAAATAAAATATTATTATTTAAATAATTAAATAAAAAATCTAAATAGAAATTAAACTATATTAATTAAACTATATTAATTAAACTATATTAATTAAACTATATTAATTAAACTATAATAAATAAATTTATAAAAATAGAAATGTTTGCTTGTAATTCTTATATAATATTATCAATAATATCAATTATTTTAATAATAAGTATAATAATTTTAGTTTTAGTTAAAACTCATAAACTATCAAATAATGAAATTGAACCATTTGAATTTGTTACAGATAATGAGATTGAGAGAATAGAACAAAATAATGAAGAAATTAATGATAAAATAAATGAAAATATAATTTTATCAAATGATGAATATATTATTAGTAAGTATGATGATTTTGTTAAACAAATATATAATGAGCACGAATTTAATCAATTATTTAATGATAGTATAAGTAATAATATTAATGAAAATCAAATTAATTTAAATAATAATATTAATGAAAATAATGAAAATATACAAGAAACTATTACTACTTTAAAAAATAAATTAAGTGATTTAAAAAATATAACAAATAATTTAAATATAAATAAAATTAAAACTAATAAATATTCTAAAATAAAATCTTTAAATAATGGTCAAGAATTTTGTTTAAATCAAACTCCAAATACAAAGTTTACAAATCCAAAATCTGGTTATTTAACTGATGGTTATATGGTTAATATGAATAATGGTTGTTTATCTGTAGGAGCATCAGATTATAATATATATAAATGTAATGATAAAAATCACAAACATTTATTTAATCTAGAACATATTATTAATGAAAAAGATTATGAACTTAATATAGATAAACTTATACCTTTTGATGGCGTAGATCTAAAAAATGTAAAATATCCTTTTGCTTTACTTAAATCTGTAAATAATAATAATTGTTTAACAAATAAAAATGGTAATATTACAGTTCAACCTTGTAATTCATTTGTTGCTCAAAGATGGATTCCACTTTAATTTTATTTAATTTTATTTAATTTTATTTAATTTTATTTAATTTTATTTTATTTTATTTAATTTTATTTAATTTTATTTAATTTTA
>Ga0222719_10004662_pt1 | contig 12009 bp, 3 predicted proteins | sample C33_34DmetaG_FD_165039 | JGI IMG/M metagenome (GOLD analysis project Ga0222719, IMG submission 165039) | Estuarine water microbial communities from San Francisco Bay, California, United States - C33_34D | ecosystem: Environmental > Aquatic > Marine > Unclassified | place: USA: California...
ATTACTAGATGAATCAAGAGGATTAGGCAGCGAACTTTCATCATTTTGGCGAGAAATTGTTCCAGGAACAGGATACGAAAGAGGTGACATCAACAACAACGGTGTTATAAACATCGACGATGTGCTTGGTTTCACATCTTTCAAAAGGGGATTAACTCAACCTGGCCAGTTGCAGCACGACTGGATACAAAATAATATAATCGTTCCGTATGAAGCTACACTTGAAAATAATATAGATTTTCTGCCACATGGTACTGGCCAAACAAATATTGATGCAGACATTAATATAGATGGAAGTTTACATGCTAACGGTGATATAATTGTTGGCGGTAATATCGTATTTGGAGATAGTTTTCAACAAGGCAATGATACTATTACACTAAATGCAGATTTAGAATCTAATATTATGCCTTATGCAGATAACGCTGTGGATCTAGGAAGAATAGACAAACGATGGGCTGATGTTTATACGTTCTTTACTAATGGTGGTGCAATATTTACAGAAGAATTAATAGTCAAAAATCAAAGTTTAGGAAATAGACAAGGCAACATCTTCTATGTTGGACAAAACGGCATAGATACAAATGTAGGTGACCATCCACACGGACATTACAAAACAATTAAAGCAGCTTTAGATGCAGCGGATGCTAGTATAGGTGGACCTGTAACAATATATGTTTTTCCTGGCGGTTATGAAGAAGAACTACCGTTAGTTGTTCCACCTAATGTAAGTATAATAGGAACAGATGTAAGAAATGTTATTGTAAGACCTGAAAGTGCCTATCAGAGCCAGGATGTATTTCATTTGACAGGTGAAACAACCATACAAAATATTACTGTCAAAGACTTTTATTATGATAGCGTTAACGACACAGGTTATGCCTTTAGATTTGCACCGAACGCAATAGTAACATCTCGCTCTCCTTATATACAAAATTGTACTGTAATAACACAAGGAACTAGCACTAGTGTTGCAGATCCAAGAGGTTTTGCAAGCGGCGATGCTGGTAAAGGTGCTTTTATAGACGGTGCAAGTGTTGATAGCAATAGTCAAGAAGCAAGTATGTTATTCCATAGTGTAACTATGATTACTCCTGGAGTAGATGCAGTTACTATGACAAATGGTGTTAGGGTCGAATGGTTAAATTCATTTACCTACTTTGCTAATAGAGGATTGTATGCAGTTGATGGGTTAACAGGACACCTAAGTACAGACGGATCAACCCTAAAGTACGGAGCAGAAATACGTTCAATCGGAAGTGCAAACGTATACGGCAACTTTGGTGCAGTCGCAGACGGTGCAGATACTTTAATGTATCTGATACAACATAATTTTGCTTATATTGGCACAGGCAAAGATGTTAGTAACGATCAAACTTTAGTTAATGACACTGCAAGAATCACCGAACTTAATAGCGGAAAGATATATCATACTAGTATAGATCATCAAGGTACATATAGAGTAGGTGATGTATTTTTTGTAAATCAAGAAACTGGTGAAACTAGCATTGATGCTACAAATATCCTAGCAAACAATCTAAATAGATTAACAATTACAACGGGAAATGATGTAACAGTCTTAGAACCAGGATTTATAGACATTGGTGACTTTGTAATTGAAAATAATCAAATAAGAACACGCACAAAAGACTTTAATCTTAAAGGTGGTAACACTAATGTTATTACAGACAAAATTAATATCTCAGGAAATCTAAATGTAGACGGAGATGCTACAGTAAGAGGACAACTAATTAATTTTGGTGACGATATAACAGACACTATTGATTTTGAAGCAGAATTTGATCAAGACTTTTATCCAGGACAAAGTGGCCTAAGAAGTTTAGGTAGTCCTAGTTTAACGTGGGCAAATCTATATGCAAATAGTTTACAAATTGATGATGTAAAGATCACAAATAATTATGTAACAACTACTACTTCAAATGCAGATTTAGAACTTAGGACTAATGGTAGCGGAAAAATAAACATTGACGAATCCGGCGGTACAAATTTTGAGGTAGAAAATGATGTAACAATAAATGGTACATTATACTCTAACACAAATACTATTTTCAATAATGTAACATTTAATAGTTTATTTGACATCGACGGCAATCTTATAGTAAATGGTAACTTTGATTCAGATACTATGAAAGTAAACAGTAGTTTACGATTAGGCGATGTACGTATAGAAACCAATTACATGACTACTGTTAATAGTAACAGTGATTTAGAGTTACGTACAGCAGGCACAGGAAATGTAATTTTCGATGCTGATACTGAAGTATTAAATAATTTTGAATTTCAAGATGCCACATCATCAGGTAATTTTACAGCAAGTGAAAGTATACTTACTAACTTATTAGAATTAGATACTCTGCGTATCTACCAAAACAATATTGAACATATTGTAACCAATGGTGACATTTTATTACAAGCAGCAGGTACAGGTAGAATATACCTTCAAAATTTGTATGTTTCTGAAGCAGATATACAAACCGATGATCAAGCAGATCTAACATTAGATACAGGTAATGAACCAGTAACAATAAACAGTACAAGTAGTTTGAAACTTGCTATTATGCCTGATCAGACATATACAAAAAGTCAAGGTGTTATTAGATTTAGAGATACAATTAATAAGTTTGAAGGACATATAAGTGCTACAGGTATAACAAGTTTAGGTGGTATTTACGATACAGATAATGATACAACACTCCTTGCATATGGTAATGACAACACACTTAAAGCATTCACAGGTGGACTTGCCGCTGTTACATTCCATGATGCTGGAATGAGTGTAAATGGATTACAAGTTGACGACATAAACATTGACTTTAACACTATATCCACAAATGTCAGTAACAGTAACCTTCAATTTGATAGCGGTAGCGGTACAGGTAATATATTATTGGAAAATGTCAGAATAAATGATCTAACATTTTATAATGACGAACAACGTGTAATTGCTGATGCAAACGGTGTAAATCCTAATAATCCTCTAGATCCAAAAAACGGATTAGACACATCACTTGGACAATATGGCGCCTTTGGTGTTGTTACAGGTAATTTTGTTGTTGCAAACACAGACAATGGCTCAACAAAATTTGCATCTACTTCTGGAGTAGTAGTACCTAGAGGTAGTACAGCAACTAGGAACGATGAACCTCAACAAGGTGAATTACGTTATGATACTGATACATCATTTTTAGAAATTTATTCAGGCACACAGTGGCAAACAACTGCTGGTTCTAGTGCAGGAATAAGTGCTGCTGAAATGGAAGAAATTGTAAATTTATACACTCTAATCCTTGGCTAAGTCATAACTATTTCAACAATACGATAAATACTATTAATGCAAAGCACGACCAATGCTTGCAGGGTCAAACTGTGGTTAGCCAGCAAAGAGCGCAAGCTGAAAATTTAGGCTAGAGGGACAGGATCCCCGTGTTAAGGAGAAGAGATGGCTGTTGGTCGTATATCCGGTCCGCTCTTGAAAGCTAACCTTCTGAGGCAAGGTGTTGATTTAGCTTTTGAGACAGACCTACTTTATTTAGATGTTAGCGATCCGGATCCTACCAAGCATAGGGTAGGTATTAAGACTACGACTCCTAGACACGAATTAGATGTTAATGGCACTGCTAGATTTGTCGATCTAGATATTACTAATCAAATCAATGTTGATGATATTATAATTAGAGATAATATAATCGAATCTCGCACACCTATCCTACGTTTAGGTGCAAATAATACTGTAATCTTTAACAATAAACTAATCGTAGATAGTTTTGACATTGAAGGTAATTTAATTTCTACAAATGAATCTAACGCTGACATAGATATTAGAACAAGTGGAATTGGATCAGTTAATGTTTATAGCGATATGAATGTTACAGGTAGTATTCATACCACAGGAGATATTAGTGCAGACGGCAGTATTACACTAGGTGATAGTACAACAGATGGATTAATATTCAATGCTGAATTAGCAAGTGATATAATTCCTGATGTAGATAATTTATACGATTTAGGTAGTGACCCTACAGACTCAACAGGCAAAGCATGGCGTAATTTATACGCAAATAATATTGTTGCAAATGCTGTTGAAACAAATGCTATTATAGTAAACGGTATAGACCTAGCATTAACCCAAGGTAATATTTTCTATGTTGCTGAAAACGGTGATGACGTAATTTACAATGGAGATCACCCAAACAGTCCTTTTGCGTCAGTTGAAAAAGCGTTGTCTGTAGCAACTGATGGAGATACTATCCACATATATCCTGGAATATATACAGAAAACTTTCCACTTACAATACCAGTTGGTGTTACAGTTAAAGGTCATGGTATACGTACCGTAAATATTGTTCCTACAGTAGCAACACAAAACAAAGATGCTTTCTTATTAAATGGAGAAAGTACTGTTGAAGATTTAACAGTAAGAGATTTTTTCTTTAATAGTTCTACAAATGAAGGATATGCATTTAAATTTGCGCCTGGATTTACTGTTACACTAAGGAGTCCTTATATAAGGAACGTTACAGTAATTACTTCTGGTAGTGTTACTAATCCGCCAAGTGATCCAAGAGGATTCAATTCTGGAGATGCAGGAAAAGGTGCTTACTTAGATGGTAGTGTAGCGACAGCATCAAGCAGAGAAGCTAGTGGATTATTCCACAGCGTTACATTTATTACACCAGGCGTTGATGCACTAACTGTAACAAATGGTGTCCGTGTTGAATGGTTAAACTCGTTTACATATTTTGCTGACAAAGGGGTATATGCTCTTGACGGATCTACAGGACTAAAGGGTTCTGGACAAACAGCATTGAGAGTAAGTGACTTAACAGGATCCTTTACAGCAGGAGAAACAGTTACATATTATGACACTGACGGTACAACTGTACTTGCTACAGGAACTATTGATACGGTAGACACAGACGGTAAGTTTTATATCAATGGTAAATTGACCGGTTTTCAAGAAGCAACAGAACGTCCAGGAAAAACACTTACAGCAAACGGTGATGCACAATTAAATACCACCACAAAGAAATTTGGTACTGCTAGTTTAGCCTTAGATGGAACAGGTGACTATGTTACCTCCCCATCGTCAGCAGATTTCGGATACAGTACAGGTGACTTTACAATAGAGTTTTGGATATATTTTAATACTCTAGGTACACCGACAATATATGATCAAAGAAATACAGACACGCAAGACACTCCTGCAATATACATAACAGGAACATCTAAGATTGCTTATTATGTAAACGGAGCAGATAGGATTACGGGTACAACTACTCCTGCAACAGCTACGTGGCATCATGTAGCAGTTACTAGAAGCGGTACAGATACAAAACTATTCTTAAATGGAATACAAGAAGGTAGCACATATACTGATAGTACTGACTACATTAATTCAGGCTTAACAATAGGAGCCAAATACGACGGGACCAATGGTGTAGATGGATTTATTGATGAACTTAGAGTTATCAAAGGTAGTGCTGCATACACAGGAGCATTTACTCCTAGCGTTACAGAACTTGCAGTCACTCAAGACACAATTATAAAGGCAAGTTTTAATGGAACTAATGCAAGTACAGATTTTGCTGATAGCGTAGTTTACTCACAAGACATTAGGTTCAGTGGCGGTGCAAATGCTACTCAGATTGATCTTGTAGACTTTACAGACTTTGGTGCTGAAATTAGAATGATAGGCAGTGCTAATGTCTATGGAAATTACGGATTATACGGTGACGGTCCTGGTGTAATTGTTTATGCTATAGGACAAAATCTTGCATATATTGGTAACGGCAAAGAAGTTACTAACGATCCAACAACTGTTATACAAGCAAACGAAGTTGTAGAATTAAACAACGCAAGGATTAGATACAATAGTGTAGATCATCAAGGTGACTTTAGAGTAGGAGATTTATTCTACGTTGATCAGCAAACTGGGACAGTTAGCTTTACAAGCACAGCATTTAATATAAACACACAAGGAGCAGTAACTCTTACTGACGGTACAAACACCACAACAATATCTGGTACAGAAATAACAACAGGCGATATCAAAATTAGTGATAGCACAATAGAAACTATTAGTACCACGCTAAATTTAAGAAGTGCTACTGGCGAAATAAATCTTGATACTAATCTTAATGTATCCGGCGATATAGATGTAGACGGTAATGTAACGTTTGCTGGTGATATACAGATTGGCGATAGTAGTTTAGACAGTATTAATTTCGTAGGTGCTATAGATAGTGATATTATTCCTAATTTTACAAGTACCTATAACTTAGGAATTCCTGCTAATATATGGAAAACAGCTTATCTTGATAAAGCACAAATTGATGATATTGAAATAAATGACAACTATATTCAAACTACGGTAACAAATCAAGATCTTGAACTAAGAGCAAATGGAACCGGTAGAGTTTACATTCCTGATGCTGATTTACAAGTAGACAATGATGTTACAGTCAATGGAACACTCACTGCAGAAAACGCAGTTATAAAGGGCGCATTAGCGTTCACTGGAGATGTTACTACTTCAGGAGATTTCGAAGTTGGCGGCAACACAACAATATTTGGAAACCTAAATGTTACAGGCGACATTACATTTGAAGAAATTAGGATTGATGATAACTTTATTACAACAACCAGTAGTAATGCTGATTTAGAATTAAGAACAGCCGGAACTGGAAGTATTGTTTTAGATGATTTAGTAGCTAATAATGATATCACAGTAAGTGGCAATGTTTTTGGATCAAATATAACAACTAGCGGAGATATTATTGCCGCTACACTTGATACTGGAAATATAATTATTGAAGGTAACACTATCAAAACAACAGAATCCAACAGCGATTTAGAATTGAAAACCAGCGGTACTGGATCAATAGTAATGTATGATCTAAGTTTCAATGACTGGACAATTACTAGTACTAGAGATTTAAATTTAAACCCAGGACCCAATTATGATGTAGTCATAACTAGTACAAGTGCATTGAAATTACCTGTAGGAGATACTAGCCAAAGACCAACTGATGGCAGTAGTCTAACAGCAGGACAAATACGCTTTAACACAGACAATTCCGGATTTGAAGGTTACAACGGAAGTGATTGGGTAGCATTGACAGGAGTGCAGGACGGAGACGGAGACACTAAGATCACAGCTGAATCAACTCCGGGTGCAGACGATGATACTATAAGATTTATCGTCAAAAATGAAATTGTAGCAAGCATTAATAATCAAAGATTAGAAACAAAAAAATTATTAGTCGACAATGAAATAGAGATAGACGGAAATAGAATAAGTACTGTTAATACTAATACTGATTTGATATTAGAAGGTCAAGGAACTGGCGGAGTTTTAATAGATAATTTCTTAATTAAAGATAACTCTATTACTAATACAATTTCCGACAGTGTCACAGAATTTGTTGCAACTAACGATGGTTATTTCAAATTCGCAGGAACAAAAGGCTTAATTATACCTTCTGGAGCAAGTGTTGATAGACCGCCAGCAGGATTGTCTGAAACAGGTATGATTAGATATAATACTTCAGATTCAAGGGTTGAAGTATATAATGGAACACAATGGGAGAGCGTAGCAGGATCATCAGCAGGTATTAGTAGGGCAGATGCAGAAGATATTGCACTTAGTATTGTGATTTCGCTAGGATAGGAAGTAGATATGGCAACGTTTTTTAGAAATGTAGTAGAACAAGGTATAGGAACAACACCAACAACACTATTAACAACAGGAAGCACTAGTAGTGCAACTTGCATAGGATTATCATTAAGTAATCTTACACAAGGTGTTGTATTTGTAAGTTTGAAAGTAGTTGGAGGCGGTAGTGATCCAGCTTGGTATTTGAAAGATGTACCTATTACTGCTAATACTACGCTAAAGGCAATTAATGGCGGCGAAAAATTAATATTAGAACCCGATGATCAATTAATAGTTGAAGCAAATACAAACAATAGCTTAGACTGTGTGCTAAGTTATGTAGAAATAGTTTAAGGAAGAAAAAATGGCATATTATGTAGGAAGTGACCCACAACAATATATTAACGCTGCTGGAGAAAGATACTTTTACGGTTTGAGAAGAACTTCAGACGGAGAATTATTTATTGGTAAAGTAGACCAACTTGATGTAAACGATCAATTATCAATAAACAATCCTGGTGACCCTACAGAAAACTATAATAATTTCCAACAAGGTGTTGATTTTTTTGAAGGCAGAAATGTCTTCCATGAAGTAGAATTTGATAATTTGCAGTATGAACAGTATAGATGGGAAAATAGGAACATTTATTATTACATAAACACAGATGGCGAATTAGTACTAAGGGTCAATCAAGAGTATGATTATCCTACAGGAGTAAGCTCAGATGGCTAGAATAAATATAGTGTATTATAATTTTTGGGGTTGTTTAAATGGCTGAATTTAGACTTGATAGGATAAGATTTAATTGGAAAGGTGACTGGGCACAGGGAACCAGGTACATTGTTGATGACGTAGTGCTATATGCTGGTAAAGCATTTGTTGTTCTTAGTACTCATAATTCTGCTGCTTCTTTCTATACAGACTTTGATGCTGGGTATTTTGAACTTATGCTAGACGGCATAGAGTGGACCGGCGACTGGCAATCATCAACAGTTTACAGTGAAGGTCAAGTCGTAAGAATAAATGGTAGAGTTTATTCTTGTATTAATCAGCATACTAGCGGAAACACATTTATTGTTGGAACCAATTGGACATTAGTTGCAAGTACCCAAAAATTTGCTGGTAATTGGACTGCAAATAATTTATATTATGTTGATGACGTAGTTAAATTTAACGGCATATTATATAAATGTATCCAAAAACACACAAGCACAAGTGACACAATAAATGCTTTATTAAACGATATTGCAAATTGGCAAGTCTTAGTCAATAGCGACTCTTGGAGAGATGTATGGACTGTAGGCACTACATATAGATTAAATGATTTAGTCAAGTATGGAGGAATAGTATATAGATGTATTAGCGAACACACTTCTGCAAGTACAATTAATTTAGGACTAGAAGACAACCAATCAGACTGGGAAGTACTATCAAGAAGTTATGAATATAAATCAGAATGGACTCAAACAGTTAGATACAAAATTAATGATATAGTAAAGTATGGTCCAAGTCTTTGGGTTTGTACAACTCCGTATACAAGTGGTGCAACTTTTGATGAAACAAAGTTTACCTTATGGATTCCAGGTGTAGAGTCTGAAGGAGTGTGGGATCAGAATGAACAGTATCAAACAGGTGATGTTGTAAGTTATGGCGGCTATCAATACCAGTCATTAACAATAAATGTTAATCAAATACCTAGTTTAAATTCAAACGATTGGGAAAATATAAATCAAGGATTTAGATGGTTAGGAAACTACAACGAAAATCAAGCAGGCGATAGTTCTATTGAATATTATCGTCCAGGAGACGTTGTAAGATTAGGTGGTAACATTTATGTTGCCCTACAAGATAATATAGAGTCAGAACCAGGAATAGACCCTGCAGATTGGGAATTAATAGGTCAAAATGATGAATGGACAAATACATGGGAAGATGGAAGAGAATATTATCCTAACGACCTTGTAACGTATGCAGGTACACTTTATCGTTGTATCACGCGGCACGTGTCGACAGAATCTGATTCCAGACCAGATATAGATTTATATAATGCAGATCAGGATTATTGGGAATATGTTATTATTGGTGCGCCTAGTGGCCCTCAAGGAAACGTACTAGCCAGTAAAGGTGATTTGAAAACTCATGATGGCACAGATAATTTACGTTTACCAATTGGAGACTTCGGACAAATTCTTACTATTGGTGATAGCGGACTTGGCTATTCTTATATGGATGCAAGTTTGAAAACATATTATGTAGCAACAACCGGTACAGATGCAGAAGGATTTGGGTTAACAACTCAAGCACCATTTAGAACTATCAAATATGCTTGTGAATACATACTTGACGATGAAGCTGCTAGGGCACCTGCTACAGTCTTTGTCAAAACTGGAATATTTAAAGAAAGACTACCAATTATTGTACCTGCAAATGTTGCAATAGTAGGAGACGAACTTAGAGGCACTAATATCCAACCTGCAGATAGCTTTATTGATCAATTTGGTAATATAAATCCTGAACAAAATAACAATAAAGATATGTTTAGAATGCGTAATGGAAGCGGATTACGTAATTGCACACTAGAAGGATTATCCGGAACATTGGGCCAACCCGGACCAAACTTTACAAGAAGACCAACTGCAGGTGCATATGTTTCTTTAGATCCAGGTTTAGGACCAAATGATAGTTCAACATGGATAACATCGAAATCACCCTATGTACAAAATGTAACTACACTAGGAACTGGTTGTGTAGGAATGAAGATTGACGGAGCCTTACATAATGGCGGAAATAGATCAATTGTTGCAAACGATTTCACACAAATTTTGTCAGATGGGATTGGATATTGGGCACTTAACCAAGGACGTTCAGAGCTTGTATCAGTGTTTACATACTACTGTCATGTAGGATATCTTGCAGAGAACGGGGGTATATTACGTGGTACTAACGGAAACAACTCCTATGGAACATACGGATCAGTGGCAGAAGGATTTGATGCAAACGAAACTCCGATAACAGGAAAAGTAGATAACAGGACACAACAAGCTCAAACTGGTACAGTTTATACTGATGGTAACGAAATACTTGCAGTAAGTTATACAAATGCAGGACAAGAATATACAGAAGCGCAAGCTAACTTTAGTGGACCAGGAGCAAACTTTAATGTTTCTTATGATGAATTTAGGAAAAAAGCTCTATCAAAAGTTAGATTATTAGAACCGGTAGATAGCAGTGTCATTGGAGGCAGAGGTCACACATTCTTTGCTAACTTTGCACAAGGCGGCGGAGTTGATTATATTATACTTGCTGCCCCAACTGATGTAAATCCTATAGAGTTAGAAGGATTGCGTATATGGATTATAAGTGGTCCTGGTAGAGGCCAGTATGGTTATATTCACACATACAATAACACAACAAAACGTGCCACAATCAGACGTGAATCAGATGATACACCAGGATTTGATAACATCGTTATAGGAAAACGCAGCGTATTAGAACTTAACACTGCTACACAATACAACATAGAAACAAGACCAATTACTGATGCACCTACATGGACAGTTGGTAATGGAACTACGTTAAGATCAAATGGAGTTAGACCATTTGTACACGGATTTGTAAACGATAAATTTTTGCTAATGGCTCCAAATAATGACACTGTATTAGTTACTGATAATCCAGTATCAGGACAGTATCAAAATGGTGATGTTGTTTTTGATAATATAAATTTTGTTAAATGTACAAGTGGAAAAATGGCACTAGCTGTTAGCAATGACAGTCCTATAGTAGTGCATAGTGCAGACGGCTTAGTTTGGGACTTTACAGATCCAAGAGATTCTGATGCAAGTTTTGAGCCTCAATTAATACGTAATGGTGATTTTGCTCTAGACACTCTCGATGATTGGTATGAAACAGGTGATCCTTTTGATACCTTACAAATAACAAATGGTAGATTGGTAACATCTAGCTCAGGTAGTTCCTCACTTACACAAATAATTCCTACAGTGCCAGGAAACACATACGGTTGGTCAATAGAAATTACAGCCAGTTCAGGTTCAGATGGATATGTACGAATTCGTGACGCCGGCAATTTGTTTGATGTATATGCTCAAGGCACAGCAGCACATGTTGGTATAGGAGTACGCACAGGCACATTTGTTGCGGAAAGCACTGCTGCTTTTGTAAGTGTAGTGAATGGTCCATCTGGTGGTAGCGTCACTGTTGATAATTTAAGCATTTCCGGAGTCAGAGGTACTGACTTAATTTATAACGGTGATAATAGTTTAGCTCTTACAAATCGTATGTGGCAAGACTATCAACTTAGTACATACTCAAT
>Ga0222719_10004663_pt1 | contig 12008 bp, 8 predicted proteins | sample C33_34DmetaG_FD_165039 | JGI IMG/M metagenome (GOLD analysis project Ga0222719, IMG submission 165039) | Estuarine water microbial communities from San Francisco Bay, California, United States - C33_34D | ecosystem: Environmental > Aquatic > Marine > Unclassified | place: USA: California...
TTTAATGTATCTAACTCGTTAATAAACTGATCAACTAAATTTGTCATACGATTTTCGGAATTATTTAACCCTATAGGATATCCAACAACAATTATTTGAATTTGATACTCATTAACATACTTCTTAACGACTGATATTGGTTCATCATTTTTTGAATCAACAACATTTATGGGTATTGGTATCCTAGTTTTTTCAGTTCTTACAGCAATGCCAAGATATCTTTCGCCAAAATCGATTGATAAAATATTGTTCAAAGTTATTTGTCTTTAAGAATTAGCTCTTTAGCCAACTTCAATGCATCAGCTGTTTTATAATTATTAGGACCTCCACCTATCGATAGATTAGGATCTTTGGATGCTCCACCACCGTATAATTTTGATACTTCTGTAACTAAAGTTGAGATATTTAATGACACATTATTTTTTGTTGCCCCTACTATAGAATTTTTTCCATTGATAGATGCATATATTAAAGTTATATCAACATTAGATTCATTGACTATTTGTAATGCCAAGTTACGAAGTTCGTTTGCGCTATCAAGAGACACTTCTTTTATATAAACTTTGTAATTATTTATTTCTTCTATATATTCATCAATATTACTAACAAGATTTGATATTTCTTGGTCTCTAACTTTTTTGAATTTTTCTTCATAAGTTTCCAAAGTTTCTAATTGTGATTGAAGCTTATTTTGAACATCGTCAACACTTACCTTTAAAATATTCGATACAGATTTATATGACTTGTAAGCATTAGATAAAAATTCATAAGCTAGTTTACCTGAGAGCATCTCTACCCTTCTAAGGTTTGAACCTATAGAAGATTCCTGTAATAGTACAATAAGTCCAACATCATGTGAATTATGAACATGTGTTCCACCACATAATTCTTTTGAAAAATCTCCAATATTTACAACTCGAACATCATCTTCGTATTTGTCACCAAAAAAAGCTAACGCACCTTCATTTTTAGCTTCATCAATATTCATAATATTGGTATTAACTTCATAATCCTCAAATACTGCACTATTAGATAATGCAAATATTTCATCTAACTCCTCCTGAGAAACCTTTTCGGTATGGCTGAAATCAAATCTAAATTTACCAGGTGTAACATTCGAGCCAGCTTGAGCAACGTGGTCTCCAAGAATATTACGCAATGCTGAATGGACTATATGTGCTCCTGTATGACTTTTAGAAACACCAGATCTAAAACTTTTGTTAACAAATAGCTCAACTTCTTGATCCACTTTGAAAATATCAGAATCAACGATTAAACCAGTTGCGCCATTACTTGCTTGAAATACATCTATTACTTCAATAGAAATATCATCTATTGTTATTACACCTTTGTCTGATATTTGTCCACCAGCTTCGAAATAAAATGGGTTTTCTTCTGTAAAAATTATAAATTTATCATCATAAGTCTCAATTTGATATATTTTTGATTTAGATTCTGTGTTCTCATAACCAACGAATTCATTCAACTCAACTTCTATTTCCATATTCTCATTTCCTAATGATTTTTCAGCTTTAGATTTCTCCTTGTGCTCATCATATAACTTATTAAAGTCTTCGTCATTAATATCAATTTTATTTTCTGCAGATATTTCTTTAGTCAGTTCGTAAGGGAATCCAAAAGTTTCAAATAGATAAAAAGCATCTTTAGGAGTTATTGATTTATTGGAAGATATTAGATTGTTTATTTCCTGTAATCCTTTATTTAGTGTTTTTTGAAAAATCTCTTCTTCTTTTATAAATAACTTTAGAATTTTATCTTTATTGTCTTGAAGTTCTGGATATGAAGATGCATACATATCAATAACTATTTCTATTAAGAAAGTAAGGCTTGTATTTGATGAATTTAATTGATTGTAAGCTCTAATAGCTCGTCTTATTAACCTTCTTAATACATAACCTCTTCCTTCATTAGTTGGTACTACACCATCAGAAATCATGAAAGTTGATGATTTAATATGATCAATAATTATTTTTTCATATTTATTATCGTTTACAGTTATTTGTGATATTAATGCATCACGTAAAGGTTTGAATAAATCAGTATCAAATAAGTTATCTTTGTCTTGCATTATCATTGCAATTCTTTCAAGTCCCATACCGGTATCTATATTCTTTTTGGGAAGCTCATCAATAACTTGAAATGGTTGGTCTTGAATAGATTCCATAAATACCAAATTCCAAATTTCAATGAATCTATCTTCACCACCGCCAATTGGGCCGCCATCTTCGCCATATTCTGAACCTCTATCAATGAATATTTCTGAACAGGGACCACAAGGACCAGGTATGTTCATATGCCAGAAATTATCCTCATTTCCTCTTTGGATACGTTTTTCTGGAACACCAATGACATTTTTCCAGATATTGTATGCTTCATCGTCATCTTTATAAACAGTGAACCACAATTTATCTTTATCTACTTTAAGAACTTCTGTTATGTATTCGTAAGAATATTTAATTGCATCTTCTTTAAAATATTCACCTACACTAAAGTTCCCTAACATTTCAAAAAAAGATAAATGCCTATCAGTCTCTCCTATGATATCTATATCAATAGTTCTTATACATTTTTGTGAAGAGACCATATTTGGAGTGTCTGTTTTTTTATTACCTAAAAAATAATCTTTCAAAGGAACCATTCCTGCAGCCGTAAATAAAAGTGAATTGTCATGAGGAATCAGTGAAGAGGAAGGAATAATATTGTGATCTTTTGATTCAAAAAAACTTAAAAAGCTTTCTCGTATTTTATTACTATTCATCTTTATTTATATATTTAAGATTATATTCTTCAAGAACTTCTTCTTCAATATTAGCTGGAGCGTTTGTAAGAGGATCTAACCCTGATTGTGTTTTAGGAAATGGTATAACGTCTCTTATAGATGGTTGATTTAATACTTCAGCGATAAGTCTATCTATACCTATAGCGAAGCCAGCATGGACAGGTGTTCCGTATGATAGAGCCTCTATAAACCATCCAAATCTTTCTGATATTTCTTCTTTACTTAAACCCCACTTTTCAAGAACTAAAGTTTGAATTTCAGGATTATTAATTCTTTGAGAACCAGAGCCAAGCTCTACACCATTTAATACGAGGTCATAATGAAGTGCTGTTGCATTAGTTGGGTCATCTTTGAATATTTCATTGCTTTTAGGCGAAGTAAAAGGATGGTGAGATGGTTGTAATTCACCATCTTCGACCTCGAAAAATGGAAAATCTTCAATCCAAACGAAAGAATAAACATCATTATTTAAGGGTTTAAATACCGTCCTTCTAATTACATCTAAATAGTTTGCAATTTCTTTAATAATTCCTGCTTGAAATAATAAAGTACCTGATCCGTATGAAAGCAATTTTGATTTTTCATTATCATTTAATAATTTTGCTAACGGGCCACTGATATTGGTGTCTTCAATTTTAAACCATCCTAAACCATTAGAGCCTAGTTCTTTAATTTCAGTGTCTAAATCGTCTATTTGTTTTCGAGTCAGTAATTCTTTTGTGTGCAAGGCTTTAATAAATCCTTGTGAAGACAAGATATCATTAAGGAAATTAATAGATGTATCAGTAAATATATCTGTGATATCAAATATTTTTTCTTCAATTCTCAAATCTGGTTTATCAGTACCATAAAAATTAATTGCTTCTTCATAAGTTAATGTATTAAATGGTTTTTTAATTTTGCAATCATAAGCATCACTAAATACAAACTTTACAATCTCTTCAACTTTTGATTTTACTAATTCTGGACTAGCGTCAGAAAATTCTAAATCTAATTGAGTGAACTCTGGTTGTCTGTCTTTTCTAGAATCTTCATCTCTGTAACACTTAGCTATTTGATAATAATTAGGAAAACCTGACATCATAAATAACTGTTTATACATCTGTGGCGATTGTGGAAGAGCATAAAAATTACTTGGAGATTTACGCGATGGTACTAGGAAATCCTTTGCACCTTCTGGTGTTGATTTAATAAGAGTTGGTGTATCTATTTCAAATATATTTAATTGATTCATAATGGATCTAATACTTTTAAACGTATTCGATCGTGTCATGATGTTGACTTTCATAGGTTGTCGTCTTAAATCTAAATACCTATATTTCAAACGTATATTTTCATCAGTTTCTATTGAATCTTCAATCTGAAATGGAAGTGTTTTACTTTGATTAATAATTATTAAGTCTGTTACTTCTATTTCATAATCGCCGAATAAAATTTTATCATTTACTAGTTCTTCATCTCTTTTTTTGAATGTACCGTTAATTGATATATAGAATTCATTTTTCAATTTTGTGTCTACGTCACCACTTTTATCAAAAACTAGTTGAATTAAACCTGTAAAATCTCGTAAATCAACAAAAGTTAAACCACCATGGTCTCGTATATTATCAACCCATCCGGTAAGTTCAATTACTTGCTGTCCGTCTTTTAAATTTTCTAAGTCTTTAATGTTCAAGGATAACCTCTATATCAAATGCTTCTGTCTCGTTTGTTATTAAGTTCTTAATTGTATCTTCATCTGCATTTATTAAATATTCTGCATTTAACTTTTTAGCTTCTTTAAATTGTGAATTTTCTTTAGAAACTCTAGATGGTTTATTGTAATTGATATTATTTTCATCCAAAATTTTTGAGTATTTAGTTAGATTATCAATATTTGTGCCAAGCAGATAGTACTTAGATGATATTTTAATTTCTGAGAGTAAATTCATTATCCTTTCTACACCAAAGGCAACACCTACACCGTTAAAGTCACCAATGGAGAGTATTTTGGCTAGATTATCATATCTACCACCCCCACCAACTACTACACTTTCTTCTGTGTGAAACTCAAAAGTCAAATCATTGTAGTAATCTAAACCTCTAACTAGTGAGTAGTCTATCTCATAATTTATTTGAGAATTATCAAGTAATCTCAGTAAACTTTCAAAATTTTCTTTTGAATGAGTGTTTATATATTCTTTAATTGTAGGTGCGTTACTTATAATTTCTTTATCCTCTGAGTTATTGGAATCGAGTATCCTCAATGTATTGTTTTCAATTTTTTCTAAACTCTCATTTGATAATTTTTCTTTATTTTTGGAAAAATATTCATATAGTACTTTTACATAAGCTTCTCTATCTTCGATGCTTCCTATAGTATTGATTTTCAGTGTTGTTCCGGGCAATAAGTTATTAATAAAATTTAACGAATCATTAATAATTTGAAAATCAGAATAAATATCAATTAATCCAACTATTTCAGCACCAGCTTGATTAAATTCTCGATATCTATTCTTTTGAGGATTCTCATATCTAAACATAGATCCAAAATAAGAGTATTTAAATGTATTATCTTTATTAAATTCAGCATGATACCTTACTACACTTGACGTACCTTCAGGTCTTAAAACTAAATCCCTGCCACCTTTATCTTTTAGTTCATACATTTGTTTAGTAACGATTTCAGAAGATTCTCCAATAGATTTATCAAATAATTCCTTATATTCAAGCAAAGGAGTTTGGATATATTTGTATCCGTAATCAGAAAATTTATTAATAAAAGTATTTTTAACATGTAAAAACTTCGCAGAATCATCATTTGCGAAATTTCTTGTACCTTTTACTTGTTCAATCATCTATTAACATCTTAATAAATTCATTATTTTCTTTTATCGTTTTTGCCTTATCTGAAGGACCATGGCCAGGTAAAATATCATATTCTTCATTAAAATTTAGAAATGTATTGTTGATGGAATATTTCATTTCGTCCATAGAGCCTGAAAGTAGATCTGTTCTGCCGATACCATCTTTAAATACAAAATCCCCTGTAAATATCAAGCCTTCTTCAGGGAACTCATACGAGACACTGCCTTTGGTATGGCCTGGATTTTTATGAACTTTAACAATTTCACTTGGCAGTTCTGAAATGGAAAATAAATCGCCTGTGTACTCTCCTACTTCAAAAGAATTTCCTAATAATGATCTAATTTGATCTTGTGGATTTCTAGCTAAAAATTCATCATCTAAATTAATATATGCTTTTCCTTCAAAGGTTGATAGACCTAGTGAGTGGTCATAATGACCGTGTGTTATCAATGCACCAGCAACGGTTAGATTATTATTCTTAATAAATTCAATAACATTATCTAGATCTGGAGGCAGGTCTACTATAAAACATTTCTCATCGTTAAATGGCTTTACTATATATGAATTTGATGTTGTGAAGCTTGTAAATGTATATATTACAGAACTCATTTTCTGCCCGGGTATATCCGTGAAGCATCAAATACATTCTCAATGTCTTTAGCATCATTTATAATCGCATCTAATTGATCATTGTCACTTATTTCAACTTGAAATATCAGGTTAACGATTCGCTTACTACTTGTTACAGATTTGGCTACCAATATATTTCCACCATTATCAGAAATAGCTATTGTTGCATCTCTAAGTAGATAAGGTCTATCAATAGCTTCAATCTCTAACCATACAACAATCCCTGTATTTCCTGTGTATCCCCAACTTACATCAATTATTCGTTCACCTTTTGTAGAATCTATTTGTACATTTAAACAATCAGATCTATGTATTGCTATACCATTAGAAATAGTTACAAAACCAAGGATGTCATCACCTGGTACGGGTACACAACACTTACCCATTCGAACTTTTATGTCATCATATCCTTCAACAATTACTAAATCTGATTTTGAGTCTTCTTTAATTTCAGGAGAATATAAATCTTCGTCAACAGATATTTCACCAGGAAATACAATTTTATTAATCCTATTACTTATTGAATTAATTCCTGTATTACCATTTCCAAGATTTTGATATAGCGTTTCTAAATTGGGTAATTTCAAATCTTTTAATAATTCATCCATTAATTGATCTTTTGAAGTAGTTTCTAATATTTCAGGATTTTCATCTAACCAAGAGTTCAATGTAGTTTTGCCTTTTTGAATATCTTCATTTTTCATTTGTTTTTGATACCATTGCTTAATTTTTGACCTAGCTCTTGAGGTCTTTACAATATTTAACCAATCTCTACTGGGGCCTTTATCTTTATCTTTACTAGTTAGTATTTCAATTGTGTCTCCAGATTTTAAGAGATTGCTTAAATTTACTAATTTACCATTTACTTTTGCTCCTATTAATTTTTCACCCACTTGAGTATGAATTGCAAAAGCGAAATCTACTGGCGTTGATCCTTGAGGTAAAGCAATAACATCTCCTTCTGGTGTCAAGCAAAACACCTCATTTTCATATAGATCAAGTTTCATGTGTTGTAAAAATTCATTTGGATCAGGATATTCATTCGAAATTTCTGATAATTCATTAGTCCAAGATGTAAGGTCGTTTGATGGCTTTTCTTTATATTTCCAATGAGCCGCTACACCGTACTCTGCTCTGTAGTGCATGTCATGTGTTCTTATTTGTATCTCCATCTTGGTACCATCACTAGTTAAAACTGTTGTGTGTAAACTTTGATAGAGATTAAATTTTGGCATTGAAATAAAATCTTTAAATCTACCAAGTACAGGTTGAAAGTTAGCATGAATTAGACCGAGTATTGTATAACAATTTTTAACATCATCTGTAACAATTCTTATTCCAATAAGATCATTGATTTCATTAAAAGTTAGTCCTTGGTTCACAATTTTCTTATATATTGAATAATTGTGTTTTGGTCTTCCATATACTTCAGCAGACATGGAATTATCGTTCAAAAGAGTTTTTATAATTTCAATAGCACTCCCTATTTGTGAATCACGGTCTGGATTTGTCTCTGTAATCATATCTTTTATTTCTTTATCTTGATTTGCATGTAAGATTTTGAATGATTTATCTTCGAGAACATGCTTTATTGATTGAAAACCTAATCTGTGAGCCAGTGGAGCATAAACATACAATGTTTCATAAGCGATCTTTTCTTGCTTCCAATCTTGGTGATACTCTATAGTTTGAATATTGTGTAATCTGTCAGCTAATTTGAGTATTAATACACGTATATCTTTTGACATAGCGATAACCATTTTTCTTATAGCATCCGCTTTTGCTTCTTCGTTACTGCTGTATTTGATCTTATCTAATTTTGTTACCCCATCTACAATATCAGCAACTTCTTCACCAAATTCCTTTTTTAAATCTCCATATGATATATCAGTATCTTCTATTAGATCATGTAGTAATGCAGCTGCAATCGTTTCTTTATCAAAATTTAATTCACACAAATATAATGCAACATGTAATGGATGTGTAATATAGGGCTCTCCAGATTTTCTATTTTGACCATTGTGACCGTCATAGGCATATTGAAATGCTCTATTTATATAAGCTTGATCCTTAGGATTAAAGTAACCTAATAATTTGTCGTATAGTTTATTTACTTCTTTTGATGGACTTATAGTTGCCATAACTTAATGGTACTAAATTTATTTGGTTTTAATAATTTTTGATAAAAATGGGACAGTAACAAATATAGAGCTATAAGTACCAGAGACTATACCTATTAACAATGGTATTGCAAAATCTGCTAGATTACCTTCAATTCCTAAATAATTACCAATGACAATAATTGAAATTATAGGAATTGCAGATGTTAATGATGTATTAATACTTCTCATCAGTACTTCATTAAATGTTTTATTTAGAACATCTTTATTTAAACTATTTAATTTAAATGCTTTTTGTGAGTCACTTAATTTATCAAATAATATAACTGTGTCATAAAGGGAATAACCGAGAATAGTTAAAAGCGCTATTACTGTTGAAGGTGTGATTTCAAGACCTATAAGAACATAAATTGAGAATGTTAACAATAAGTCATGTAATAATGCAACTAGTGCAATAAGAGAATACTTATATTCATATCTTAACGAAATGAGCAATGCGATTATTGTAAGGAATATAACTAATGCTCTAATTCCTTTCTCAGTAATATCTTGACCAAAAGTTGGCCCGACTCTTTGAAAATCTATTTCTCCCGTAGGTACATCGAATTTATTACCTAAATATTTTAAAAATTCTGTCTCATTTTCTTGTGAGGACTCTACAGCTCTAAAAATTAATGTATTAGAGTTTTCAAATGTTTGATAGCGAGAAACTTCTAAAATTGAGTTACCTAAAACATCTGCAATATCATTATCAGAATATTCAGTGTCTAGTTGATATGTTGTTCCACCAGTAAAATCAACTGATAAATTTAATGACATAACGCCAAAAAGAGAAGCTATAAGAATGGCTCCAAATAATAACATTTCAACAACGAATATTTTATAGAATCTCGGGCCAATATCTTTGAAGTCAATTTGTGTAGTACCTAAAAATAATCTTTTAAACATTCTCAATATCCTTTCTATTCAAAGGAAAATAGAATCTTGGATTATCAGTTATATTACCAACAACAGGTACTGCAGTTGATATGAACATTCTTGTATAAAACAAATCAAATACTGTTGCTAATCCAAGAGTTAGAGCAAAACCTCTAATAGGTCCTACAGCTAGTAAGTAAAGTATGATAGCTGCGATGATTGAAACGAAGTCAGCAACTAATATTGTGTTCCAAGCCTCTTTAACAGCTTTTTCAGTAGCAAAGTTGAAAGAACGACCAATTTTTAATTCATCTTTAAGTTTTTCAAATATCACTATATATGAGTCAGCTGTAAGTCCAATTGATACAATAACACCTGCAATACCAGCGAGAGTTAATGTATATCCTTGCCATTCACCAAGAAGTGAAATGACTGAGTAAAATAAAGCTCCAAAAGATGCTAGACCAACAATTGCTATTAACCCAGATAGACGATAATAAAGTAATAAAAATATACTTACAATAATAAGTCCAACTAAACCAGCTTGTAGACCTAGATTGAGTGTGTTTTCACCTAAAGTAGCTGATACTTTTTGAATTGATGATCTTTCAAATGAAACTGGCAAAGCACCATATCGTAATATGACTGCAAGATTATTTGCAGATTCCCCTTGATCAACATTTCCCATAGAAATAGATGCAGTTCCACCAGTAATACCAATATCTGGATTTACGTCGAATGCTACTTGAGGAGCAGAAATTACTTCTTCATCAAGAACAATTGCTAATTTACGTTGGTCTCCTATATTAGATGCGAGTACTTTGGTTAACTCAGTAAACTTATCTGCTGATTCATCTTTAAAATTTAACTGTACAACCCATTCGTTTTGAGGATACACGGCTAAAGCATCATCAATATCATTACCTGTTAACTCCGCTGGGCCCAGTTCATATATGATTGGGAATCCATCTCTTAATGACAATAAATAAGAAGTTGTTGATGGGTCATCATTTATAGATAATCCTGTTAATTCATCTACACCAGGAAGTGCAGTGATAATAGGATTCTCTGGATCTTCAGGATTTTCAATAATAGTTAATGCAGGAGAATAACCAGACTGCATTGACGAACTAATTACTGGTCTAAATGTTAATAAGCCTGTTGTACCTACAGCTTCCAAAGCTTTTTCTTGGTCAGTTAATCCAGGAAGTTGAACTAATACCGAGTTTTCTCCACTTATTGATATTTCAGGTTCTTGTACTTCACCAAATGCAGCTATTCTTGTTCTCATAATTTCAACAGCTTGTTCAATTAATTCAGGTTCAGTATCTTCTTCGGCTGTGAGAATTACTGAAATACCACCCTGAAGATCAAGACCTAGTTTAGGTTGTATCGAATTCAAAAAAACATAAGTCAATAAACCAGCAGAAAGTAATGGTAAAAATAAAAGTTTTATAATTCTTTTCATGATCTATTTATGAAGTATTTTGCTTTTTAATATTTCAATTTCACCTTTTTTAAGCACAAGTGTGATACTTTCTTCTTTTATATTTGTAATTCTTCCGTATATTCCAGAATCAGTAACTACATTGTCACCAATCTTTAAAGCTTCAATGTAAGATTTATGTTTTTTTTGTCGTCTTCTTTGAGGTATATAAAGAATTATATAGAACAATAGGAAAACTGTTACTAACGGTAGAAGAGCAATTAAATCATCCATTTATAATACTTTCTTTATAGTTTTCAAATTCTGAGTTTAATATACTTTTTCTAACTTCGGAAAGTATATTTTCAGTCTGAAATATATTATGTAATGTTAAATATAGCCATGCTGAAGTTGATTCATTTATAAGTAGATGTCTTAAATACGCTTTTGAATATTTTTTACATACAAAACATTCACATTCTAAAACCAAAGGTTCTGTATCGTTTTTAAATTGACTATTTTTAAGATTAAAAAATTTACCTTTATTAATTATTTTTCCATGTCGTGCGAGACGAGCAGGCCATACACAATCAAACATATCAATCCCTGTATCTATTAGATTTAACATACCTTCGATATCACCTAAGCCCATTACATATCTTAATTTATCTTTTGGAAGTAAATCTACAGTAAAATCTACTATGTTTTTTCTCTCCTCAGGTGTTTCACCAATTGCTAGACCTCCTATTGCGTAACCATCAAAATTTAATGAAACCATATCGTTAGATGATTTTTCTCTCAATTCAAAAAACTTACCACCCTGCACTATTCCAAACAATGATTGATTATTATTCGAATGATAATTACGAGCAATTTCAGCCCATTTTTTTGTTGTATTTATTGATTGGAGCTGAGTGTCGTAATCTTTATCTATATTTACTAATGAGTCTAAAATCATTGCGATATCACTATTTAAAGTATTTTGTATATCCATAGAAAGAATTGGATCCATAAAAAATTTAGATCCGTCATAAATATTTTTAAACTCTATACCATCTTCATTGAAGTTATTTGGAATTGACCATCCCTGAAAACCACCAGAATCAGTCAGTATTAAATTATCCCAACCAATAAAATTATGCAGACCTTCGAACTCTTTAATTACATCAAGCCCAGGCCGAAGATAGAGATGGTAGGTATTAGCTAAAAGAACATCAGTTTTTTCTAAATAATTAAGAGGGAGAGATTTAATTGCACCTCTTGTTGC
>Ga0222719_10004668_pt1 | contig 12003 bp, 17 predicted proteins | sample C33_34DmetaG_FD_165039 | JGI IMG/M metagenome (GOLD analysis project Ga0222719, IMG submission 165039) | Estuarine water microbial communities from San Francisco Bay, California, United States - C33_34D | ecosystem: Environmental > Aquatic > Marine > Unclassified | place: USA: California...
CTTCATGTGACGAAGTAGTAGACGAATTAAGAGAACACTTCAAAGGTCAGATAGGAATGAGAATCATGCAAAGACCTCAATCTTCTACTGCATTCTTAGAGAAGTGGTCAGACGTAAAAGGTGATAGTGACGACAATCAAGTATCAGATAAAGAAGGTATTGATAGAACTGCAATGCAAGACTTTATGAAAAAACTATACATGGAAAACGTATGGTGGTTCTCTAAAACAAATAAAGATTTATTCTTACCTAATAGAAGACAATCACTGGAGAGTTTCTTTGGTTAATACACCACTATTTGACGAAGGGGTTTATTGTGTAGTAGACAATAACAAACTTGATATGTCAGGCATTCAAATTACTAAAGGAGAATGGGAAGGTGTTATCTATGTTTATGGTAAAGTAGAATTTGTAGAAGGTAAAAAACACTTAAATTTCCAAAGGGATATAGTCAAAGTTCCCGAAAATCATGACCTCGAAGAACTCCTAAATAATAACGAACTAAACAATCTCATGGGTGATATATTAGTCGAACTCATAGAAGAACAAGCGAGGAAAGAGAATGAACAAAGAGATTCTAAAGGAACAGATTAAAAGACACGAAGGTGAAGTCTTAGAAATATATGAAGACTCACTAGGATACTTAACTTTTGGTGTTGGACACTTAGTCAAAGAAGGTGACCCCGAATATGGTCAACCAGCTGGAACACCAGTCTCACAAGAAAGAGTAGACGAAGTTTACGAACTCGATTTTGAAAAACACGTAGAAGAAACAATTCATGTGTTTGAGTCAAAAGGAGGAGAAGACTTCTATGCACTTCCCGAAGATATACAACATGTTCTCATAAACATGACTTTCAATCTAGGAGGAACTAGATTTGGTAAGTTTAATAATATGTGGAAAGGTGTAATCGAAAATGATTGGGAAAAGGTTGCAGTCGAAATGGAAGACTCACGTTGGTTTAAACAAGTAGGAAGACGTTCAATAGAATTACAGGAGATTGTCAGAAGTGTCTAAAGTTAAATGTATTAGACTCGATACAGGAGAAGTGATTATCGGGTTTGTAAGTAAAACACTATTGGGTGATTATAAAATCGAAGAGGCTCAACTTTGTATTACAGACGTGCAAGACGGAAAATTTGAAGTAAAACTTGCACCATGGATTCCGTATGCAAAAGAATATAACTTTCTTATTAATAAAAATTTAGTGCAAACAGTCTTTGAACCAAGACCACAATTAGAAACAAACTTTAAGGTTGCAACTGGTAATAATAACCAAAGAGGTAAATAATGAAAGATATGACAAATGAAATTCTAAAAGGTGTTGTTGCTCATGCAGACGGACATATTGCAAAACACAAAGCAAACATTCTAGTTCAATGTAAAAATTCAGTAGGGGTTGCAGAACATGGTGACCATATTGAGACAATCGAAAAAGAACTAGAACAAATTGCACATTACGAAGATATAAAAGACGTAGTTAAAAAACATTTTTCAGAATATACAGACAGAACCACATTGACAGAATAGACCCTATTGTAGTATAATAACTACATGGATTTCTATACAAATGTTTGTCGGACTAGAGACAAGATTCTAGTCAAAGGTTATAAGAACGGAAAACAACAAAAACTTTCTGTATCTTATAGACCAAATCACTATATCCCTTCTAAGAAAGGGGAAACACCATTCAAAAGTTTAGACGGAAGACCACTGGAAGCAGTGAATCTAAACTCAATGGGTGGTGCAAGAAAGTTCAGAGAGAGATACAGTGGTGTCGAAGGATTCGAAATCCATGGATACGACAGATACATTTACACTTACATTGCAGATAAGTTTCAAGGTGATATAGAGTTTGACTTGAAACACATAAAGATTGCAACACTTGATATTGAGTGTGAGTGTGAAGACGGATTCCCCGAACCAATCTATGCAAACGAAAAGGTCAATGCAATTTCATTGAAACCAATTGGTAAAGATACACATGTCTTTGGTATCGGCCCTTGGGAACACAACAGAACAGACGTAGTTTATTACAACTGTAAAAATGAATCAGAACTATTACTCAAGTTTATCAAATACTGGAGAACAGAATCTTTTGATATCATTACAGGTTGGAATGTAAACTCATTCGATATTACATATCTATGTAATCGTATCGACAGAATACTTGGTGAGGGAGAACACAAGAAGCTTTCACCATGGAATCAATGTGACGTGAGAGAATTCCATTCGGGTTTTGGTCAGAAACAAATGATATTCAATCTATATGGTATCAATGTTCTTGACTATCTTGAACTGTATCGTAAACATACATTCGTAAATCAAGAATCCTACAAACTAGAAAACATTGCACAAGTAGAACTTGGAACTGGTAAACTAGATTACTCAGAGTATGGAAATCTACATACACTCTACAAACAGGACTATGCAAAATTCTTAGAATATAATGTCAAAGACGTTGTCCTTGTTGAAGAACTAGAAGAGAAACTAGGACTGATTGAATTGACTTGTGCAATGTCATACAATGCAAAGTGTAATTACAATGACACTTTTGGAATGGTGAAGTATTGGGAAACTATAATCTACAATCACCTCAAAGAACAAAACATACAAACACCACCACAAAGACTGAAGAGTGGTAATGATAAGACACACCAAATCGTTGGTGCATATGTCAAAGACCCAATAGTCGGTGGACATGATTGGGTAGTGTCATTCGACTTGAACTCACTGTATCCACATATCATTATGCAATACAATATCTCACCCGAGAAAATGATAAAGGGAAACAGACAAGATATCAATGTGGAGAGAATGTTAAACAAAGAATCAGACTTATCTTATGTGTATCAACAAGGTCATACAGTGTGTCCAAATGGTGTAATGTATTCTAAAGATAAACAAGGTTTCCTTCCCGAACTTATGGAACGACTCTATGACGAGAGAAAAGAGTGGAAGAAGAAAATGATTGGTTATCAGAAAGAACGAGAACTCTGTAAAGAAACTAAACGTAAGAAAGAACTTGATACACTTATCAAACGTGCATACAACAATCAACAGGTTCGTAAGATTGCACTTAACTCTGCATATGGAGCTCTTGCAAATCAATACTTTGCATTCTTTTCTATTGACCTTGCAGAGTCAATTACAACCAGTGGTCAGTTAATTATCAAGTGGTCAGAGAAAACTATCAATGAGTTCCTAAACAAAACACTTGAAACAGATAACGAAGACTATGTGATTGCAATGGATACTGATTCAGTCTATATCACTATGGACAAACTGGTTAAGAAAGTCTTACCCGAAGAAACAGACAAGACCAAGATTGTAGATTTCCTAAACAAATCCGAAGGAATGATTGAACAAGTTCTTGCAAAAGGATTCAAAGACCTTGCAGAATACACTAATGCATTCCAACAGAAAATGCAAATGGGGAGAGAAGTAATTGCAGACAGAGGTATTTGGACTGCAAAGAAAAGATACATTCTAAATGTATATGACAACGAAGGTGTAAGACTTGCAGAACCAAAACTTAAAATGATGGGTATCGAAACTGCAAAGTCTTCTACACCTCAATGGGTCAGAACAAAACTAACAGAAGCTTTAAAGGTGGTTATGAATGGAACTGAACAAGAACTATGGGAGTTCGTAGAGACTGCACGTAAAGAGTTCAGAAACCTTCCACCCGAAGAGGTTGCATTCCCAAGAGGTGTAAAGAATCTTGCACAATACTCTTGTCCAACAAACATTTACTCTAAGGGAACACCAATTCATGTTCGAGGTTCTCTACTACACAACAACTTATTGAAATCCAAGAACCTCGACATGAGATATGAAATGATTAAGAACTCAGATAAGATTCGTTTCTCATATCTCACAACACCAAACCCAATCAATGAGAATGTCATATCGTTTATCAGTTCACTTCCTAGGGAACTGGATTTACATAGATTCATTGATTATGATATGCAATTTGATAAAGCATTTACAGAACCATTAAAGAATATCGTAAACTTAATTAACTGGAATGTAGAACCAGTTGCAAGTTTAGATTCATTCTTTGGTTAGGAGATATTATGAAACACATGATACGTTGGATGAAGATTAATGCATTTATTAATCTATATCTCGGAATAATTTTAACATTCGTTTTGATTGCACTGGTAGTGGATATCACACTGGACAGTTATTGGCATTCAAATGACTTCAAAGATTTACTTTTAGGTAAAGATGTGGCACCTTCTGATTAGTATAAAGTTTTATGTGTATAGTGTATTGATTGCACATACATTGATAATGTTTTATATGTTCCCAATAATACCAATTGCAATAGGTTATATACTTCTTGCAGCCTCATTAGGTGGTTTTGGTTTGTATATTGCATATGATTACGATAAAACATTTACCCAATACAAGAAAACCCAAAATCCCATCGATTGGGACTTGTTTGACACTAAATACTCTAGGAGTTAGATTCTCAGTTGGAGGTCTAATAAAATTAATCCATATGGAGTAAACAATGAAAATAGCATACTTTGCTATTTTTGTGGGTATATTACTTCCTTCTTGTGCCTCAGTTGGAGCAGTTATTGAAGGTGGTAAACAGTTTACAACTGGTGTTGTCGATGGTGCAGTTCAAGGAACTCAAACATTGGTAAACGCAGTTGCAGATGATGTAGTCTCAGTTGGAACTCTAGCAGCTAATACTGCAACAGGTGTTGTTAACACTGTAGCAGACGAAGTTGATAGACAGACAGATGAACTACAAGAGGAAGAGAAAACTGAAAAAAAGTAGAGGAGGTCATTCCGACAGTTGTATTACTGGAGGCTATGATGCTCTATTGTTCAGAGTTCCCACAAAAATGTAGAACTAGAAGAGGGGACTAACTAGTCCCTTCTTTTTTATTATAAATAAGAGTAATGGCATATAGTAAACAAGTGATTGAGAGATTTGAAGGTGTTTTAAATTCACCCGAACAATTCTCAGTCGGAAGATTCGACCCCAACGACCCGAATGTTGCAACAGGAATGACGGGTGCTCCCGCATGTGGTGACGTTATGAAACTTCAATTGAAACTAAATCCCGATACCAATGTTATAGAAGACGTAAAGTTTAAAACATATGGTTGTGGAAGTGCAATTGCAAGCTCAACTATGTTCGTTGAAATGTTAAAAGGTTTAACTATAGAAGAAGCCAAGGAAATTAAAGATAAGGATATTGCAGACGCATTAGAACTTCCACCTATAAAACTACACTGTTCAGTGTTAGCAGAAGATTCAATCAAACGTGCAATCCAAAACTGGGAAGAAAAATAATGTATGAGTATAAAGTAAGTGTTGTCAAAGTCGTAGATGGAGACACTATTGATGTGGATATCGATTTAGGTTTCGGTATGGTTTACAAAAAACAAAGAGTTAGAATGGTTGGAATTGACACGCCAGAATCTAGAACTAGAAATAAAGTAGAAAAACTATTCGGTAAAGCAAGTAAGAAACACCTTAAAAAACTACTAGAGGAGTGTGAAAGTGTATCACTTGTATCACATGATAAAGGTAAGTTTGGTAGAATCTTAGGAACACTCTATGCACATCATATAGAAGGTCACCCAGTATTTGGTCATAAAGTTGATATCAATAAACAAATGATTTTAGATTCACATGCAGTTCCATATAACGGAGAGAATAAAGATTTAGTTGAAGAACAGCACTTAGATAACAGACAAAGAGTTATGCACCAAGGTTATGTATCAGAAGAGGACATAGAGAAAGTATCATGATTATATCACCTATGGATTGTTTCTATATTTTAATGATTGGTGTAATCTTTGCATTTATCATACACTTAGAAGTCAAAGTATCTTCCCTACTTACTATGATGGAAGAACATGTCAGAATAGACGATAGACTTTGTGATATTTCAAAAAAATTAGATAAAACCCCCTAGACAATAACAGACTACATATGTATAATAGAGTTATACATTATGGAGAAGTGTTATGTCATTTATTAAAGACTTAGTTAAATCCTCGGGAAATGAATATGCAAATATCGTTTCAGACGGGGTTGCAGCTGGAGACGTAGATACCTTTGTTGATACAGGTTCTTATGTTTTCAATGCATTATTAAGTGGTTCACTATACGGTGGATTACCCTCAAACAAAATTACTGCAATCGCAGGAGAATCTGCAACTGGTAAAACATTCTTTGCATTAGGAATGGTCAAACAGTTCTTAGAAGATAATCCCGAATCTGCAGTTATCTATTTCGAATCTGAATCTGCAATCAGTAAACAAATGATTGAAGAAAGAGGAATTGATTCAAAAAGAATGGTTATCGTGCCTGTGGTGACTGTTCAAGAATTCAGAAAACAGGCAATATCCATACTTGATAAGTATCTTGAAACACCCAAGGATAAGAGACCACCTATGATGATGTGTCTTGACTCACTTGGAATGTTATCAACTACTAAAGAAATCGAGGACACTGCCGAGGGTAAAGAAACCCGAGACATGACTCGTGCTCAAGTTGTTAAAGGTGCATTCAGAGTTCTAACACTTAAGTTAGGACGTGCTGGTGTTCCTATGATTGTGACTAACCACACTTATGATGTGATTGGTTCTATGTTCCCTCAGAAAGAAATGGGTGGTGGAAGTGGTCTCAAATATGCAGCCTCTTCAATTATCTATCTTTCAAAGAAAAAAGAGAAGGAAGGAACCGAAGTCGTTGGTAATATAATTCATTGTAAGAATGCAAAATCTAGATTGACCGTAGAGAATAGAATCGTAGATGTCAGATTATCATATGATAAAGGACTCGACAGATACTATGGTCTTTTAGACCTTGCACTTGCAAGTGGAATCTTTGAGAAAAGTTCTACAAGAATAAAATTACCTAATGGTAAAACAGAGTTTGGTAAAACAATTAACAACAACCCCGAGAAATACTTTACAGAAGATGTAATGGAAAGACTCGAAACAGTAGTAGAAGGATACTTTAAATATGGAAACGAGAATAGAACAGACGATTCTGAAGAATCTGATTCAGAGTGAAGAGTTTGCACGAAAGTGTGTCCCATTCATTAAGTCAGAGTATTTTGCCGATACTGAAGAAAGAACTGTATTCAATGAAATACGTGAATACTTTCAGAAGTATACTAAACCACCAACTGTAGAAGCACTTCTCATAAACCTAGACAACAATACCTCATTGAATGAGAATATTGTTAGAGGTTCAAAAATTATAGTTGATAGGGTAGGTAAAGATAAGGAGACCACACCAAGTGAGTGGTTAGTGGAAGAAACGGAGAAATGGTGTAAGGATAGAGCAATCTATATTGCAGTCATGGATTCGATTGAAGTCATTGACAAGAAATCACAGAGGTCTACTGGTGAAATACCCGAGTTATTGAAAGACGCACTTTCCGTGTCCTTTGACACAAACATTGGACATGACGTGTTAGAAGATGCAGATGCAAGATTTGAATTCTATCATACGGAAGAAGAGAAGATTCCATTTGACTTAGAATACTTCAATAAGATTACCAAAGGTGGACTACCAAACAAAACACTTAACATTGTTCTTGCTGGAACTGGTGTTGGTAAATCATTGTTTATGTGTCACCAAGCTGCAAGTTGTCTTATGATGAACAAGAATGTTTTATACATTACACTTGAAATGTCAGAAGAAAGGATTGCAGAGAGAATCGATGCAAACACTATGAATGTTCCTATGAAAGAACTACCCGACTTGTCTAAGAAAATGTTTGACAAGAAAGTTGATAAACTAAAAAACAAAACTAAAGGTAAACTCATAGTAAAAGAATATCCAACTGCAACTGCACACGTAGGACACTTTAGACACCTATTACAAGAACTGGATATCAAGAAAGACTTTCAACCCGATATCATATTTGTAGATTATCTAAACATATGTGCTTCACATAGAGTAAGGCCTGGGCAAGGTGCAAACTCTTACACATTGGTGAAGAGTATTGCAGAAGAATTACGTGGACTTGCAGTAGAGTTTGACGTTCCATTGGTCAGTGCAACCCAAACAACAAGAAGTGGATTTGGTTCTACTGATATTGGACTCGAAGACACTTCAGAAAGTTTTGGTTTGCCTGCAACTGCAGACTTAATGTTTGCATTGATTACCAGTGACGAACTAGAAGAACTAGACCAACTCGTAGTGAAACAGTTAAAGAACAGATACAATGACCCTACAATCTTCAAAAGATTTGTAATCGGTATCGATAGAAGTAGAATGAAACTCTATGATTGTGAACAAGAAGCACAAGAAGAGTTATTCGATAGTGGCGATACATATAATGACGATACACCAGTGTTTGATAGAAACAGAGGTGCAGAGAAATTTAATGACTTTAAGGTCTAAAAACCCTATTGACTGATACCATAAATAATGATATACTGGTAAGTTGATTATGAAAAAGACCTTAAAAAGTCACGATGTGATAAACTCTATATCTGAAAAGATAGAGTTAAAGAAGGCTTTAAGACAGGCACGTTCCGATAAAGACAGAAAGGAAATTGATAAAATATCTAAAAAAATAACAAAAATAGACCAAAGATTATCGTCCTCACCCCTCTCTAAATCCTAAATAATAGTATAAAATCACGGAGATATTATGTCAAGAGCAGACGCAAAGACAAACCTACAACAACGAGTAGCTAATCTACAAGAAAAAATCAACTTTATGAATGGTGTAAATGGAACATATGATTTTTACAATCCTTCTACACTTGCAGAAGAGAATTGGACTGGAAATGGATATGAAGCATGGTTAACAGAATGGGAAGCATCAAATCCTACTTCTGTAGATAATGACCATTCATACCCTGCTAGTGAAGACGATTACACAAATGCCGACCATCACCAAAATATTGCAAGAGTTAAAGCTGATTTTTCAAGTGTTAAGACTGCTACATTATCAACACTAACCACAAATTTAACTGCAGTTCAAGCCGACCTTGACGATTTAATCGCAGGTGAAGAAGCTGGTGATATTGACCAAGTAGACCCAAGTTAATAAACAAAAAAATACCATAAATAGTAGTAATATCACCAAGAATGTGGTATAATTACTATTATGGGTGCAAAAAATCTACATTTAGAACACTTAGAAGACGAGATTATCAATCAAGGGATTGATGGTGGACGTGGTGCTATAAACTTTTTACAGGGTCTTAGAGACATGTTGAAAGGAAACTCTAATTCAAGTGTCAATATGACTGTTAAGTGGGACGGAGCTCCTGCTATCTTTTGTGGATTACACCCCGAAACCAATCAATTCTTTGTTGCAAAGAAATCACTCTTTAACAAAGAACCCAAATTTTACACTTCAGAATCAGAAATCAAAAAGGCAGACGAATTAAGTGGTGCATTGAAAGAAAAATTCTTAACTTCATTTCAGTGTTTATCTAAACTATCTTGGAATACAATCATGCAAGGTGATTTAATGTATACCAACGATAAGAAAATGCAGAAGATTGACGGACAGTCTTTTGTCACATTCCAACCTAATACAATCATGTATGCAGTCAATATAGAATCAGACTTGGGTAAAAAGATTGCAAACTCTAAAATGGGAATCGTATTTCACACCACCTATAGTGGTGGAACTATAGAAGACCTATCTGCAAGTTTTGGTGCAAACATATCCAAACTAGGAAACAATTCAGACGTATGGATTGACGATGCAACATATAAAGATGTCAGTGGTAAAGGTTCAATGACTGCAAAAGAAACACTTGCACTTACACAAGAACTATCCAAAACAGGTAAAGCCTTCCACGGAATCAAAAGAAAGGATTTAGATAAGTTCCAAAAAATACAGGAAGAGATAGGTAGAAAAGGTGCTGGTGCATCATACAAAACATATTGTAATACACTTATCAGAGGTGGTTCATACAAACCAACCTATGACGGATACATGAAACACTTTGAGAACTATTGGAGAGATAAAGTAGTTGGTAAAGTCAAAACAGAAAAAACAAAACAGATTAAAACAGAGATTGGTGAACAACTCTATAACGAACTAAGAAGTTTAAAGAAAATGATAACTAATCTTACTTCATTTATGGGACACTTGGTTGTTGCAAAACAAATGATTATAGAATCCCTAAATAGAGTAAAGAGTATCGGAACTTTTAAAAAGACTGCAAATGGTTTCGAGGTAGTTAACCCCGAAGGATATGTTGCAATCGATAGAACAGGTAGTGCAGTTAAACTCGTAGACAGAATGGAGTTTGCATTCAATAACTTCACTGCACAAAAAGCATGGGACAAGTAATGAAATCATTCAGTGCATTTTTAACAGAAGCAAAAGATAAAGGTGTAGTGTTTAGCTTCGGCCGATTTAACCCTCCAACAACAGGTCACGGGAAGTTAGTTGCAAAACTTAAGAAAGAATCAAAAGGTGATGATGTTCTATTATTCACTTCACACTCAAATGACAAGGTTAAAAATCCACTATCACACCGAGATAAAATCAAATACCTAAGAAATTTCTTTGGAAAGATTGTTGCAGATGTAAATGCAAGAACAGTATTTGAGATTGCAACAGAATTACATAAAAAGAAATACAAAAGAATATCAATGGTTGTTGGTTCAGATAGGATTAGAGAATTTGAAACACTACTAAACAAATACAATGGTGTAAAAGCACGACACGGATTCTATAAGTTTGACGAAATCAATGTCATATCTGCTGGTGAGAGAGACCCCGATGCAGATGATGTCAGTGGAATGTCTGCAAGTAAACTCAGAGGATATGCAGAGAAGGGTGACTTTGATAATTTCAAACTAGGTGTTCCAACAAAGAATAAAGGGTTGATTCAGAAACTATACAACGACATTCGTAAAGGAATGGGTATTGCAGAAGGAACACTACCACACTACATGACCGAAGATTTGATACAAGAAGGAGTCTATGACCCAGGCACCTTTAAAGCAGTTTTCCTAATGGGTGGGCCAGGCAGTGGTAAGTCAACAGTTGTGAAAAAACTAGGGTTAACTGCACTTGGTTTAAAAATGGTCAACACTGATAAAGCATTTGAGAACGGACTAAAGAAAGCAGGAATGTCACTTGACCTTAGAGGTGCAGACTTCGACAAGGTTGACCCAATCCGTGCAAAGGCAAAAAATATTACTGCAAAGAATATGGACAATTATATTGCTGGTAGACTTGGTATGATATTTGATACTACAAGTGCAAATGCTAACAAAATTAAACAATACAAAAAAATGTTAGAGACTCTCGGATACGAATACAAAATGGTATACGTTAGTGCAAGTTTAGATAATGCACAAAAAAGAAATGCAATGAGAGCAAGAAAACTCCCACCTCAAATTGTTCAGAAAGATTGGGACAATGCACAAAAAAACATTAAAGTATTTCAATCTCTGTTTGGAAGAGACTTCGTTGAAGTGACAAATGACGATGACCTTGCAACACTAGAGAAGAAAGCGAACAAACTCTATGCAAAACTATTGGGTTGGTCTACTTCATTTCCTAAAAACAAAATTGCAATGAAATGGAAATCTTACGAACTGAAGAAGAAGACTCTTGGGTATTCATCTATGAGAAGTAAAGATATGGTGAAAAAACCACCAACAGATAAACCAAGTCCGTTTGGGTCAAATTTAAAAACATTCAAAAGTAGAAAGACTGGTAAGAAAGTAGTAATTAAAAAGATATAAATAGTATTATGTTATTAGAAAAGTTAATAAGAGAAAAATTACGTAAGACCCAACAAGACAAAGAAGTTGAGGGCAAGAAAGGTTCTCAACCTAAGAAGTATTATGCTAAAGACGCAGACGGAGACGAAATGTCTCAGTCTACAAAAGATAAACGTGCAGACCACTTTAAGAATAATAAAGATAAAGAAGGTGAAGACGCATTCAAACCAGCACCAGGCGATAAGAATGCAGAAACAAAACCTTCACAACACACTAAGAAATATAAGAAAATGTTTGGAGAA
>Ga0222719_10004671_pt1 | contig 11998 bp, 9 predicted proteins | sample C33_34DmetaG_FD_165039 | JGI IMG/M metagenome (GOLD analysis project Ga0222719, IMG submission 165039) | Estuarine water microbial communities from San Francisco Bay, California, United States - C33_34D | ecosystem: Environmental > Aquatic > Marine > Unclassified | place: USA: California...
ACATATTGTTACAATATCGTTACCCCCCCCATGTTTGTGTAGTTCTATATTTGTTTAATCAAACATGATCCGCAAAGACATCGTCTACGACAGAACGAACAGGGTATTTACTGCGAATTTCCGACTAGACGGGAAACGGCACAGACCAACCCTGATCAGCAAAGAGGACTACGACCAGCTCACCGAGGAAGAGAGACAGCAGGTAGTTGGGACCCTCTGGCGCAAAGCAAAGGATCGATTTGACCGACTGGTGGCGGAGGGAGAACGACACGGACAGTACCTGGAACCCCTGCTGGAGGAGTGGCTTGCCTCCGTTGCTTCTGCCAGGGATTCCAAGACCGTCGATCACTACCGACTCGACTTGCAAAGATTTTTGCATGTTGCTCCTGCTCGCACTGGGCAACTCTCCTCCAAGGTCCAAGAACCCTTCTACGACCATCTCCGCAGTCTCGGCCTGTCCGATTCCTCCATCAATTCTGCAGTGCGATCTGTGCGGGTATTCGTCAAGTGGTTGGGCGAACGTGAACTGCTGAAGCATCCGGTCACGCTCAAGGCACTGAGGACCGTGAAGAAACGTCCGCAGTTCTATTCGGCAGAACAGATCAAGCAGATGCTGGAATATTGCCGAGAGACTGCAGGGAGACGTTATACATTATTATATAGAGTAATCTGGATCTTGAGTCAGACCGGAATGCGGGGAGGGGAACTGTTGAATCTGAAGTGGTCAGAGGTCGAGGAGAGACGGATCAAGATTGTCAGCACTGAAACTTGGCAGGTCAAATCACGACGAGATGCCTGGGTGCCGATCTCGCCAAAACTGCGGGAGGAAATGGTTCAGTGGGACAGATCAGGAGAAGTCTGGGTATTGGATAAAGGAGATGGGAAGAGGTACTGGGCGCATTTGAACGAACTGACTGCTTCAATGCGTTATGTTCAAACAAAATGCGACTGCAGAGGTCCGAAACCTCTACACGGATTCAGGGCGGGAGTGGCAACGGAATTATTGAGACAGGGAGCAAGTCCCGTTCATGTCCAACGGTTGCTCCGTCATGAGGATCTGAGTACGACGATGGGCTACTTAGATCCAGATGCGTTGGAGATCGAAAATTTAGTGAGGAACCTATGATCTCCAAAGGTAGTTATCGACAAATCGAAAATCCCCGCGAGGCGTGCGCCCATCAGGACTTGAACCTGAAACCTACTGATTAGAAGTCATATAAGAAGTGTGATTTATTCTATAATATCAGTGGCTTGCAGGATTGAGAATGGTCAGTAAAGACAAGGTTAGTCGTCCAGAAGTCCTGCACCGTAGATCCCTCCGACACCCCCTAAGAACATATTTCGTCTAGCCCGTTCTTGAGCCATTTGGTTCTGAAGTGCTCTGTAATTTTGCAGGTCTCTGAACTGCTGTTCTATGGCATCTTCACCTTGTGCAGTCATCCGTGGCCCTAACTGCTCTGACATCTGCCGCATGTTATTGCGTTTGAAGTAGTTGGACAACAGATCCACACCTTTTGCTGCCATATCCACAGGACCTGACCTCATTGCACTGATGGCTTCCTGGCTAGTCATTCCTCCCAGTTCATCCTGAGATGCCAGACGTTCTGCAGTTCGACTGTTCCCCAGCACATAGCCTGCAGATTCACTCATCCTCCGCTCTGCATCCATCTCTCTTTGAAACTGTGCATACTTCTCAGGGGTAGGGAAGAGGATCTCAATACGTCTCTGCATGTTGGGAGAGGACCAGTCTCTGGTTCGATCACCTGCAATGGCAGTCTTCTCGTTCATCTGGTCCTTCAGTTTCTGGACAAATCCTGAACGCATCGCATTCATCTCTGCCTCCGTCCGACCTTCTACAAAATTCTGCAATCGTTCTGGAGGCATTCGGGGGATTTCTGTGTATCCCTTTAGATTGAGTTCCTGCATCAATCGGGTGTCAAATCCCTCTCGTCGCAACTGCTGATAGTCAGAACTGTCAACATCTGCTGCATCCATCATCTGCGAGTAGTTTTTGGACAGAGATCGACGTTCTGCCCCAGAAACATATCCAGACTCCACAGGTCTCCGGTCAATCATATCCCCTACCCCTTGCCGAGTATCTTCAATCTCTCTGAGAGTGTAGGGACCTGGTCGAATGTTTCCTTGATCCGTTTTGATTGGGCCTGTTGTCGGTTCGCCAGCAAATCCATAGTTTTGCTGAATAGATCCTTGAGCATCGGCAAACCGAGGATCTCTCTCATAAATCTGCTGATATACCGGACTCCGCATCAAGTCATTCTGAATTGCTTGGTATCTCGGAGAAAGTGCATCTCTGGTCTGTTTCATCTCCTGGGCAAACAATTCTGGATCAGATCCAACGCCCATCCCTTTTTCTGCACTTCCAATCAAACGATCTCGTTGACCTGCCTGACGTTCAAACAAGGCATCACTGACCTGTGTTGCTGCAGGTCCTGGTGTGGTCACCAGAGAATCTGCTCTCTTCAGTAAGTTGCGTCTGCCCTGATCCAGCAACATGGCATCTTCCCCTCGTCCAGCACTGACGAACCTGTCCTGCATGTTCTGTCGTGCAGCTTGAACTGCAGCATCCCCTTTAACTCGGTAATCATCTTCCAAGTCCTGCAGGATGCTTCTCAATGCTCGATTGTTGGGATCATAATCATTGGTTGCAGAAGGAGGTCGAACCGTACCACCACCACCAGAACCACTGAATGCTTTCTGCAGTGCAGCAGTGCCCAAATCAATGGCAGGAGTTGGTAAAGCACTCATGCCTGCGCCAACTGCCATCCCTGCTGCTGGATCGACATCTGCACCATAGGATGTGATCCCCCCTGCAATTGCACCACCCCCTGCTGCTGCAGTTGCACTCTTTGGGATATTCCGCAAAGTTTGCCCTGTGACGGGTTGTAGAGATTTGGGCAATGCGAGGTTCATGGATTTTCCTACACTTCCTTCCATCCCGCTACCCATTAAGGAACCACCAAGATTCATTAGAGAGGTTGCCGTTGGGTCCATTGCCTGGAACTTAGCACGTTCCTCTTCAATCTTTGTTTTTGCTTCAGAATAGGTTTCATCTCCAACAAAAGACCGGAAGATTGCTTCCAGTTCATCTCCCCATTCGTAGAGCATCCCATTGGTCAACTCACGGGCTACTCCTCGCCAGAACTGTGGGTTGTCCTTTTGCCCTGCTACCCGTTCATATTCATTATTATTGTAATCTTGTTCGATACTGTAGAGGACTGCATCTTCAAATCGTTTGCGGGTATATCCTTTCTTCCGCAGATATTCATTGATGGCTTCCTCAGATTTCCCTCTTGCACGAGCATCGGAGACTTTTGCGAGAATTTGTCTTAGGTCCATAGGTTACTCCAAAAGATAAGCATCAGGGTCTTCGACTTCAACTTTTGGGAGTGCCTCTTGTTTTCGGGCTTGTTCCTGGTTGCCTGGGCTTGCCAATGTACTAGGCAGTTGGTAACTGTTGGCAATATATTGACTGTAGTACGCCAGAGGGTCGTAGTTGAACAAGGTTGCATCCCCTGCATAGCTTCGGTATGCCTGCTCTCCTGTCTGACGCACATTCTCAATAAAGTTTTCCTTATTGCGGATTGTCAGAATCTTGGTTGGATCGTTTAAGGCACTTTCCAGCAGGTCGTAATCATTACCAGAAAGGACTCCAAGATCGTAAGCATCTTTGAGTTTCATGATGGCATGGATGAACTTGGACCGTAGTGCAGACAAGGAAGGATCTTCCACCAATGCCTTGTACTTCAACTCAAGACTGTTGCCTGGGATCTTCCTCAACTCCTGCAGATAAGCATCAATTGCTTGAGCTGCAGCACCCTTGTCGTTCATGGCCTTCAGTTGATCTGCTGTCATTGGTTTCAGCAGGACACGGTCTCTGCTCTTTGTGGCCTGATACCCTGGGTAGTCTTCCGGTCGGTAGTTGGCAAGAGACTGCGGATCTTGCAGGATGATTGTGCCTGACATGGTGCTTGAGTCTTTGGGCTGATCTCCCTTCTGGGCTTTCTTCAGGTTCATGATCTTCTGCACAGAAGCAAAACCACTGTCAGTGTCTCCTGACCGTTGGACTTCGGAGAGTACCAAGTTCCGCTCTATGTCGGTCAGTTCGGTCTGTGTGCCCAACCAGTTCTCAAATGCTGCGGTGCTGACCTGTTCTGGTCCTCGGTTCTTTGCGGCATAGTCATCCTGCATAGCTATCACATCCTTGTACTTGCTCTCCTCATTCTGTGCATATTCCACCAGGATTTTCTTCTGATCAGGAGTCAGGTTGTCACCTGTCTGGATCTGGTTGATCAGTTCCTGACGTTGTCGAGTTTCCTGACTGGGTGCAACCACCCCTTCATAGATTTCGTTGACCTTCTCGGCACTGAGGTTGTTCAATTGGGCCAAGGTCGTAGCGTTTCCTTGCTGCAGTTCCATAATCGTTAGGATCTGCTCTCGCTTGCGTTGTTCTGCCTGTTTCTCTGCTTCATATTGTTTCGTGAGGTTGGCTTCTTCCCTTGCAGCGCGGGCAGCAGACTCGTCCGTCAGTGCCATCTTGTACATCCGGTCTAGTTCCATCTGAGACCGTTTGAATTCTTGATCCAGACGATCCTGTTCTGCCTCACTCAACCGTTTCTTCGTCCCACCATATCCCTGAACAAATCCACCGAGACCCCGTGCCAGTGCCGAGGAGAGTGTGACATCATTCGGGTTAGTTGAGTACCTTGGGGCAGACATCAAGCCGAGTCCTGCTTGCAGCAACCCCATCCGAGTGGGGTCATCAAAGAAGTCGGTGTCGATATCCAACAGTCCTCCCCCTTGTGCTGGAGCAGACTGGGATTGCACTGCAGAGGTCTTCGGTGCTGCAGGGACGTTGTAATTGAATGGACTGGTATCTCTTGGAGGATTTGCAGGTCCCTGTGCCTGCTGTGGAGGTCCTGCCATCTGTCGAGACTGAACTGCAGGAGAAGGAGGACGCACAGACTGCGAACGAGTTGGAGGAGCAACAGGTTCTCGATCCCGATACTGCTGGAACTGTCTCTCAATCATCGATGCTGGGTCAGAGTTCAAGCTCTTCGGCAAGTTCGGCATCATGGCCTGCTGCATTCTTGCTTGGTCCAACTGATCCAGATAATCCAAAGCATTTGGGGAGTAGGAAGATGCAGGATAGGATGGGTTTTGACCAATCCCACTGCTAGTTCGTTGGAACTGTCCTAACTTCCGCAGATATTCCATGTATGGATCTTCTGAGAGACCTGGATAGTATTCGGGTAACATTGCCATCAGACTCTCCTTAACCTAAAAGACTTAGTAAGCCAGCACCCCCTGCAATCCACGGATTGCTTGTCATCCCATATGCTGCCAAAGCTGCACCTGCTCCTCCAAGGATTGGATTCTGCTGATACCTCGGTTGTGTCGTCGTCACAATTGAGCCTGTGGCGGGACTGATCGCAGCATTTCTGAGATCAATTTGCTGACCTGGATAAGCAAGTTCTCGATTGAACTCATTGTAAATGAAGTCGAGATCCTGTTGATTCCGAGCATCCTGTGCTCCTCCTGCTGCGAGAGTGTCTCCAATCCGTTGTCGTTCGTCTGCAGTTCCAGCCTGTGCGAGTTGTCCAAGTGCCTGACCCCCTTGAAGATTCAAGGCGCCTGCTCCTCGGTTTGCTGTTTCTGCAAACTGAGCCTCATTACTCGCTAGGTTTCTTCGTTGGTTGAGATCCGCAGCATCCAGTCCCATTGCATCAGATAAAAGTCCTGCATTATATCCCATTGCCGAACGGTCTCCTGCGGCATTGAGACCGAGGGCAGACTGGTAGAGTCCTGCGTTTGCTCCCAGCGCAGCCAGTGCTCCTTGAGACTGCAGTCCTTGTGCTGCCAACGCACCTTGAGATTGTAGTCCTTGAGCGGCAAGACCACCTTGAGATCGCAGTCCCTGGGCAGTCAATGCACCTTGAGACTGCAGGCCCCGCACATCCTGCAGATCCCTTGCAGTCAGATTCTGACCCTGCAAATTTCCTTGTGATTGCAGACCTCTTGCCTGCTGGACATCTGAAGCACTGAGACCGAGTCTTTGCAGGTTCTCTTGTTGCGCGAGGTCTGCAGCTCGTTGGAATCCTTGTGACCGGAGCTGTCCGACTGCTGCTGCTGTTCGGTCTGCAAAATTTCGATTGTTTTCCGCTTGCATGAGCATGGACCGACTTCCCCCGTATGCTCCAGCCTTGGCGGAATCCCCACTGATCTGGTTTGCAGTCATCTGTCTCGCACGATCCATATCTTTAATCGTTTGATTGACCACTCGATCCGTGTACGGATCTTGAAACTGCTGCATCGAATCCCGCAGAGATCTCTGCTGTTGGTAGTTCACCGGACCCTGCAGTCCTTCGTTCGCATTCCCGAACTGCTGGGATCGCAACCCTGCATTGACATTTTGTACTCCAGCATTGACATTGCCGATCCCTGCATTCACGTTTCGCAGGTCTGCATTGGGATTTGTGTACTCCGTCAAATCAGCAGTATAGTCTCCAGATTTAAAGATGTTGGGATCTGTGGCAGTTCCCAGACCAGTCTGATACCCTCCAGATTGTGCCAGAGTACTCTCTGAATCCATCAAACCCTTGTAGGTGCTCCCATAGCCTGCGGCTTTATCGACTGCAGATGTGGCAGCAGCAAAGGGATCAGTCCCGCCTTCTCCAAATCGTTGATCGTAGCGACCTGCCAAGATCCCTTCACCTCGGAGGGTGTTCTGCCCTGGGGCAGCAAATCGTTGTCGGTCGTATGCGGAGAAAGGAGTCAGCTCGTCAGGGTTGAAGATGTCTCTGGGATCAATCTCAGGTTGTGTGGTGGTAGTTGTTCCCGTGTTCCCAGAAGTGTTGCTGGAAGAACTGTCAGAGGAACTGCTGGTATTATCATTATTGTCTGAGTCTCCAGACCCCCAGATCCAAGAATCTTCACTACTGAATTCAAGACCACCATCAACTGCAGGAGGACTCGTAATGTCATAGCCTGAGTCAGATTCATCATATCCATCACTGTAGGAGGATGGGTCTATAAATGATCCATCATAAGTGTCAGACTCATAATAGTTGTCTGTCCCTTGATCTGAATAACTATAGTCTCCAGAACCATACCCATCACTGTAGTTGTATGCCGTACTTCTGCCCATCCCTCGCCCACTAAGGGGTGCTCTCATCAAAGGACCCCCTGTCTGTCTCTGCATGTCAGGAGAAATTTGTCGTCCTAAATTTTGTCTGATCTGGCTGGCCTCTGTAGCACCAAACATCTGATCGAGATCCATGTTTTTGGCATACTCTGGATTCGTCTTTGCCATTTCAAACATCTCAGCACGGTTCTGAAGTTGTTTGAACCTCTGCGAATCATTAGACACTTGAATCGGTGCTCTCATCAAAGGACCCCCTGTCTGTCTCTGCATGTCAGGAGGGAGTTGAGCAACTAGATCGTCTAGGTTGGGAGACTGGTTGAATTGTCGTTGCGTATTGGAGTTGTTGGTTGGATCTGCCAGCAGTGGGGTGGTGTACCCCGTTGGGTTCAATCCAAACTGACCAACCTGAGAATTTGGGAGACCTGTCGGATCATAACCACGCAGTCCTGAATAATCTCGATCCAACGTACTTGGACGGTAATCAGGATTTTGGGTGTAGTAGTTTCCCATTGCCAACGTGGACTTCGCATCAGGAATTGCCCAAGATGGCAGGTTTTGCTGTGTAGTGGTTTGCATCTCCGGTTGCCCACCACCTCCAAACAAATTCTCCAATCCTAGAAAATCTACAGATCGGTTGTAGTTTCGATTGTTTTGACGTTCCATCTCTGACAGTTTCCTGCCCTCATTAGACCTGCCTGTTCTGTTACGGAAACTACCAGGCCCCATATTTTGTCTGATCATAACTAACTCACTGCTGAAGTGGAGAGGTTGCCTGAGTTGTCCGTCTGAATCTGATAACGGGTCCCATTGGGCGAAACGATAATTAGTCTTTGGTCTGCGTTCAGTTCAACGTCAGATCCTTTCTGGTAACTTGTCGTCAACAACCTTGCGATCTGCTGAAGCACAGGAGCAAAGTAGGCTTGCAGGTAGGTCCCTGGAGGGTTGGGCAGGATCATCGTCTACCTCCAATGTGTGTTTCAAATCTGGTATTGCCTACTGTCCAGTCATTGGCTAGTTCACCTGAGACTTTGTAGCGGACCTGCCTGCCCTGCAGTCTCACATCAATCTCACCATCTGCTTCCAGAGGAAAACTGGATGATGCGGTCTCGGTATCATCCGCACTAGATGCAGTAAAGAATTGATAGTTGATTGAACCTGCAGTGTCCTGGTCACTGTCGGTAAAGATCTTGGAGATCCGACTAAACCGTTCTCCTCCCATCATGTCGATGGACCCTGTCTCCGCTTCGGCAGTCGTCGTCTGTGCGGGGTCAGTGGATTCATGCATGTAAAATTTATTATCAGACGGATCTGCTGCGAGGGGAGCATTCCAGACATTTTTGTCAATCCAGGCGTTGCGTGTAATGCCTGAGATGTTCAGCGAGTCGTACCAGACTCCGTCTCGGTAGTTGTAAATCACATAGTATCCGTTCTGTCCTGCAGTCCCTGCTCTAGCAGGCAACCACCACCAGACCTCACCAAACTCGGAGTTTCCTCCACTGTAGATCAATCCCTCCTGAGACCAGTCCACGGTTCGCATCACCCGATCTTGGATTGGACAGTTCAACGGTCTGGCATATCCATCGTAAATCCAGAATCCTTGTTTGTTCAGCCAAGTCGTGATTTCTGAACTGGAGTGTATGGCATAGGGAGAGAGAGTCCCTGCATTGTCTGCAAGTTTCTGGACTCCATAGACCAGGGGAGGTCCAAGGTACGTCAGTTGGTGCAGATCCGTTTCAGTCCAGATCAAGACTCCACCTTGCACTCGTTTGCCGCAGACAATGTAGCCTGTCGTCTGGAGGGTCAGATCCCCTGCAGTGTTCGTTGCACTGGGGGTCCAGACATCAATCGTTTCCTGAGAGGACCACTTGATCTGTCTGAGGTCCCCTGCTGCACCAAGGGCAAGAACATGCCTCTCCTGAGTCACCAGGATTGCCACAGCAGAAGGTGCTGTCTCAGTATATCCGTTGGCAGTCGTGATCTCTTCTGCCAGGGTTGGTGATCCGCCTGCAGTTCCAACATCCCCTTCCCAGTAAAAGATCCCTTTGTCCCCACTTTGGCACCCGATCAGGTTCTCGCCAAAGTTATCCAAACTCCAGTGGGCTGTTCTGCTGTAGCTTGCAGATCCAGACCCCGCATAGGTCGTTCCGTAATCATAGAGTCCAACCCCACCATAATAAGAGTGACCATAGCCAGGACGGAACTCGGCATCCCCAGATGCCTGGTATCCAGTCGGGGTGATCTCCACCAGTCTCTGTCTGGATTCTGTCGGTGTGACGGTGACCGTGATGTTCGTTGCCGTTGCCGTAGCATTCGCAGAGATCGTGATCGTATTCGTACTGACTGCCGTGATGCTGGAACCGGAAGGAATCCCTGCACCGGAGATCAAGTCTCCAACTTCAAAGGCAGTCCCGTCATCTACCGTAATGTCCGCAGATCCGTCCGTTGTGTCTGCAGTCGAATCTGTAAACACTCCAGGGTTGGTGATCTCCACTCCAAAGAGTTTTCCATAGTTTGGCGCACCAGATCCTGAAGTTCCGAATGCCATCAAACCGACTCCCAGGTTATTTCTCCACTGGTGATGCCCGCGGACTGCAGAATCCAGGTTTGCACTGTGCCGTGAAAGTGGGAACTCCTGCCAACCTCCGATTGGTCGCAGTCTGCCATCTCGGAACCGAACATGGTTCCCTCTGATCCACCGAGACTTCACTTGCCGTGGGGTGCCATCGACGAACCCTGGGGGGATGGCAACCTCAACCAGTTTCTTAGCCAAGGATCTCCTCCTTCATCTTCTTTGCCTTACGCATTCGTTTGTACAGGACAACTGCTGGGACTGCTGCCCCCATCCCTGTTGCTGCTAAGATCAACTCAACTCCACCTGAATCAATGATTGCGTTGAATAGTTCCATCAGTAACTCCAGCAAGCGTATTTGTCTCTGGTATCAATATGAATAAACCTCTGATTCCATTCAGTTTTAGGAGACTGACAGACTCCAATCCCCTTGAATCCGTGTTTAATGGCAAGAGCGATAAACGGGACCACATCCTCCCCAGCAATCAGACAGTCGAATGCCTGCCCACCATTTCCGTTTTTCCCGTGATGGTATCCTGGGCCATTGGGTTTTAATCTCTCACGGGGGTGACTAGAACTTCTAAATGCAGAAGACAGTTTGATAGGCTTGCCCCACTCGTCCCTCAGTGCCTGCAGTCTGTTAAGCGCATCTTCCTCAATCTCGCATTCCCCACTGAAGGAGCACTGCAACTCAGCTCGACTAAAATTCTTTGATTCACTGACTGACATCACATCTCCTGAGTAATTCCACTACAGACCTGGGCAAAATATAGAGATCGTTCTTCTCGTTCCTCGTCACTGAGACTTAGCAGTTCATTGTGCGTGTAGTTCTCTCGGAACTTGTCGATGACACAACTGCACCCCTGGCTTGCCATACTGACCGCGAACAGGTACGGCATTCCCTGTCTCTGGTAATCTGGCAGGATTCTTTGCACACAACTGCTGGTCCAGGTAAAGAGGAAGTGGGTTTTGTACTCCAACTTGTCATAAGCTTGAACTGTGCTTCCTAAGAACAGCAGAAGGAGGAGTAAGAGTTTCACTGTCTTTTCTGACTTTCGATGGTTTGCTTCAGTTCACTGATGGCAACGGTCATTGAAGTTAGTGTCATGTTTAACTTCTCATGAACTGCCAACAATTGCTGGGTGCTAGATGCTTGTAAATTTGCCAGTTTCTCTGTGGTTTCTTGCTGTAGTTTACTATTCTCTTTCAGCAACTCGGATACTCGTATATCTGATGCAGAATCTTTGTCGATCCAGACCTGCCGCTCGCGTTCAAATGAGCGCAGAAGCCAGACGATAAGCCATGCACTGAACGCCAACGATGACATTCCAAAGCCTAGGTTCTGCAGCATCTCAATCATCGTGTTCGGTTCTGCTGGCATATACTCGGCCTCATTAAGTGGTTTCTAGTGCTGCTATTCGTGCGGTTAGTGCGTCAATTTGTGACTGCTGGGATTCGATTATTGCTTGTTGTTCTTTGATACTCTCTACTAGCATTGGAATAATAAATTTTTCATTAACTCGTAATGGGTTTTCTACAGTAGCGTTACCAGCAGTAATTGTATTATCACTAAAACTGTCAACAAGATTTGAATCAATAATTTGTAGTTCTTGAGCGATTAACCCATATAAAGTTTTATCTGCTTCTGAGTCGCAAAAATCATTAATCCAATTAAAGGATACTCCACGCATTAAAAGGACTTTTTGTAAACAGCCTGATAAATCTGTAATATTTTGTTTAAGTCTTTGGTCTGATGCGTTGTAAATATTCGTTCCAGATGGTGCACCAATGTTTCCACTAGAGTCGATACGCATTCGTTCAGTTAAGCCAACACCATTACGAACAATAAGATCACCCGCTGTGCCAGATCTTGTAATGTCAAGGTATAAATGATTGCTGTTCTGTGACAGTCCTGAAGTAGATGTGCTGCTTTGGAAAGCAAGCCCAGCGTTGAGGCCGTAGACTGTTAGAGGAAATGTGCTTCCTGGCGAACTCGTACCAATCCCAACATTACCACTAGCATCCACCACCAACGCATTACTACCAACATTTGCTTCATCAGCAGTTAGCGTCACCACACTACCAGATTCACTAAGCACGTTGCTGCCAGCACTATCTGTGATCGGTAGGGCGATCAATTCTGAGTGATCGTTTCGCAAAATAATGCTGACTGTATCTCCATTCGCAGGTGCAGGAGTAATCGTCAGAGTTGTACCATCAAAAGAATATTCGTTATCAACCCGACTAAGCCGAACACCATTTAGAAA
>Ga0222719_10004673_pt1 | contig 11994 bp, 15 predicted proteins | sample C33_34DmetaG_FD_165039 | JGI IMG/M metagenome (GOLD analysis project Ga0222719, IMG submission 165039) | Estuarine water microbial communities from San Francisco Bay, California, United States - C33_34D | ecosystem: Environmental > Aquatic > Marine > Unclassified | place: USA: California...
TAAGTTAGCGCCCCATTGTTTTTTAAATAAAGCAGTAACATATCTTTTTAAAAAAATATCGTTATATACATCTGTATGGGTATCTGGATCAAGTTTTCTCCAACATTCTATAATCAAATATTCATCTACCTCAATATCGTGCTTAAAGTCCATATCAATGTACAGTCTATTACTATGTTGATTAAATCTAATAGGTTTCTCTCCTACTAGAATATGATCTAGTAAATCTAAATGCCTCATTGTCATATCATAGTGAATAATTGATGTTGAGGAAAAATCGTAAAGGTCGTTTAATCTTAATTGGTATCTTACATCAAACATATTTAAATTGTGTCTATCAGATAAATTAAAAATATTCATTACTGATATAACAGTATCAGGCATAACAATATAACCGTTGCCTTCTTCAAAAGATGTAGTTACTGAATTTTTAGTACCAGATGAAGATGAGTCACCTTCTGGTGATTTCATTCTATCTTTATCTGCTTGAGTGAATTTATATTTTAAATAAGTACGAACAACACCGTCATAATGATATTGAGCAAAATACTGTAACGCTTCATCAATTCTATCTTCTAATTGATCGTCATCAGCATTAATTTCAATAACAGGTTTCCCTAGTGCTCTTAATGCATACTGTTTTAAAGTTTCCCTACTACTTGGATTCGCCATTTTACCCTACAATTATAGTTTCTTTTAGAACTATTTATAACTATTAAATTAACCTAATGCAATTGCTTGAGCAATAGCAAATGCTGGTGTTGTTTTACTATCTAATTGTGTTTGAATAGCACTTGTTACACCATCTATGAAGTTTAATTCAGCAGTTGTAGCAGTAACACCATCTAGTTTATTAATTTCAGCAGCAGTTGCTGTAACACCTGTTAAATCTGTAGGAGCAATTGAAATATTTGCGGAACCATCGAATGATACACCAGCGATTGTTCTTGCTGTTTCTAAAGCAGTTGCTGTTGCAGCGTTTCCTGAAGTATCCTGATTACCAGATGTATTAACACCAGGTAAATTAATATTAGCAGAACCATCAAATGATACGCCACCAATTGTTCTAGCAGTTTCTAAAGCAGTTGCTGTATCAGCATTACCTGTTACATCACCAGTTACGTTACCAGTTAAAGCACCTTCAAATGTAGCAGCAACAAATGTTTCTGAACCAACAGTCCATTTATCAGTTGTTTCATTCCAAATTAAAGTTTTATTTGTTGAAGTACCTCGTTCAATCTCTATACCACCGTCTTGTGATGGTGTGCCTGTTTCGTTACTATTTAAAGTAATAGTGTTATCAGCAAGATTAATAGTTTCTGTATTTACTGTTGTTGTTGTACCACTTACTGTCAAATTACCAGAAACAGTCATATCATTAAACGTTACATTATCTGTAGTTGATAGTGATTGGTCTGTGTCAGATAAATCTGTAGCAGCGATTGTAATATTAGAAGAACCATCAAATGACTGACCAGCAATTGTTCTTGCTGTAGCAAGAGTTGTTGCCGTATCGGCATTACCTGTTACATCTCCAGTAATGTTACCAGTAAATGTACCAGCGATTGCACCAGTACCTGTGATTGTAGGACTAGTTAAACTTTTGTTTGTAAGTGTTTGTGTAGAATCTAATAATACAACATCACTTGTGTTTGATAAATCAGTTGAAGCGATAGTAATATTAGCACTACCATCAAATGATTGACCAGCAATTGTTCTAGCAGTTGCAAGTGTAGTCGCTGTGTCAGCGTTTCCTGTAACATCACCAGTAATATTACCAGTAAATGTACCAGCGATTGCACCAGTACCTGTAATTGTTGGACTTGTTAAAGTCTTATTAGTTAAAGTCTGTGTAGTACCAGAAAATAAAGTATCTAATTGTGATAATGTAACTCTACCTTCCGTACCGCCATCAGATAATATAATCTGATCGCCCGCTACTAATGTTGAACCTGTTAAATCAGTTGCACCATCAATATTGATAACTGCCTCAACATTACCGTATTCTAATGCTGTTCCACCAGAATTAATTTTTAGTACTTGACCAGCACTTCCTAATGAAGTTAAACCAGTACCACCAAATGCATAATCGACAAATTCACCAGTTTGAAATTCTGATAAACCTGTAGCGTCTGAACCTGTAAAGACTGCTCTTATCGGTGTTTTTGCTGCCATAAATTGTTTCTCCTACTCTTATTTATACCTTATTTAAAATGTAAATAATGATATTACTGCTTGAGCGCTACCATTACTTCTTGTAAATGCTTTAAATACTGAAGTGTTTGAAGTAGCAGCAAATGTAAATTGAGTATTTGCACTACTTAAACCTCCAGCATTAGTGAAAAAATTAACTTTTCTAGTTGCTAAACCTGTTACTGAGTCAGCAGCAGCAATAGTATCATCTCCTAGTTTTGAACCTACTGGTAATACCGCACCACTACCTGATATTGTAATTGATCCAGAACCATCAGATGAGATAGTTGCACCACCAATATCTAATGTTTCTGCAGCAAGAAAAATTGTTTTCCATCTTTGATCTGCACGACCTAAATTATAAACTGAATCTTGTGAAGGTATTAAATCACTTGCAATTCTACCATTTACAATAATTGTATTTGTAGAACTATCTCCACCATCTCCAGTTCCTAAAACTATGTTGCCTGATAATGTTGATGTACCTGTTACATCTAAATCACCAGTTGCTTCAATACCAGATACTCTAATATCTGAGTCTGTTAATGTTAAATCTCCTGTACTTGCACCAGTAAATGTACCAGTACCAAAAGTAATTTTATCTGCTGATTCATCATAACCTATAAAGACGTTACTATCATCTCCTCTTTCAATTATGATACCAGAATCTCCTGTAGCAGAACCTGTACGACCATTACCTAATTCAAATAGTTGATCTTCAACTGTAGTATTTGTAGTTGATAAAGTTGTAGTTGTTCCATTTACAGTTAAGTTTCCTGTAACCGTTAAGTTATTTCCAACAGTTATGTCATCTGGTAACCCAATTGTAATTGTATTATCAGTAACAGCAGTTTCAATTTCGTTTGATGTACCAGAAATAGTTAATGTATCTCCAGTATTAAATGTGTCGTTTGAACCACTATCAGCAGCAAGTGTAAATGATGTGCTGATTGCAGCAGTACTTAAACTTGTAATTCTTCCTTGTTGATCTACAGTAATTTGAGGAACAGCAGTTGATGAACCATAACTACCAGGTGTAACAGCAGTATCATCTAAATCTATTGTTAAGATTGCACCAGCGTCGCCAGCGTCTGTAACAGCAGCAGTAATTCCTGTATCACCTAAAATTCTTAATGTTTGACCAGTATCAAAAGTTACGTCTGAACTATCATCACCTGTTAAAGTAAATGTAGATGTAACTTGAGCGTACTCTAAAGCATTTCCTGCTTCGTTTGTTCTTAAAAAATATCCTGCTGTACCTAAAGATGATAAACCAGTACCACCAGAGGCGACTGGAATAGTTTCACCAGATTGATATTCAGCAATACCAGTAGGGTTTGATCCATCTAGTACTAATCTTATCGGTGTTTTATCTGCCATTCTTTATCTCCTAAAATGTATATGCTGGGTTATTATCATCAAAGTTTGTTATGTCAATTGCTTTTGTTCCTGTTCCTGTAGCAACAGTATAAACTTCATCAAACGTCTGTCTTTCCGTATTGATTTTAAAAGCAAATTCACCAGCAGCAGAACCTAAACCACCACTTCTTGTAAAAACATTTACTCTAGTTTTAACTGAACGACCAACAAATATATCTCTAAATGTTGATGCTAAAGAACCAATATCATAAGCGTTGTCAGTATCTCCAATAATATTTGTTCCAACACTTGTTAAGTCTGTAGAACCTGCTGAAGCATTATTAGCAACCTCTACTATACTTGCACCATTACGAACATATATTTTCTTATCGGCTATATTAACCGCTACTTCACCATCAACAAGATCACTAGTAGTTGGTATATTACTTGCTGTTGTTGTTCGTTTTAGTTTTACAATACTTGTCATTTTTTAAATTTAATTAATTAATTAAAAAGTACCGCCATCTATTTCTGTAATCGAAACAGCACCACTTGATACTGTAAAGTTAGCAGAAGCAAATGAAGCAATACCTTTGTTAGATGTTGAAGCGTCTTCTCCAGTGATTGTCAATGTATTTGAACTAATCGCTGTTACAATACCTTCGCCGTTTGCAATAGTCAATGTTTCACCAAGAGCAACAGCATCCGAAGAAGAGTCACTACCTGTTATTGTGATACCTGAATTTGCTAATTTAGCGTTTGTAACATTACCATCTGTAATTTTGGCAGTTGTTACAGCATTACTTGCTAATTCAGTAGAAGTAATTCCACTTGCTTTAACTTGTAAAGCGTCACTTGATATTTCGATTGTACTATCATCTACAGCAACATTTAAAGTATTACCAGTTTTTGTTAATGCATCACCAGCAGAGATTTGACCTGCACCAGAGAATTGAGAAAAAGTAATATCAGTTGTACCTAGTGTTGGTGTTCCATTATGAGTTGCAACATAACCGTTATCGGCGTTTGCTGAACCTTCTTCAACAAAGAAGAATGTACCACCAGTTATTTCAGCAGCAGTATCAGCGTCTGGACCTCTTGTTAAAACATAAGCACTTGATCCATCACCTACAGTTGTAACAACATAGATACCGTTTTCAACAGGATCAGTTTGATCTTTTAATAATATTCTATCGTTTTGTGATGGAGTTTGACCATCAATTGAAAAAGCACCATTTGAACCAGCAGTGATTGTACCAGCACCATTGTCATATGTTCCAGCAACATTCGCTGTTGAAGCGTATCTTACTGAATCTTTTACATCTAATCCATTTACAACACCATCAACGTATGCCTTGTTGGCAGCGTCATTGTCAGCAGTTGGAGTTGAAACATTAATAATTTTACTGTTATTAACATCAACATCACCTGTACCGTTAGGGTCTAATACTAAATCACCATTTGAGTTTGTAGTTGAAACTGTATTACCATCAATTGTAATGTTATCTACATCTAAAGAAGTGATACCATTTAAATCAGTTTGAGTTGCACCTAATGATACACTATCAGAACCAATTGTGATAGATGAATTTGATAAATGGACATTATCTACTGAACCGTCTGTAATATGTTCTGAGTCAATAGCGTCATCAGCAATCTTTGTTCCATCAATTGCATCACCAGCTATCTTTGCACTTGATACTGAACCATCTACTAATTGTGAAGCGTTAATAGTTTTGTTAGTTAATGTATCTGTAGTTGAAGCAGTTATGAAACCAGATGATGAGTTATCATAGTTTGATAAATCATTATCTACAACTAAATCTATTGTACCGTCAGCGTCTTGGTAAGTTGCTGTAATTAATGTTTCAGTATTTGAACCGAACATTGCACCAGCAATATCTTGTACTCTTTCAGCATTTAAAGTTACGTCACCAGATGAAACTGTAAAGTCAGTTGCGTCAAATGAAGCGATACCTTTATTAGTGTCAGTAGCATCTTCAGCAGCGATTGTGATAGTATTATCTGTAACAGATGTATCAATACCTTCACCACCTGTAAAAGTAATTGTTTCACCTGTTGAAACTGAATCACTAGAACCAGTATCAGCGGCTAATGATAAAGTAGATACTACAGTACCAAAACTTAAATTTCCTGAACCATCAGTTTTTAAGAACTGGCCGTTAGAACCATCACCATCTGGCAACGTGAAAGTGGTAGTTGTTGTTACGGCATTTGGAGATTTAAGTCCAATGAAATTTGATCCGTTATTTGTTCCTTCATTAAATTTGATAGTACCACCAATCGTAGTTGAATTACCAACAAAGATTTCGTCAATCGCTTTGTTACTATCTACTAATAATCCTGAACTTGCTGTTAATGTTCCTGGAACGTGATCTATTAAACTTGTAAAATATTTACCGCCGATAACATCTATATTTGCTGCTACGCCAGCTGTTTCTGTACCAGTACCAACAAATAGTCTATCACCATTATTACCTTGGGTACCTGTACCGTACGTATATGCTAGTTCCCCTTGTCCCAATTCCGATGGAGCGGATGTATTTGCACTACGTTTAATCTGAATTACTGTTGCCATTTAAAATTCTCCTAAAACGTACCACCGTTGAACCTTAAAGTTCCTGTAGTGGTCTCTATTGTTGTTCTTGTAACAAATTTTGACGAGGAAGCATCATATTGTAATAAAGCACCGTCATTTAATGCTGTTGCATTTACGTCCGTTAAACCTGTTAATGTTGAGGATGAAGATAGTGAGGGTGTAGTTACAGATACTTTTTGAGGACCTGAAGATGTGTTACTATTAATTTTTGCTGTAGTAGTTCCAGAGGAACCAACTGTTGCCGTTACCATAAATCATCCTTTTTTAGTTATATTTATAATGAATCTATGTTGTAACAGACGGTGATACTGTAATAATTCCTTCGATTACCCTTGTAACTGTACTATCAGATGTTCTTAATATTTCAATATCATAGACATAACGAGCAGGTGCGTCTAAAGCGTTTGTTTCATCAGCAGTCATTGATAATGTTATTACACCTGTGGATGCTGATGTTACTGTTGCCGTCATAGTAACTCTAGTTTTTGTAGAAGCGTATCCTTTTGCCATTTTAGCAGACGCAGTATAACCTGTTAAATCAAAAGCATCTCCAGCGTTATCTTTAACAGTTACGTCTGTAGTAAAAGTTGTTCCTTGGTCTATTCTTAAATTAGCTACTGCTGCCATTTGAATTTACTTCGTCTAATCCTGTTTTTATTCTATCGTTATAATAGTTTGTTAGTACATCAATTTTTTCTAATTCAACTTCGTGCCTGACTTTAGTTGTTTGTAATTCTTGTCTAGCAATAATATAATTTCTTAATTTAATAGGTAATTCGCTATCTTTATATTCTTTACCATCTATATTATATGTTTTCTCATCATTCGCCATAATTTCTCCTAATTTTGTATTATTATTTATCCTATTTAAAGGCGTCTCCGTGAATCCAACCAACAATTGAGTATCTTTCACCTTTTGTGACTTTAGTTATTCTATGACCAAGAAAAGATGGAAATAAAGTAATAGTTCCTTGCTTTCTCATCACCTCTGGTTTGGTAGTTTGACCTATAAACTCTAAATCACCACCTTCATAGTCTTTTTCATCCGTTAATTGAACTGTAAAAGAGATTTTACGGTTTGATGAACTTCTTCCACAGTCAATATGCCAGTCATAGTGACCACCTTCTGAATATTTTACCAACATAGGTAAATCATTATTGAAAAATCCTAAAATATTAAATTTATATTTCTCTTCATTGACCTGTTTTGATATTTTATCAAAAACATTATGTGGCCAACCCTCAACATTCATAGGAAGACTTTGTTGTTGAGCGATTCTAAGGTTAGAATTTTCTGTGTTTAGAACATTTCCGTTTTCCCACTCTTTTTCATTAATTGATTTAATAATTCCATTGCATTGTTCAGGTGTAAATATGTTAGCACACACTACACTAGCAAAATTTTCATTAAAAACACCAACCTTTGTTGATTGATTAATCTCTAAAGCAAATTCTTTGCTCTTTTTTTCTACTTCTTTGTTTTCTGTAAAAGAAATTTCATTATTCATAACGTTTTTTACTCCAAAATATGTTTCGATAAGCATTTTGTATCATTCCAGTCAAAATACCTCTTGTTTTTCTCTCCTCTTTTAGTCCTTCTTCACCTATATCCCTTATTTCACTCTTCCAACTCTCTCTTTTGAAAGGAATTATTTGAACAAATGGTGTTCCTCTTTCAAAAAGATGTTTTTCTCCTAATATTTCTTTATTTAATATAAAAGGAAAATGAATATTGTCTGTATAACTATCTGTATCAACAATTCCTGCTACTAATTCGTATCTTTTATCAAAATGATTCATTGGTTTAATGAATAAACAAGAATATCCCGATGGTGTTTTTATTTTCCAAGGATTAATATACTTAAATGCTTTTTCCATTGGTCCCACTCCAGGTATTCCACGTACTTGTTCTGGTCCGTGCTCACCTAAAATTGCCAATTTAGACATATCTATACCTTTTGGGTGTGCTAACATACTGTTATGTGAAAGATAAAAGTCATTATCTCTATATTCATAAACAATATCAGACCACAAAGGTAAAATGTAACCTGAAATTAAAGCATCCATAAAAGGAACGCACGCTTTGAAACCTAAATGTGTAGATGCTTTTGGTTTTAATCTACCATCAGCGTCAAATCTACTACCATACGGTATAGGGTCAGTTGGATCAACAACATTTCTGCTTGTTTTTTTGTAATATTCTGGAATTTTTTGTTTTGCTGGGTAAGGTTTTATATCACCAAGTATCTCTAAAACATCTTTATCGGCACTAAACTCAATATTCTTGCCAAATATTTTCATAATTACTCACTTTGTTTATTTAAAAATTATTTATGTACTCTTTTTTTCCCAAATGTTTTTCTTAATTTTCTCTATTTGTTTTAAAGCGTTTTGATAACGTGAAGAATTTTTATCAACACCTATATGAACCATCTCTTCAATAACTTTTTCAGGATTCTTTTTCCATTCCTGATTAAATTTTATTTTTTCTTTTGATTGTTTTAGTCGTTCTTTGTTTAAAGAATTAAATTGATCAACCGCTTTTTTATCAAAACGTTCTACTTTGTTTAAAAAATTACCAAGTCTTTGAGATTTTTTAACTTTTTTGTTTATTCTCCAAGTATTACCACCTTTAAAATTAATAAGTGGATCATAATACATAGTTAAACCTGGAATTAATTTTGCCCAATTAAATCTTGGTCGTTTATTTTGAATAAAGTGTTTGATTTTTTCACCAAGACCATACTTTTGATTTCTTAAATTTTTTTCAAGTAATTCTTTTCGTTTGATATATTTTTCAAAACGTTCTAATCTTTGATCTTCAGTTTCAGGTTTGTAAGGAACACCATTTTCATCAAATTGAGTTGTTTCATCAAAGATAGAATGACCACCTATTTTACCAGGTTCATTACCAATACCTAATCCTTGAGGTCCCATAACAGCATTGTAGTTATGAAGATAAGGAAAGTCTTCTACTGAAGGAACGAATCCTGTTTTATATTTTTTTGCCATAATATTCTTTCAACAATTCAAACTATTGTTTATTATATATCAGTACCGACTTTTTTTATTTGTCCAGAATATCCACCTGCTTTTTGTTCCATAGGTGTCAAAGACTTGTCATATACTTGCTCGATGGTGGAGATAACTGTACCATCTACTGAAGTTATCCTTGCTCCTTGTGTAGGTGTTTCCGCTGCTTTTTTATCAGCAGGATATGTTTGTGCAATAGTTTTTACCATTTTATCTTAACTCTCTAATTACAATCTGAACACCACTTGCTGGTGCAGTTGTAAAAGTTAGGGTTGAACCAGATATTGTATAATCCGAAGTTGGTTTTTGTAAAACTCCGTTTTCAGTTACGAATACTTGATTAACATTCAAACCACTTGAAACTGTAAAGTCAGTAGTTGAAGCGTTACCAGTACCAGTACGTACAATAACCTTATCTGGATTACTTGTTATGTATCTCATTTTAAGTTCCTTTTTTATTGTTTATTATACGTCTTCTAATACTGATATAGTTGCATCCACAGTTGTTGCGTTAGCAGCACTTACTCTAATTACATCACCAGTTGTACCATTGTTTTGTAACACAATTTTGTTACCTTGTAGTACTTCAAGTGTTGTATTTGCTGGTAAATTTACTGATCTTAGTAAATAAACATCATTAGATCCATCATAGTTATCTAAAAATACATTTACAGTTGTATCAGAACCAGTTTTATTGCTTAGCATCAAACCAATTACAATTGATTCCAATGCAGATGATGCTGCACCAGCAGGTGTTGTATATACAGCAGTAGCAGAAGCGCCAGTAGATGTATTAACACTTGCCTGTGCAAATCTTTTAAAATCGTTAGCCATTTTTGTTATCTCCGTTTAATTCTTTGTTATATTTATAACCTATCCTAACGCAATCGCTTGAGCAATTGCAAAAGGTTTAGTTGCAACAGAAACACTATTTACTTGTACGTCTGTTGTGAAATTTGCAGTTCCTGAACCTGTTACATTAACAGCACTTGTTAAAGAACCACTACTTAATGAAGCAGTACCATCAGTTATTGTTGTTGCTGATACGCTTGTTAAACCACTAATACTTGACGCTAATCCTACTGTAACACTATCGTTACCGTCAGAATCAGCAGCACCAGTTGTGATTGTTGTATTACTATCACTTAAAAATACTAAAGTTTGTCCTAAACCAACTTCTCTAGTTGTTGAAGTACTATCAGTAATAGTAAATCCTGATAAACCAGTTACGGTAGTATAGATTTCATTTACAGCACCAACAATACTAGTTGCAGATATACCAGCGTCTAGTGTTCCAACATCTCCAAAATCGTTTGATGATAGACCATTAAACTCCGTTCTAAACGTTTCTAAAGTATCTGTTTGTGCGACTGTTCTTGCTGCCATTGTTATCCTTTATTTACTACCTTGGTTAATAATTTTTTTATTTCAAATAATTCTTTTTTTAAACCTGTAACTTCTTTTACTACATCTCTTAATTTGTCATTGGACACTTCTCTTTTTCTCTTCATTTGTATATATGAAAGATATGCTTGTCTATCTGTATTAACAATAGCATTAGATTTTGTATCTCTAACTAAACTTTCATATCCTTTTACTTGTAACTTCATATTATACCGCCAATGCAATTCCTCTCATATCTCTTACCACAGGTGATAAAGATGAGTTAGTTCCTTTTAGAACAATCTTAATTTGGAATGTACTAAATTCTGGAATGTTACTTGCACTATATTTGTATTCTTTAAATGTTTCACTATCTTCAGCAAATGGAACAGTTGTATCCTCTGATCCGTCACCATTGAAACCTACAAATCCAACTTCATTTATTTTTCTATCATCTTCAATTCCAAGTGTTCTATAATAAACTTCTATTTCACTAGTTGATCTTACGTTTGCACTTAATCTTATATCTAAAGCAGTTGATGTATTTTCTAAATTTACAACTCTCGTAATATAAGTTGCAGCAGATGAAAAACCTTGATCGACTGTTTCAGCAACAAAGTCAGGTGTGTTACCAGACGTTGGACTGTTAATTCTGTTTTGTGTTGCAAAAGCACCCACTCTATCTAAATCAATTACTGGAGATAAGTTAGTTGCAGTTGTAGATAACTCATAAGTTACATACAAAGATTTATTTCCAATACTTTCATTTGTTTTGTTAATATCACTTGCAACAATTTTTGGTGATGTAAAGTAAATATTATCACCAGGTACAACTGCTATTTTATTTGCAACAGTTGTTAAACTAAATTCTGTTTCTGATCCGTGAATTGATCTACCAGATGTTGGTCTTACAAATGTTCTTACACTTGTACCAGGTACTTGTAAGATAGATGTATTTAAATTTAAAACATCAAAGTAAATATTTTCAGTTGCAGTTACACTTGAACCACCACCATCACCACTTGCAGTTGCAGTTCCAGCAGTTGTAACTTCGTAAGTATCTAATGTTACGTTTGAAATAGATGTAAATGTTGTATTGATCTGCTCAGCAGTAATACCATTTACAGCAGCAGAACCAGCAATTGTAACATTGTTATTTGTTCCGTGCATACCGTGGTTTTTATGAAATACTCTAATTACACCAGATGAGTTTGTTGTTCTAATTGGATTTGATTTTAATGTAACTGCTGAAGTTGTATTTTCAGTTGTTGTTACTGTTCCAGTTACGTTACTAAATTCAGCACGTTTCATAATGAACTTAATATCTTCATTTTGATCTGCTGTCCAAGTTGAACCGTTTTGTGATTTAAATAATACTCCAGCATATGGTGCTGATGAAATTGTCC